>Ga0307515_10006328_pt1 | contig 23728 bp, 17 predicted proteins | sample 17_EM_MG_FD_194513 | JGI IMG/M metagenome (GOLD analysis project Ga0307515, IMG submission 194513) | Populus trichocarpa ectomycorrhiza microbial communities from riparian zone in the Pacific Northwest, United States - 17_EM | ecosystem: Host-associated > Plants > Roots > Unclassified | place... | reverse complement strand
TAGCATCCTATTCGATTGGAAATCTAAGCACATTACAGGAAATTAACCATTAAACACCTAACCCTTTTGATTTGTACAATTATTTTGCTCAGTTCTGGATCTGATTTCTAACCACATGCATAAAGTTATTCGCCCAAAATCCCAAACTTAACAGCTATGCCAGAGCGGCTAGGAAGTCTGGTAATAATTATTTTTTAAAATATTTTTTGTTTATAAATATATTAAAATAATATTTTTTATTTATTTTTTAAAATTATATTTGATATTATCATATTAAAATGGTTATAATTTTTTCTGTTATCATCGAATGGTGAAATATAACATTCTTGATCCATTCTTATATATTCTATGCACATTCTAAACGAAATCGTTGTCCCCATCAATACTCGTGCAGAAATTAAAAAAAAAAAAACATCAAGATCCCCATTGATCTACACAAGCTCTCTTGGAATTGAGTTATGAGTCATGACTGGCTTTTGTGGTTTAGGTAGCCCCAAATGCACAGTTTAAATAAAATTCATCATCATTATCATTACCTAGCTATGCTTAGTATCGATGAAATAAAGGTAGATGGATTGATTATGGTGAATTAATTAGGCATGTCAATTTGTTTAGTTTACAAGGATCGATCGAGCTTATGGGCTGCTCAGCACCAACTCCAAAAAGCTGCTTTGCTAAAGAATGGTCCTGATAAAATGCTTGTATCTATGTCTTCCCGAAATAATATAATAGTTTAGTGCTTCGCTTCTCAAATCCATTATATCTGTTTAATTAGTGTATTTATTTATATATATCTTTCGTCCAATATTGAAGTCTGGCAAAAAGAAAAGAAAAAAGAATGGACTCTTTCATTTCACTTCTAGTGAACTTGCATTAAGCTGGCCCCGCTTGCCACTAATGTCAAAGAGTAACTAACAAGAACAGTATAAACGTTTATGCCCTCTCCCTCTATGTATTTCGGTAATGATTCCTTTGGCACTTCTTACAATTTAGTAAGTTTAATCTCATAGAGAAGACCTTCCGATGATCCATGGCGATCATCACGTGAAAAGAAAGCTAGAATCCTCAACTTTCTAGATTTTCAACGAGGAATTAACTAAGCAGATATCAACTATATGCTTAACCTCTATGAGCAAGTGATAACCTTAAACCATTCCAAGCACATCCTTCATTAATTTCAGAACTTTAATCTGTGTAGTAGGTTATCCTAAGGTTCTTCCACAAAGAAAGGGTTGCTGTGAAAGATTCTCACCATGCCCCACAAGTTGCTAGATGTCCAATTTACAGTAGCAGACCATTTTTCCACTATCTACAGTAAAATCCTGCATTTTGTTCCAAGTTCCCACTAGTTGTACAATTCATCTTATTCGATCTGTATGGTTGGAAAAGTAAATCTTCACATTCGTTCAAACTATAACAAGTTCGCCACACATCTCTTGGACTTGAACTCAACGAGCACTTTTCAAGTACTGTTTCCATTGATTAATGTCTTAGTTCAACCAACCGTGATATATATTCTCTTGTGTCCTTGTTGTGTATTTCTCCTTAAACTTTCTTCCTTCACTTTCGTTTCGAAAACAAAGCTAACATAGGACTTCACTTCATGGCTCTTCCAAAATCTATATCATACCCACCCCCAGACAGTGGAAGACGAGGCAGTGCTTTGGCTCCCTTGCATCCAACATCATCATTAGCTATATATGTTACTAGCTACCACTATACATAAAATTTCCCTACAGCTAATGTCTTTTCAATTTGAAGGATACTGTCACATATATGGGGTTGAGAGCACAAAACAATAAGAAAATTAAATATTTGCTTTCTATAAAAAGGCATCTAGCTTGTTCTTCACTGAATCCTGCACTTTTTTATTCCTTCATACGATGTAGCACTCCACTACGGGTCATAAATCAATTCTAACGCAAAAGAATATGCGAGTGTTGTTGATTTTTTTTCCTCAGGCAATGAAAAATCTGGAATGCGAATTTAAAACTTTATCACTCATATGTTGAATAAAATTAATCGATATCTATGTCGAACGTATGCAGCATCACGGCGATCGTCCACTCTCTCATATGTATTGTATCTATTCTGGCAAATGTGGGGAGATAAGAAATTCTTATCTCTTATCAGTGGAAAAATAGAATGGGAGTCGTCACCTAGTATTTTGGTCACTAGAAACCCTAACTGGTCTCAGAGATCGGGTACGAGGACTAGTAGCGTAAAGAGAATGTATTAGAACCCCAAATACGCCCTACCTAAGGTAAGCAGCATTGTTTAAGTGTCTGATAATGCTATAGTTTTATCGTATTTTCTAACTGTTGGTCCATTTATGGTTTAAGAAAAGTCCTCCCCGGTAAGGAGATCTTATCGGGTGAAACCTAAACGTTCTAACGTCAATAAAAGAACTACCTTTTTAATATCGGGAATACGTTTTACGTTTAAATTCGTAATCCTTGATATTAAAACAAAACAAAATATTTTTTAGATTTTTTTGAAATATTGGCCAAGTTCTCGTGACTTTAATAAACTGGTTATTAAAGTCAAAATGCATGTTAAAACACATTTTTTGAAGTTTTTTTTTTTTGTTGTATGAAAATACAATATGAATTTTTTTTAGCTTTGAAGGACTTGGCCGTATGCATGAAACAAAAAAAAATTGTTTTTTTTTAAAGGGTCGGACCTGGCCCGAAAAGAAACTGGGTCGAGATCATCCCAAAATAACATACAATTCATCTTATATTGGGTTAAACTCAACCCAGCCGCGTGGACTGGGCTGATGATCCAACCCGGACTGGTTATTGTGCCATGCACAGTAACCAGTCCATTATAATTAGCCGGTTACTATGCCACAGTAACCAGGTAATTATTTTTCCTTACTTGCAGAAACGTGCACAGTGCACGTTCTGCATGCAAGGAAATGAATCGGAAAACAGAGACGAGGGGGAGAGAGTTACCTGGAATGGAGGCGCTCAGGGAGCTGGGCTGACGGTGGCTTGTGGTGGCGGAGGCGTTGTTGTCGCGGTGGACGGCTGTGGTAGCAGACAGTGATTCTTCTTCTTCTCTCCTCTACTTCGCTGTTTCTTCTTCCTCTTTTATTTCATTCGTTCTGTCAACAATAGTCTTCCCTCTCTGCAGTGGGTCTCAGGCGGTGCAGCTGGTGACGACCAAGAGGAAGAATGGTGCGGCAGCCAGTGGTTCCAGACAGTGGTTCTTCTTTTTTCTTTGTTTATGCGTGGCTTCCTCTATCTGTCTCTATTTTTGGTTCTTCTTTTGTTTCTCACCATACAGGGGCTGTTATCGATGACGGGGAGGACGGTGGCAACTGACGGTGATGATGATGGTGGTGGTGGTGGTGCTGCTGCTGCTTCAAATGGCAGAGAGAGAGAGATGCACAGGTTGTTGTAGCTTCTCCTTTCTATGCAGATGCACAAGTTTCTCCTTTTTTCTTCACGAGTGTTGCAACAAAACTAGCAGGGGAAGAAGATGGCAAGAGACTGAGGAAGAATGACGATGGCGTTGGCAATGCTGGGGGCGGTGGCAGCTTTGGTGTTGCTCCTACAGTGGATGTTGTTTCAAAGCTGAGGGAGGAGAAATGGTAAAAAGAATTGTAATCTTCTCCTCTGTAATCTACTCCCTTGTCCCTTTGTTTCTTTGTTGGTTTCGGTTTTGTTTCTGTTCTTTCACTCTCCTTCCACCCTCAAAATCCCCTGGTTCGTTCCTCTCTTTCTCACCAAAATTCCCCCCTTATCTCTATTCCCCCTTTTTATTTATAGGCGCAGGAAGAGAGGGGCACCTTACCCCTGCCATGGCACAGGGTAAGGTGGCTACCCTGCCAATGTCTTGGCACAGGGTAGGGTGGCTGGTCATGGCTTGGGTTTCAATTTCAACATTTACCAGAATAGATACAATACATATGAGAGAGTGGACGATCGCCGCGACGCCGCACACGTGCGACAATCTATATACATTAATAAATGCTAAAAAGAATTGTAAACAATAAATAAAGACTAACCTGTAATGCTAAGTGATGGATGCAGATAAATAAATATGATTTTACACTGTGTTATGCTATTTAACATTTTTTATTTTTTATTATATGTCAATATTTTTTTGAAAAAAAACTAAAAAATCGAATAGCAATAAAATAACTTGCTAGCATAGTTCTGGTACTTTTTGTTGACTTGACTTCGCCCTATGACGTAGTTCCTTGCATGGCTTGGGTTTCAATTTCAACAGTGTTAGAGTTGGCTCAACATGGCCTGTTTGACCTAGTAGGTCCAAATGTGACTCATTCTTTCTATTCAAGACCTGATTTGGCTCCAAAACAATTCTCAAGCTGTCATTTTTTTAACCTCTACCTAACCTAATCAGGCTAAAATGTGAAATAACAAACTATACAAGGATAAAAAAAAATAAAAAAAATAATTTAGAAATTGAAATGAAAAGACAACGGCATACTAGGTTGACTCCAGTTAACTGGCCAAATTTCCAACCCATGTCTTGGATACAACCACAATCAGCTAACCTAGTTAGACCATCTATCTCTTTCATTTCTCTTCTCTTCTTTTCAGGGCCTTTATTAGGCTTAGATAGGAAGAATCTGGGGCTATATGATGTGTTAGCGTGCAAGGAAGCCCATGTCATTAAGGAGGCACATGTGGCTTTTTCTGAGCTCTAATTATGGCCTTCTTTGATGTCATTTGAATCTTCATGACAAAAGCTTTTGTTTAAAACAGCGTATGTCATAAACGCAGGCTCGACAACCCATTCTTCTTTCCTTTCTTTTTCTTTTTTTTTCTCTCTCTCCCCACCTCAGCCCTGCGCATGAATTCTTCATCCTTTATATTTGGTCCTTACACCCTTAAAGTTTTCCTAATAACAAATCAGGTCCCTCAACCCCTAATTTATCTTCATGCAATGAAAAAACTTTTTTGTTCTAAATCGAGCACTAACAAAATGCCAAGGCATGACATCGCAACCCCGGGCACCCCACAATGAGCCAACTCAACCAATCTTTTAGGCTCAAATTAGAAACAACATATAGTCCAAGGATGAAATTGTAAAACATAACTTGGGGAGTGAATTTAAAAAACGAGGACCAAAACTAACAGATAAAAAAGTTAAAGGAGGATAAAATTGAAAAAAAAATTATAATTTCATAACTTATTTTAAATAAAAAAAATAGCAATTAAAAGAATAGAGATCAAATTTGACAGATGAAAAGATTGGAGAATGAAATTGAAAAAAAAATTCATTTTCTTAAATGATTTCAAATAATGATAAACAAATAAAGAAAATTTTATACATAATTTTCAAAAAATGACATTTCATGAAACAGTGGAACTTGTCAAAACATAGAGTAGAAGTAAATGTAGAATGCATGTTCATCTATTCATTCACCCAAGAAAACATTAATTCATTGCCCAATACTCCGACTCCATTTAATGAAACCATAATTGATGCCTAATCCTCCATTGCTAAATGCAAAATGTTCGAAGCTTTATCACTACCTAGTGATTAAATACAAAAGATAGAGAAATTATTAAGTACCTAATGCTTCTTCACCCACAGAACGACCAAGGGCAATTTACCCTTAAATCTTCAAAATATTCATTTTAGTCGTCTCTAGTTAATGTTAGCATTTCAAATTTATCCTCTTCAAAATATTATTGTAAAATATTTTTTAATCTTTGCTCCGCTCCTCACGACGACCCACCATGATAACTACAAGTGAGTCTCACTTCTTATGCTAGTAAGAAATCATTACCCCAAATCATCTAATAAGTAGTCTAGTAGTAAGAGCTTGAAACTAAAGGATTTGTTTTCTCTGTAGTCTTAGGTTCGAGCTCTGTGGTTGCTAATATGATGGTCACTAAAGACTTATATGGTCGTTAATTTCAGGGCCTGTGGGATTAGTCAAAGTGCACACAAATTGGCCCGGACACCCACGTTAATTAAAAAAAAAGAAATTATTACCCTATAGTTCCTAATAATCTATCAGAAAACATAAACCTCTAACCTTGGAGACGTACTAGTAGTTCAAAGCATAGAATGTGAGGCGGAGAAATTGCAAGAAACCGATTTTCTGTATAATTGGAACTGATCTCAAGATTAAAAAAAAAAAAGCATATTTCATATTAGAGTAATTTTAGTTCAACCACCCAAATTTCTTAATAAGAATTGTGAACATTACCATATAAATATATAATTGAGATCTTTGAAGGTAATTTATGAAAAATATATAATTGAGATCTTTAAAGGTAATTTATGAAAATAATAATGCTGAAAATATTTTATGTTTTATATGTAAGAAGTAATATTAAGAAATATGTCTTGGTTTCTTGAATCAACCCGAAAACTCGATTGATCTAGGGGCTGGACTAATTCGGTTTAAATTTTTTAAAAAAACTCAGTTAACTCGTTCAAAAGCTCGGGTTAACTTGTTAAAATAGTTTATTTAAACATGACCTAGTCAAAACTCAACCCTAAACCTGTTAATTTTTATTTTATTTTTAAAACAACATCATTTTAATATTCTCTAAAAAAATAAATTTGAAATCAATCTAAATTGACCCACACATTACAACTATGATTTTTGAGATGTTAAAAGTGATCAAGAAATTCGAGAAAAAAACAAAAGAAAGTAGATGCAACCCGAGCCCCAGTGGACACAATATAAGAGGTATGGGCCTTGGAGTGGAAATGGACAGCCAGATCCATTGTAAATTTGTGGATTTGTCTTCGATTAGATGGCAACTATATCAGTTGACTTGAATATAGCGCGCAGATTTTTCTTTTTGTGAGAGACCCACTGTTCACCCTCCTCAACCACACGCATCACTCTAGACTCCAGCCGTACAATGCCTGCATTTTCGAAGCTCTATCTCTTCGCTTACAATTCCCTCCAGGCCTTTGGATGGTAATGATTGCCTCTTCTTCCTCTCCTTCTCTTTTATATATTCTATCTACCTCTAAACTAATTAACAATGTAGCACTATCGTTAATTTCCATGCAGGGCAGTTTCTCTCTTTGCAATTCTGATTAACTTCTTTTCCACTCACTCACTCAATGGAGCCTATGCTTCTGCTGGAGACCTAATCTGTCAGCCTTTTCTTTTCAATCTTTTAATGTCTTATTATTATCATCATCATTATTATTATCGAGCATTTTACTTAACAAAAAAGAATTTATAGATAGGTTGATCACACATCCGTATTTGAAGTGACCCACCGCATCTATGTCCGGCTGGCCGAAGCTTATTTGGCATTTTAATTTGACCATAGAGCATATAATCTTTTATTGTTCAAAATTGAATTCTTATTTTAAGTGTTTTCTATTCAATATTGGTTTTTGAAGGTCTGTTGCAAACTGTTTCTTTCTTGGAAGTGATTCATGGAGCATTGGGTAGGTAACTTATATATGAAGCTTTATTAGTCCCTTCTTAGTTTACATGGAATAATCTAATCTAGCTTTCTCTTTTCGAAATGTAAGGCGTTGTCCCAAGTGGGGTGTTGTTCCCTTTTATGCAGTGGGGAGGAAGAACCCATTTTGTTCTGGCCATTGTTCGTCAAATCATTGAGGTTTATATCTCTTCCTCTTTATGATTCTTGTTTCCTTTAAGCAAGCAAAGAAACACCCATTTAAGTCCTTTGTCTCGATCATATGTTTTCACCATTGATAAATTTCAGTGATAAAAAAATGAACATAATCATGGTGCTTTTGTTAGAAAAATTGGGGGAAGGGAAGCATGGTGGAACACACATCTCACTTATTTTGTGGTACTCTTCTAAGATAGGAAGTCCCGTGAATTTGGACTTGGATTACAACACTCTTAACACACATATTTATCCTAGTCTATAGATATTTCTAGACACTTAAGGATAATCGCATCATTAATACTTTACATACATGCACCTAAAAGAATTAAAGGATTCTTTGAATTGATTCACTTTTACTTTTTTTCTAAACTTCAAAATTAATTCCAATTCTGTTGTCTCTTACCTCCACTGATTCTCTATGTGGTGCAAGATGAAATGGAGACTTGATGAATTCCCACTTGCGTTTATATGATATGCTTTCCAGGTTAGCTTTAATGAAATGATTCTGTAAATTTTGCAGGTCCAGGAATTACCATCAGTTTTTATAACTTTTGTTGCTTGGAGTATGGCCGAGGTCAGTTGTTTAACTACTGGCATATTATCTTGAATTTTAGAAATTTTATTTGTATGTTTTGTAGTTTATCTGTAGACAGCCAAGGAAGTTTCACTTGTGACAATGATTTTTGTTTTTTCAGTGACTTATATAGCAAGGTTTTTATGCATGAAAGTGGGCAACTGCATGGCTCTTTTCATATATTTCTGCATTTGAAAACTGAATGAGCTTCCTTGTGATTTTTTCTAATTGCATTCTTGGTTGAGCTGTCGACTTTTCACGGTACTAGGAAAGCAAGGCAAAAGGGAAAGAAAAGAGCCTGATAAATGAAATACATGTGATCACCGATCCCTTTTCTGGTTGGACACTAATTGAGTACGCTGTTGACTGCCCCTTAGTAGAAGAAAATCTGTTAGATACTAGAACAGCAGCAACCTAAAGCTAGAATACATGCTGGCAGGCATGGAAGTAATGGGGGTTTATTAAGGATCAACTTGTTTATTGCACCATTCAGTTATTGTTGATTTGTTTTAGCACTGAAGGTGAATTGTTATTTTTAGTATGGAACCTGCAATTCAAGGTTAGTAGACTTCACTAAATTTAGAGTTTGATATTTATGATTTTCTTTGTCATATTCTTCAATGCTTGATGTCTGATTCCATAACCTCTTCATAAAAAGGTCGTTTAGTCTGCGTAATGGTGCTGAAAAACTGGAGCTCCATTTGCGGCTTTACTTGCTTGTTTTCCTGTGCTTTGTCATTCCTTCTGCTATACTATATAATACATGCATATTTTGTTTTCGTTTTTTATCTGAGTTCCAACAGACTATTTAGTGTTTACTGTATGGTGCATCCAGTGCTTCTGCTCATATTTGTTCCTTTGTTTTCTCTGCTCATACTCGCAATCTTGGGTACAGGTAATTAGGTACTCACATTATGCTTTGAACTGCGTCGGAAGTTGCCCATCTTGGATAACATACCTCAGGTTTGCATTCTATTTTATTTAGTTTAAATTAGAATCTTACACACTGAATCATGCACACACACTTGCGCTCAAAGAAACAAACTTCCTGCTGAAACATCTATCTCTCTCGCTCATCCAGTCAAATAAAAACACATCCAAACTTATGTGTGCAAACACAGTGTCTAGTGTCAGAATTTGTGCAGTAGGAGCTGAATTATTGTTAAAATGTATTCTATAACTTCTGCTTTTGCTAGGTATACCGCGTTCATTGTGCTGTATCCTATAGGACTTGCTCCTGGTGAAAGTGAGTGCATGATTTCTCATTTGTGTTTATTTTTATGATTTACTTGCCACTTCATCTGCTGTTTTTGAAGCCTTTTATCTTGTAAGATTTTCATTCACCATTCACCATGATGCAGTGTGGACCATGTACCAAGCTCTTCCGTTTGTAAAGAAGAAGAATCTCTATGCAGATTTCTTTGCTGCTTTCCCTTTCAGCTATTATGATTTTCTCAGGGTATGTCTGACTTCTTGTGAGGTTGCACTATCATTATATTCACACAAACTAGAGTTTTTGGTTTTTTCCTGAGAGTAAGCAAGAGATGAAATTTAGTCAAACTTTGATCAGGGAATGAAATTTATTTAACTGGCATCAAGTATGGATTTTCATATTTAAAGAGAAAATTGTATTGAGGATTGCAATTGGGTGTAGTGATTTTACCTGTTTCATTTTCTTTTGGTCATTTAAAAAATCAAACTCTTGCCCTTTCTGGATCGCCCTTTTTAGATGGTGGTCTTACCATCATGGCAAAACATTATTGGCAGAAAAGTGGAATGGATTTGTGTGATGGGTTTTTATTGGAAAATGCTGTATGATAAGGCATATCTGGATTTTTCGCACTCGCTAACAAACATCAATGCACATGACGAGCCTAATCTGCCATTCCAGCCTGGTTGTGAATTTATGAAATCATAATGAGATCTTCCCAGCTTGAAGTTAAAAACTGTTTGTTATGGCGTTTCAATTATTGGAAATTTTCTTTGCTGGAACACTTGCCAAAGTATTCCAAGCCTTCTGTAGTTTGCAAATTTTCTTAAGATTCAATGTCACCCTGATGTGTGGTATGTGTATGCATCATAAACACCACCAGGCTGCATTTCCCTATTGCTTTCAGATAAAGAGCGGAACTACTGAACTGTTGTCTATTTAAATACTCATCAAATTTTGTATCTTGGAATTTCCGGGTCAGGTTGTGCTTCTCTGCTATCCTTTCCTCTGGTTAAATCTTTACCGGTATTTGTTAAAGCAACGACGGTCAAAATTGGGTAGGCATCAAGAGACAAAGAAGAAGAAGTGAATGTTAAAGTTCTTTCATTGAGACGCCTGGTGACCATTCTTGTTGTTATCAATTGTGTTTGGTATTCAATTTCTGACAAATCTGATCGATGCATTTGCTACCTTTATTGAATGTTAGAGATCTGATTTCGGGACTCCATGTTTTTTAGTCTGCCAGGCTGGTGCACAGTAATGAAAGTTTGACATGATATTCTGATTATGCATGGAGTTGCTGTATATTGAAAATGAGAGGGCTTTCATTTATTTACGAGGTGAGCTAATTCTATTTTCTCATGCCTGCTAAGAATTTGAACTTCAATAAATAAATAGATTTTGCTTTAATCATACAGGTGCTAAATAATATAAAAGTAATTATTTAAAACACGTAGACCTATACTATATGGTGTCCATTAATTTGTATCATGGCATGCCATCTTGAATCTTGCATGTATGTTTTTGTGCAATGTACTCTGCCTAGCAAATCAATGCCTCTTATTTAGATATAATCATGAATCAAGCTCCTAGCCCATGCCTTGTAATCCAGTACAGACTGATGTTCCTAAACCACAGTCCACAAACCTTTCAAACATGGCTTTCTATCCGTACAAATAATAAGGTCGATAATTTCCACTCATTTGAATTCCTAGTTGTGATTAATTTACTCCCTCATCCGATGTTCTTTCATTAATGGTCTTAAGTTATGTTAAGATTTGTTTTTTCAGCTAATTAATCTTGAAGTTCATACATAATTCCAATCCATATCTGGGGTTTTAACTGCCTTTCCTTTTAGATGTGTTTCAACTCAAGTGTTTTCTCGCCCTTGATTTGCAGCTAAAAAGAAAGCTAGCTATAAGCAATTTATTTAGTATTTATTAACAGTAGGACCGAGGGTTCTGTTATTAGGTTGGTTCCTATTCTCATAATCGCGTGTGAATAGTGAGTCACTCTCATATACCAAATGATTAATCTCAATTCCCTGTTTAGCTACATGCTTGACTCACTGTTGTCTAATGGGGCTTAAATTAGGGCATATGAATCTCAGGTGGTGCTTTAGACCCTAGTACTTTCTTTAACCTACTCAGCTCCACAAGACAAAAACTTGGTACCAATTTTCTGAGCAACCTTTTAATCAAAGTGAAAGCATTCGCCCAATCCTTGTGCAGTGGGCACAAGTGGGCAATTCTTAAATGATTGAAGAGAAACAAGACAAAGATTACAGGAATCATGTATTAACAGAAACCGGGTAAAAACAACGCCAATAACACCACCACAGACGTGTCTTCAAAAGCCTTCATCCTTATTTCATCCAAAGTATTGAGTTTTCGACTTCTTAAAAATCTGTTGAGGGGAGCTGTTCGTGTGTGCTTGGGTTAATGAAAATGACCTCGTAGACAATGGCAGCAATGGCAGACCCAACGAATGGACCAAGCCAGTAGACCCAGTGGCTGTCCCATGTCCAACTTACAACAGCTGGCCCAAAGGAGACTGCCGGGTTCATGGATGCGCCATCAAAAGCACCACCAGCTAAGATGTTAGCACCCACAATGAAACCAATAGCAATGGGTGCAATTATCCCAATGTCACCCTTCTTTGGGTCAACAGCTGTTGCATACACAGTGTAAACCAAACCGAAGGTCATCACAATCTCGAAAACAACTGCATTCCATGCACCAACTCCAGATGATAGAGCAAAGGCCGATGTTTCCTTTAACACACGCACGCACGCACAAAAAAACAAATCAACATGGTTGATCAGTAAATGCACAATTGTTACATGCATATTGCACAAATTATAAATATGGTGATGGGGCAATTAAAAATTTCTTACCTGTCCACCAGTTGCCAACTTAAGAAGCAAGCAAGCAACTACAGATCCCAGGCACTGGGCAACCCAGTACAGAAGACTTCTAATGAATGTTATATGGCCACCAATGAAGGCACCGAATGTAACGGCAGGATTTACATGCCCGCCAGAAATGTTAGCACCGACTGACACCGCAACAAAAAGTGCAAAGGCGTGAGCCAACGATGCAGCTACTAGCCCGGCCGGGGTTGAGGAGCCATTATCGGTAAGCTTATCTGCAAAACATCCATCATTTTGATTATTTACCAAGTATTGAGCTGCGGGGAAAAAAACAGAGTGGTGAATTAATAGATTCTTACTGAAAGCCATGCCAGAGCCTTCCCCTGCAAAAACAAAAATGAGCATAGAAATGAACTCAGCTAGAGCTGCCCTGAGTGCATCAGGTTGCCCAGCCTCTGCTGGAGATCCGAATGCAATGCTAGTGATTGGCATTTGAGTAATTTAATAAGCTCTGTGCCTGATTTCAAACTGCCTTAAAATTTCTGTTTTTTCACGTTTCTGAAGCTTATGAGTGCTGATCACTTGGTGACGGTATATATAGGGGGTCTAATGGAACGGTCATGAACCGGAACAACCGGTTACATCCGATTCCAGCTATATTTCTAACTAGATCCTTCCTGGAAGCCACCTGTCTTTTTCTGATAGGCGGGCCGCCATTTTGTTGCTATTCTGCCACGTGTATGGCTGATGTGACATTGACCGGCCACTCGAGGGTGGAGAAGTTCTCGCATCGACCAATAGTTTGTTTGGTGGGGGGACCCCCAATGATTGTCGAATGACCGACCATTGGATTTGTTTATGCTGTACTGATGTGAGCAGGAGCAGTTTGGAACTCCGTCGTAAACCCGGCGTTTTATAAAAAATTAAATTTAAACAAGAAAAAAATTATTTTTTAAAATTATTTTAATGTTTTCACATCAAAAATAATTTTAAAAATAAAAAATATATTATTATAATGTATTTTAAAATAAAAAAATAATTTATAAAGCAACTATTAACTAGTTTCTAACACCCTTTTTATTTACTAATAAATCTTTTTGTTTTTTTAAATTCTAATTGGAGTTAATTATTGTTATTAAAGTTAGTTTTGGTTGGTTTTAGTGGAGTAATAAATATTTGGTGATGATATATGTGGAGCTGTTGGCCAATGAATAGAATAATTAATTTAAAAGCATTTTTAATAATATTTTAGTTATTTAAAAGAACACATCCAACCATGCATAGTATAAATAATTGAATTTGGTGTTGTCCTATCACCCGATCTACTAATCATGGTAACAAGATTAATTTAGAACCTCATCTTGTGATGGCATTAAATTACTTATGGTGACTTTCAACTATGATTTTTTTATTGACGTTGTAACAACCAAAAAAAAAATTAAAAAAAAAATTACAGGTATGATACATCCTTTTTGTTTCACATATAGATATATCTAGATGATGTATCCCCTGAGTGATCATCACCAACCTTGACTTCTATTCTTGGGATCATCTCTTACTTTCATTCTAGAATTTGTAATAGTTGTAATGGTCCCGCAGGCCTTTGGTGTTCAATCTTAACTTGTTGACATATCTCACACTTAGACACATACCCAACTATTTCTCTTTTCATATTAGGTCACCAATAGTGATGTTTCAGGTCTCGATACATCTTAGTGCTGCCAGGATGTATGGAAAACTTGGACTCGTGTGCTTCTTGTAAAACCATTCCTTTAACTATTTCGTCATTAGGCATGTACAACCGTTGTTCCATCATCAATGATCCATCATCCGCTACCTGGAATTTAGTGTGTTTAGTATTGTGGTAGCTACTGTGGTTGTGGTTTGAAAAAAGTTGTTTTATAAAAAGTATTTTTGGTTGAGGTTGGTTTGGTATTTATATATATTTGGTTAAAACTGTGGTTGAAATTGAGGTTGAACAAAAAGTAATTTAATGTGTTAAGTTAAGAATGATTTTCAGATTGAGGTTATAAAATAATTTTAAAAAATATATATTAATATTAATAGTTTTTAATTTAAATATTGTAGATTTAACCACTGCTATTACATCATGAAATGAATAATACTTAATATAAAATTCTTGTTATTGTTCCATTAAACCACCTATAATTTCATCACGTATGAAATACATCCAACAAGAACTACAATTTCATTGGTTTCGTAAACGCGCAACAACATCAAGTAAAATATCATCAGGAATAAATTTGAAATTACAATCAAATTCTACAAATGTTACGTTATCAAGCGATATCCTTCTAATTTATGTAATGTCATTAAATAATGTGAAACACTAGTTTTTCGAATAAAACACAATTAAAAATAAAAAATAAAATAAAATTTTTATTTTATTTTATTAGGTCGGATCCGGTTCAATGCATTTAGCTTTGAACCGGACCCGATCCGACCGGAACAGTAGAGACAGTCTCCACTGTTCACGTGGAGACACTCTCCACTATTCATTTAAGTGAACAGGGGATATAATTCACTCTCCACGCAGAAGAGAAGGAGAAGCAGATAAAAATGAGGTTCGACCTCAGTTTTTGAGTGGAATTCATATGAAAAAAAAGTATGGTTAGTATTAATCAAATACTTTAATTCAATGTTTGCTTCCTGCCGCTGTCGCAGTCACAGTGCCAAACGGGCATGTAATCATCTAGATCAACAGGAAGTCAACAAATTCCAAAAAGTAGAAACAAAAAATAAACCCGTGTTTTTTTTATTTATCTTTTTAATTTGATAAAATGCTTATTCGTGACTTGTTCACAAATTCACCAAGTATATATTTTGTTGTTGTCCTTGCTCTTGGCGGTTCATGCTTAGTTTCGGAGTATTTGAAATAGAAGATAAAATCAAGCTTTATACTGTTTTCAATGCTCAAGTTATAGTTTTAAAAAAGCTATAAATTACACCTTTTTTGTAATCAAAATTGTGAAAGTTTTTAATGGACTCATGCAAAAATATGATGTATATTTATTAATCAAATATTTTTAAAATTATAATTAAGATAAAATATAGTTTTAATAGTATTTCACTACACTATCAAACAGATTCATTTTAACAGTTTGCTATGAACTTATCTCTTGATTATACTGGATTTTTGATGAAATCGGAGAAAAGAATAAGGTCAAATAAGCTGTTAAAATTCATAGAAAAACAAGCAGGTAAGCCGGCAATGATGGGCTTGGCATTCCCATATGAATACATAATCATAAATGATTATTGAACCGACCATGTACGTGAATGTTTGATAATTATTTCCAATGCCGTCATGTCATTAATCTATGCATATAATAATCTTGGTTTCAGCATGATTTCATCTTGTCCTCGAATGGAAGTGTCAGGGCAGGTGTGTTAAAGAATGTTTGCCACCTCCCTCTCCTCCTCTACCTTTTATTTTCTAATCTTATTGCTTACATTTGTTATTCTCTGGACGGCTAAGTGGGCTGCCCGGAAAATACTTTATTTCTTAATCCGACTATTTGTTATGCGGGAAGGAGATTGAGTGGCTATACTTGGTCCTTTTGGTGAATTCAAATCACTGTCTTAGTTAGCTACAGACATAAACAATCTTTTAAATGAGAGAGAGTGAGGGTTTTAGGCTCAGTGCCTGCTCATGTCATAAAAAAAACTAAGTTATAAATTAAGGATTTTATACATATAGGAAACTGGTGATTTTAATTTGGGCTACCAAGTCTTGGGCTGGTAGGTTGAGCTCATAATTTGAGTTAGAAACAACCAAGATCGAGCACAGCCCTGAATAAAATAGAATTGGCTGTCGGGCTTAAACTCTATTTGGGCCTTATGGGTCAATAATCACATATATTACCAAATCAAGCCACGCACAATTATTATTTTTTTCCTGCCCTAAATCTTTCTGTTAAAAAATGCCCAACTTGGAATCTCTTTTGCTCAGAAACATCTAGTAGCCTAATGACCAGACGTGGAACGAAAATTCCAACCCACCTGGGCTCGAAGCTTCGAACCAGCAAGAGTGCCGTAGACTCACTCTATCAAAGACGGGATCGGACCTTAACCCAAGCCTAAATCCCCAAACCCTCCGTCTCACTTGTCCTGACACCATGGGCATAAAACGGGCCACAACCAATCTCCTTAAACATGCACTATGTCCCTTCAAAACATTGAGCTCGGTAGTCCTTCAATTATGGAGCTATACAAGAATTCGGAAAATGAAATGTGTCGGACGTGTACAAGAATCTAGTCTGATTCGAGAGGAACAGACTAGAGCAACCCTATTCAAACAAGACGGTCAGCATATTAATTACTCTCCTTATCATTGTAATAGCAATGGTTACTGGTCTCTTGCCGTCACCCACCTAACCCACCTGCGCCATTAAAGCATTAATCTAAGCAAGTCTCAATCAGAAGAAAGTGCAGTTGCAGTTCGTTGAGTTCAAACTCTTGAACTAGCTTATACTCGTAAAGCTAACACAGGGAATTGAAGAATATACTTTAATTAAATGCTGTTCGGTCAAAGCAAGCACCTACTGTTTTGCATGCATGCTTGGTCAACAACGGGTTGAAAATGTAAGAACTTTTTTACGAACATTATTAGGTTTAATGTGATTGAAATTCACTTCGGAGAATCCCATGATATGGGACTCATTATGCTGTTACCTTTTTACCAGCATGGTAATGCATTGTGGAACATGGTGAATATTTTGCGATGTAATTCGAACATAAGACATCGCCTCTCGTAATAGTATCAGCAAGCTAGCTAGAAGCTCATTTGAACAGTAACAGAACCTACTATATATCACGTCCCCAATTGAGATATTTCAGAAATACTTCAAATAAAAAAAAAACGACTCAAATTCACAAAATAGTACCTCAAAACTTAAAATTTGGATTATCTTACCATCAATAAACCAAACTATAAGCTTTTAATTATACAAACATAAATTCACAAAATAAGACCATTAATAGTTTTATATATTAAGATATATAATCAAAGATACTAAAAAATTAATTCTAAAATCACCAAGCAAAACTTTGCATTCTATTGAAAAATATTAAATAAATAAGAGGTGAATACCAACATTGTCATGCCAAGCATGCTAAAACATAAATATTACATATAGCTCCAAAATCAATTTATTTATTATATAAAAAGTAATGGCTCTTTTAAATATTCAAAATCAAAACAAGGTTGGTAATCATTCTCAAACTTTCAATAATTTACTTTAAAATCAAAAGTACCAAACAGTTGTAACAATTCCATTCTCAAATCCTGGACTATTCAATGCATTTCAGACACAAATGTGGAATCCATGGTTATATATTGTTAAAGTCAAATTCAAATTTACAATTAATTTTTTCTTTTAAATAAAATGAACAATTTTCCATCTCAATTCTCAACCGGAATCACTTCCCATATTTTTTTTAAGTGAAAATGAATATCTTTTAAATTTTAAATTAAAACTAAAAGGTAGTATCAATTCATATTTCTACTTGGATTTAAACAATATCACACCATCTTAGCGATTTGCCTCGACCAAAAGGTAGAATCGTATCATCTCAGCGATTCTTTATCAAAAGAAAAAAGAAATATAGGGCTTATTATCCAGAAAATAAGGGTTAAAAAACACACTTTAAAAAAGATAAGGCTCAAAGGTGTACTATATGGGAGATGAGGGTTCAAATACACACTCAAAAAGGAAGATTTAAAGCTTAAAGGTGCAGTATTTAGTAAATGAGAGTTCCAAAACATACTCAAAAGAAAAGATATATATAGTTCTCAAAGACATATTATTTAGAAGATAAGGGTTCAAAGATGTAGTAAAAAAAGAGTTTAAAAACACATTATCTAGAATATAAAAGCACAAATGCACACTCAAAAAAAAAAAATAGAGCTGAAATACATGCTATATACAAAATTGAGATGTTCATGGACGCTTTCAGAAAGAAAGATAGAGATGCTGCCTAAAATACTTTGCTGGGTTTTTCTAACATGATGGATCATATGACCTGAGGGAAGTAAAATCCGAAAAGGAAATTTTCAATTCAGTGTTACAAACAATTTAAAAATATCCAATAAATTCATAGATTGTTTGTCTTTTTAGGTTTTGATCACACATGAACGAGATTGTGTGTTTAACACTTGCATTATCCAGAGGACTCTATTGCACACATGTCGAGCTTAAAATTTAAGACGCTTTCATAAACAAAATTAATGAAATAAAAATATGTTATTACATAGTCGATGATGACGAGTCTTCAACCTATGACTTTTAGATAAACTACTTCGTTTCTTTCCACGCAAATCAACCTTACGAGGGCAATATGTTTGAAGTTTCATTGTCATTCCTTTATTTTTAACCTTTTCTATCTTCCTGTTCTTACATATAACCAACCAGGTGGATGTTTTGTTGTGTTTGGATCGATGTAGAGTAATTTTTATTTGTATAACTTTAAAAAAATATATATTTTTAATATAAAAAATTAAAAAAATATTTTAAAAAATATCCTTCAACCACAACTAAGAACAATACTTTCTTTTTTTGGTTTTACGAAGATGACCAAAGTCTTCCAGTGGTACTACATCATCTATCAGATGCTGTTTCCCTCAAAATATCTGTAGAAAAAGCTTTATTCACTGAACATCAAGAAATCTTGTGCTGCTCTGCTCTTCGAGGAACATTAATTAACCGAACCATTAGCTAGCACCGACAGAGTTCATTTCCTAGCTGGCTAGCAAAGTGGCAAAACCCCCACCGTTCTCCGCCATGGCAAAAGCCGTTTGCGAAAGACCATCACACCACCATACGACCCAACGAGTTTCCCTTCCAGTCACCATTCACCAAGTCATGTCTGTTGCTGAGCCGCCTGGGTCACGTGCAACCTACCACTAGCTAGGTACATTGGCTTGTGCCCGCGCCGCACGGTCCTCACGCCAAGTGTCTTGCAGCGTGAGTGACTCAGGGGTCTGAATTCTCTACACGTGTTAAAATGAAGGGGTCCCCACATGGCTTGTACCTAATCCTCCATGTGCAGAGGGCACTAGACGATAATCTTATTGGCTTATAGCAAGCTCTGATTGGCCCCACTTTGTGATAGAGACGTTGCTTAATTAAATGGTTTTATGACTTTTTGGTATTATAATTATAGAAATAAAAGTTATTAAAGAAAAGATAGATTCTCTTAAAAGTGTTGTCGCTTATGAGTTCGATCGAAAAAGGTTGCATGTGACACAAGATAAATCTAAAATGCTAGCATCCGTAGAATATCCATACAGTGTAAGGAAATTATCAATTTCAAACCTAATGGTGTAATAATTATTGAAATTTGTTCATAGCCATGTTGTTATGAATATTTATGACACAAAACCTAAATCACTCTGCATAATTTATAAAACGAACAAGAAGTTTAACCTCTATTACTGAAAATACCTTCATCTTTAAAATAAAATGAAATAAATCATTATAATAAAATAAAAATAAATAAGGGTCGCAATTTATATTACATTCACTTGATTGGATCCATGGCTAAAATCTTTTCTTGACATGAAGCTTCTTAAAAGCATTTTCATAAGATTTGATTCAGAGCTCGTTTGGAAACGCGGGCTAACTCATGTTTTTTAAAAAATAATTTTTTTGTTAAAAAATAATTTTTTTATATGTTTTGAATCGTTTTGATACGCTGCTCTCAAAAATAATTTTTTTAAAAAAAACATCATTTTGATGCATTTCAGCATGAAAAACACTTTGAAAAGATCACGACACTCCCGAACAGGCTCTCAGATAGGTATATAATTTGAGGTTTGGTATTGGTGAGCTCGATGAAAATTTTGATTTTTTTTATCAAAATAAAATTTAATTCAAAGTTTTTTTTTTAAAAAATAAAGATTAAATCACCTGTGTCAAAGAACCAATTCAACCCAAAAGTTTAAGTTGTTAGGTGAGGTCCCAAGATATGATTTATATTATTCTTTAACACACTCTCTCAAGTAAAAGTCCTTTATGAGCTTCAAACTTGCACAGATCAATATTATAATATGCTTAAATTTTATCAAATAAATAAAAATGGTGAGAATCGAACTCGTGTCCACTTGGTCATTAAGATTTTGATATCATGTCAAATAATCAATTTAACTCAAAAACTTAAACTGTTAAATGAAATCTCAAGACTATAAACCTAAATCAATTTACCCTATTTCTACCGCTTCTAAATCAACGAAACAACTTATTGGTTAATTTAGAATAACTACTTACCTCGTAATATTAAGAGAAATAGTTTATGAAAACCTTTTACCTTGGGATTTACGATAAGATGCACACCGACACTCTCTCTTTTTTTTCCTTTGTACGTGCAGTTAAAAATAAACTATTCACATCAAAAACTAAAAAAGAAAATCATGAGAAATTAATTTCTAGCACCACTTCTTGAGGTGAAGATCATCTTTTAATAATCATGCTAATGCATCTAGCTAGCCCCAATATCAGAATCATAAGCAGTTACTAATCTACTTCTTTAACCACTGATCAACTTCACCACCAATGCATGAAAACCGTGGAGTAATTCAGGGTTAAAAGTTTAGGATCTCAGCATGGAGAGTGATCCTGTATTCTTCCATGGAAAACACTAAAACTGTTTATGATTCGGAAAACTTCACGCAGGAATGTAAAGTTCGGGGTGTAAAGAACATGGGAAGGGTGATTGAGCGGTATATAATTGGCTGGGTTTATCGATTACTTACCGAACAAGTTCTTCGATGTCTCAGTTAATTAAATAGCGAAAGGGGTCGGATTTATATATGGTTAGATATATCTAACCGAGTGAAAAGGCAACGATTAAAGAATAAAAATACACAAGCACCAGTATACGCGGTAAGATTCATTGAATTAAGAAGATACCTTTTGTTTTTTCTTTTTGCAATTTTGTCGTAAACGGGATATTAATATACTAAGGAGCTTTGTCTGGTTCATACTCAAAGAACTCCAAGAACTTGTATAAAAAATTGAGTTAAATTAATGTTCATGGGGGACTGCATGTATAATGCAATAATTATCATTGCCCACCATTGCACTGCACCTTACAAGCATACTACCTCCTCCCATAAGCGCTTGATTGAGGAATGATGACATAATTTATTGTAGATATGCCATCATTAATAGTTAATCTAACGATTTAGGTTGAAGGAGTATGATGTTTGCATGTTGAACATATGAGTGATATTGACCCCCGTTTCCATGCTCAAAATTAGGGAGACACTAACCTCAAGTTATGATCTCCATGAAACACATATGAGTACCCAAAGCTCAAGTATAGCTTGCATAAATTCAAACTCAGAACTATCATGCGGCTCAATGCTTTCCTAAAATATATACAAATATCGATTTAGATCCTTAAAGCCTTGATGGCTTATAATATAGGTTATTCTGTAGAATTTAGTAGTTCTAAATAGTCGGTTATGGATCTATCATAATTAAATTATACAAAAAAACTTAGCATATTATGGACCAACAAGACAAAGTTAAGTCCAACAAGCAAATTATTTACACCAAGACATTGTTGCCACCCGAGACGCGAGGATCTAAGCCGTGTGGAAATGCAATGCAGCAAGAAGTTCTTATTATTATTATTATTATTATTATTATTGTTTTTGTTTTTTTTAATAAATAGCTAGACAATCCTTTAAGTTCTTCCACATAAATGTAAGAGACATCATTGACATACATGTGAAATTAAGGCAACATGGAGCAAGAAGAAAACGAACCCCAATCCATGATCCTTAATGCTTTTTCTAGGGAAAAAATATATTGCAAGTTTTTTTTTTTCTTATAGGGTTTGTAGTTTCTTGTTAATGTGTGTATTGTACACACTGACAATATATTGTATTATTTGCGATGTGTCAAATATTTAAGCAGACTGCATAATAATTCCTTCAGGGTTAGTAGTTATGTTTCTGTGCGAGTTTAAAAATTAATTAAGAATTATTAATTAATGCAAAAAAACAACCAATAAAGGATTAATAATTTTGGAGACTCAATCAAGAAATATTTATCTTTAAGAACTCGATTGAGAAGTAGATGTTGTATTTGTTAGAGCAATTTACATAGAGATCCAAGTAGCTATGGCTTGTTACTAAAGTTTAGGTGATGACTCAATATTTCTGTTTTATGTTAATAATGATCCCTAGAAATCAGGGACTGACCTATTCCTTTGGCTATGATCCACGTTGGTGTGGATTAGCATTGCATTGCTTTTCTATTATCCTCTGTAAAGCTATATATAGTCACTTTGATAATGAATAAAGACAGACTTTTCCTCCTGAAAAACTAAGTTTCAACATTTGGTATCAAAGCCAAGTTATTTTATTTTTCACATCTTGTAGCCGTAGCTAAAGATGACAAGTAAAGGCAATTTCGTTCAGCCAACAATTCCTCGATTTGTGGGGCACTATGATTATTGGAGCATGCTGATGGAGAATTTTCTTTGCTTCAACGAATACTGGCACGTAGTTGAAACTAGACTTTTTGCTGCAGCAGAGGATACTGATCTCTCAAATGAACAACAGAAGGCTCTAGCAAATCAAAGATTGAAAGACTTGCGAGCAAAAAATTATCTCTTTCAAGCTATTGATCGTTCAATCCTTAAGACTATCTTGGATAAGTAAACTTCGAAGGGAATCTGGGATTCTATGAAGAAAAAGTTTCAAGGGAATGCAAGGGTCAAACATGCATAGTTGCAGGCCTTTCACAAGGATTTTGAAATCCTTCACATGAAGGATGGTAAGACCGTCTCGTTTCTTGGTGAAATGATGAATGATGTTACTGTTATTGAAAAGATCATGCGTTCTATGATTTCAAAATTTGATTATGTTGTTTGCTCCATTGAGGAGTCCAAAGACTTAGACACCATGTCCATTAATGAATTACAAAGTAGTCTATTGGTTCATGAGCAGCGCATACATAGTCATGTTGTGGAAGAGCAAGCATTAAAGATTACCCATGACACAATTGTGGCAAACTAGGTCGTAATAGTAGTATTTTTCGAGGAAGGGGACGTGGGCATGAGAGACAAGGTTTTGACAAATCTCTTATTAAATGTTTTTATTGTCATGACCTTGGTCATTTTCAGTATGAATGTCCAAAAAAGGGCAAAGAAAAGGAATCATAAGCTTATTATGTTGAAACCGACGAACCGTTGTTGCTCATGGCATATGTTGATAATGCAGAGAAGATGGAACATGAGAAAGAGTCAAGAGACTATTTTTTGGAACCTGATACTCTTGAAGTTGATAAATGCACAACTAGATGAAACAACATGGTTTTTAGACTCGGGATGTAGTAATCATATGTTCGGACACAAAGATTTTTTTTCAGAACTGGATGAGAGCTTTCGCAAGTTAGTCAAGCTCGGCGACAACTCCAGCATTGATGTAATGGGAAAAT
>Ga0307515_10006327_pt1 | contig 23729 bp, 21 predicted proteins | sample 17_EM_MG_FD_194513 | JGI IMG/M metagenome (GOLD analysis project Ga0307515, IMG submission 194513) | Populus trichocarpa ectomycorrhiza microbial communities from riparian zone in the Pacific Northwest, United States - 17_EM | ecosystem: Host-associated > Plants > Roots > Unclassified | place... | reverse complement strand
ACTTCACCTTCCCCAACATCACCACCTTCAATTTCTTGATATGGGAGAAGTCCGGGGTGTTCCCCGTACCACAGCTGCTCGATTTCCTTGAAGCCTCACCCTCACTGCAATGGATCAGTCTGTTGATTCAAGTGGATCTGTTACTTGAAGACGTCCCCCCGGAAAGGGTTATTGTCCTTCCCCATGTCGAAACCTTCTACCTGGAAGTCGCAAATGACAGCCCCGGCTGTGAAATCGCGACCCACATATCATGTCCCTCTGCGAAGTGCGCACAATTTTTCCATGCGCTGGAATGCGCTGGCTATGACATTCCCGAGGGCATCTACCCTCCATCGAATTCATGGAGTGCGATCACTCGCCAGTATACAAAGGGCACGGTCGAACAAGTCGCACTTAGAACAACAATGGACAAGGACCTCACCATCGGCTGTTTGACCACCTTCTGGTCATCTGACGGGGCCGCCCTCGAACTGTGCTACATTCACCACTCCATTGAAAACCAAGACTCCATGAACACGATCCTGAACGAGAGGCTCCCTGGCATCTTCTCTCAGGCGTTTAGGACAATTCGAGATCAACCGCTGCTGGCCAACATCAGGTACCTTCACATCGAAGGCGGGGGCCTGGATACAGGCGATCTCGAGCTTGCTACGAATGACGAGTTGGGCAACTGTTTAGATCCATGGGACCCCTGGAGAAGCTGACTCTCTATGGGTGCGATCTACGACCGTATTTCAACGCTTTCCTCAACACCCCGCAATTTCCCGATGCGATGCAGCCAGCTTCGTTCCCTCCTATCAAACGACTCGAGGTTATTAACCCAGTCCAGTCATTCCGTGATGGCGGGGTGTATGCGACTGCTTTTGTACAACTCGCAAGGTCACAATATACGAGGGAGATGCCCATCGAATCCGTGACGCACCACACGAGTGTCCCTTCCCTGGTGGCGGAGGAACTGATGCAGTGGGTCAGCGCGGTGGAGTATCATGACGCACAACTAGGCGAAGATGAAGATGAAGATGAAGATGAAGATGAGGATGAGGACGATGATGCGGACGATGATAAAGATTAGGGTCCCTGCCTGCGTACCACTGTTGGCCTGTATTTAATTACGTTCTCCGGTTCGTGTCCTCTGTCTGGGTGTTGAACGTAACACAGACGGTCACCAGTCACACTGTATTCCTGTACAAACTTTGTCCACGAAACATCCTGTGATCCTCCCTCGCTTCGTCACCCAGTTCTCGCTTGCAAGCAGCCACCACAACCTCTAGAACCAATGTGCATAGATACAGTGCGAATACATAAGCTTCGGTCTCCGGAACAAACAAAAGCAGGCCGGGTCGGTGGTTCCGGTGACCAGACATCGACCCGGACTGGTAGACTTGTTAGCCGCCGTATGCAGCACGCAAATTCTTGTCGGTTTTCAAATTTCGTCTCGAAGGGCTCGACTCGGATGATCTGATATTCGGAGCTGTGGATCCTGTGCACCTGGACAGTGACTTCAACGGGAAACCTCGAGAGGCACTGTGGAAAGTCCGGGCTTCCAATAAACAGCGTCATAGATTTCTGAAGGATAATATCTGCTTCCTGGTGCGACCGAACCGACTCACTTGTGACTCTGGCGGTCGCCGCGCGAGTCGATCAGTTGAAAGTTAACTTTCCTCTTCACCCTCTCGTGATCATGGATGCACAAGTTTACCCTGGCAAAGGCCTCTCACTTCCGCAGCTCGTTTTTGCCCTGAACACCGAGCTGAGGAGCATGGCATATTCTCCATCGTAAGTTGGCCTACCTGGAGTAAAAACGACTTGCGACTGACTGCCGCAGTTTAACCTTGGACCAGGTTCGAGACTCGGTGAAATGTCCGAGATCCTTCAGGCTCTCTAATAGCCCTTTTCAAGTTTTCTCAGCTTACCAGAGACACCTTGACCGCGTTGACGGCCATCAACTGGTGGAGGAATTCGCTCGTCCCTGTCAACCGTCTTCCGTTGGATGTCCTTTGTCTCATTCCTACACATCTCGCTTCTCTGAGTGATCGCCTCCGGGCCACTTTTGTGTGCCGTCGCTGGCGTAGGACTTTTCTTCAGCACGCCGCGATTTGGTCCCAGCTGTGCGTGACTGGGAAGACAGACCGGCTCCTCACAAAAACGCTTCTTGAACGCGCAAAAGGACACCCCATAGACATCACCGCCAATTATTTCATGTCACCCATTCATGATATCACATTACTTGTTCCCTTCGCCCAATAAACCAGAAGTCTCTGTCTCAGAAACACATCCTCGGACAAGATCCAAGAGTTATCGGCAGCCATTTGCGGACCCCTCCCGCTCCTCCACACTGTTGAAATTGACACTAAAAGGTACATGGGTGGCCCTCCCTCCCTGGTTGTTCCCCCACTCCCCCTCTTCAAAAACGCTGTGAATCTAAAAGATTTCGTTTTGGCCGTAGACAAACTCCCGTCCTTACGCCACTTCGCCTTCCCTAACCTCACCACCCTCGATTTCTCAACGTGGGTGGGGCCCAACGTGTTCCCCATCTCACAGCTACTCGATTTCCTTGAAGCCTCACCCTCACTGCAATGGATCGCACTGCTGATCCAAGCGTACTCATTACACGAAGACATTCCTCCGGAAAGGGTTATTGTCCTTCCCCACGTCGAGACCTTCCACCTGGACATCGCAAATGACGACCCCGGTTGCGAAATCTCACCTCACATATCGTGTCCCTCTGCAAAGCACGCGAAATTTTCGTATATGCTGCAATGCGCTGGTTGTGAAGTCCCCGAAGGCATATACCCTCCACCGGATCCGTGGAGCATGATCACTCGTCAGTACACGAAGGGCACGGTCGAACAAGTCGTACTTAAAATAACGATGGACGAGTACCTCACCATCGACTGTTTGATCACCTTCTGGTCATCCGACGGGGACGCCCTTCAACTGTGCTACACTCACCAATCGATTGAAGACCAAGACCCCATGAACGAAATCCTGAACGAGAGGCTCCCTGACGTCTTCTCTCAGGCTTTTAGGACCATTCGAGACCACCCGCTACTGGCCAAAATCAGGTATCTTTGCGTCCGAGGAGGGGATCTAGTTGCAGGCAATCTCGAGCTTGCTACGAATGACGTCGGGCGACTGTTTGGATCCATGGGACCCCTGGAGAAGCTGACTCTCGATGAATGCGATCTGCGACCGTATCTCGACCCCTTCCTCGACACCCCGCAATTTCCCGATGCAATCCAGCTAGCTTCGTTCCCTTCTATCAAGAAGCTCGTGATTATCAACCCAATCCAGTCACTCCATGATGAGGTACATGCGTCTGCTGTTGTACAACTCGCAAGGTCACAATATACGAGGGGGATACCCATCGGATTTGTGACGTTCCGCACGAGTGTCCCTTTCCTGGTGGTGGACGAGCTGGTGCGGTGGGTCAGTGCAGTGGAGCATTATGAGACACCCCTAGGCGAAGATGAAGATAAGGACGAAGACGAAGATCACGAAGACGAAGATCACGATGACGAAGATCACGATGATGATTAGGGCCCCGCCTAGGTATCACTTTCGGCCTGTATTTCGTTATGTGCTCCGGTTCGCGTTCTGTCTGGCTAGCCACCAATTACACTGTATTTCTTGTACAAACTTTGTTTGCGAAACATCTCGTGATCCTCCCTCGTTTTGTCATCAAGTTCGCGCTCACGAGCAGCCACCGCAACCCCCAGAACTAATAAGGATACAGTACAAATACATAATCTCCAATCTTCAAGGCAGACAAAAACGGGTCGGATTGGCGGTTCTGGTGACTAAACATTGACCCAAACTGGTTGAGTTAAACGTTGGCCGTCGTGTGTACCACGCAAATCCCCGTCGGTTTTCATCTCGATGGGTGGCGGATCAGACTGATCCCGCCAGGCGGTATGGAACCAGCAACAGAAGCAATGGGTTGTGTACATCACAAGAGTAAACTAGAATGGAATGCGACATAGATCCACCATGAGCGACCAAAATAAATTAGGAAAGAGAACACGAAGGGATCAAGCCGGTTTGTAATCCTCGTCCTCGCTGTCACCCTGGAACTTCGCACCAGACCAATCATATTTCACAAGCTTCGCCTTGCCCTTTACCAATCGTGGACGCTTGGAAGGGGTGGAACTGCCTGATTCTGAGTCTCCCCCCTGCTCATCTCCACCCTCGCTCGTGTTGTCATCCTTGGTGATAGCCTTGCGTTTCTTTGCTGACCCCAATGATGGGGTTTTTATTGCTTTGAGTGAACGAGCGAGATGTTTCTCGAACTTGAAATCGTACCCCACACATCTCATCCCCCAGACCGCAATAACCTGATGTAGTGGTACGGCGATCAGATTTAGGGCTAGGAGAGAGACACGAGACATACCTCCTCCCCCTCACAAAATGATTTGTCAACATCATCCTTGAGGTCCTTGGCCAGCTCAGCGTAGTCATCGGGAGTGAGCTTGCTGGTGAACTTTGCAATATCCTTGATTGATGGCTCTTTTCCCAACTTCTTCCTCAGGGCGATGCGGGCGGCGGTATCGTTCCACGATTGCCCACCTCCAAGGACTTGAGTCCACCTATTCTTAACCTTGGGCAAGTCGTTAAACATGTGAAATGCAATTAGTATGGATTGGTGCAGATACCTTGGCCGTTTGTTGTTTCCACTCATCCCCAGTGATATCGCCGAGCCTCATCATTTCATATTGACCAATATATTCAAGGAACCGAGGCTCACGTTTAATGACCACTCGGAATTCTGTCCCCCCTTCTGGTTGCCACTCCTCAAGCTCGTCATCCGACCGGAGCATTAGCCCTGGCCAACCTGGTTTTGCCGGAAGGAAGGGATGAAACTCCATATTTGGAGTCATCCAATGATCGAAGCCATGGGTTGCAAGCTTTTCGGGGCCAATCTTGGGGGTAAGGCCAAGTTTACCTCCATAGATGACACTGAGATCAGCCTGTATTGCTGGGGTATTATTGTGGGTGATATCCGCCATGTTGATTTGAAACGGGGGTCCAAGACAGTCAAGACTGTTGAATAGGCGGTATTTTTCCATTTGGAAGTCATTGGGACGAATTGTCCTGCGCGGTTCCCAGTATTCCTCGGCAGAAGACTGTGGTGTGGTCAAAGAGTTATAAATGAGGTACCAGGGAGCAATAAGGGAAAAATATGGGGCATACATAATTCCTCCTGGGAGGGGTTGATACCGAGGTCCGTGCGGTAGAGGGCCCCGCCCGCCGAGTGCCGGACTAACAACCCACTGAGCCCACTGAAATCGCCTGCTAAAGACAGGAGTTACCTGTAACGACGAATGAGAAGAAGAGGGAGTGGTCTGGGACGAGTTGGTGTCCCGGCGAGTTTCCTTCGTGCGATTAAGAGGGCGCCTTTCTAAATATTCCCCACAAGTCTGTTATTGTTCTCGCTTGATAGCGAGGAGTTTACGCACCACTAGCGATGGGCTGTTGGGGCATATGGAATGTATAGGGTTTGCGAGGGGCCGGGAGGCGGGTTGTTTCAACCGATAACTTCGCGCCCTTTGGAATCGGGGCGAGCCGACACGAAGTGGGACCACTTGGGGTGATGATTACAGCCCGTGGAGTGGGGGCATTGTCTTTCTGGAATAAATGATAGTAACAACAACTCGAATCTAAGGTGGGAATAGGCACACCATAGGTTTCGGTTTGGGAGCGTGTAAATCAGCTGCAGGTGTTGGTGGTCGTGGGACATCTCGCTCCGCTTCCACAGGATCAACGTCCATAGGTGTAACCTGATTGTTCCCCCTGGTTTCCTCATCTTCACCAAGCGTTGACTGATATTCCAAGGGGGAAGGTGACCTCTTCAAGCTCGAGCATGATTTAGGTAGAGACGAGTCTCCAGCTGCGTTCGCCAGGGAAGCCCGTTGTTCGGATGTAGCCCGGAGTTGCATCCACAATCTATGACAATTATTCGCTCGCTCCTCGTACATAGCGTAGGTCTCGTCGAGATCGTTCTCGCCGAAAGGTTCGCGGCGGACGTTTCGTACGTGATGGAGGAGATATAGCGAGATATCTAGGTTGAGGGAGGAGAGGGTGCCGAGGGCCGTGAGAAGGTAAGTTTTGATTCTCTCTTCGAGTTCCTTGGGACCCGGCTGCTTCTTATGACTACCGGAATGCATAGCGGTTAGGGTTGATGGAGGGAGAACGAAGGGGGCATGCGACCGTTGAAGCTGGCACTGATCGATGATCAGCCTTCCGCTCGATTGATCGGCACCCTGAGTTTGCCCTCCGACGCCGACAGGTCACTCAGTGCTGCAGGTTGGGATTTCGCCAGTATTTGGCTCTGTGCACCATGCGCGCTGTTTTGCAACGAGTTACGTCTGCTTCGGTTGCCGGTGCGTCCAAACCAGCATTTCCGTGGGAGATCATTGGCGGACGTCCTGCGTACAGTAGACGGAGCGATTGTCTCGGAGATCTCTAAGGGTTTGATGGTTTTGGTGGGTATAGGAACAGGTCAGCACCACGTACTCCCTTGGTTCTTCAACGACAGTACTTTCTGACACGTGTTGACAGCGCAGATGATACCGCGGCAGATCTCGAAGTCTTAACGAACAAAATGTACACCAACCCATCCTTCAATATCGACAGTGTTATACTTACGGAGACCGTCATCATACAGTCTCAAAATTCGCCTGTTCGATGACCCGGCGACTGGCTCAATGTGGAAACAAAGTGTGAGGGATGTCGATGGAGACGTGCTCTGCGTCTCCCAGTTCACGCTCTTCGCGAACACGCAAAAAGGCAACAAACCGGATTTTCGCCGCGCTATGGTAACCCAACCGCACCGTTTGTAAATGGCCACCTGTACATCTCACGCCGTTTTATTTGTAGGGGTCAGAAAAGTCGAAAGAGATGTACGCTCTCTTCTTGGAACGTATGGGCAAACTTTACAGGCCCGAAAAGATCAAGGGTCAGTCAGTTGTTCATTTGAACAAACGTCCATGCGTCTCAACGGGTCACAACAGATGGAAAGTTTGGCGCCATGATGAACGTCAGCCTTACGAACGAGGTACGTGACGGGCATCGATACCTCAGATATAATGGTTCTGGAAATGAATCTTCGTCGCCCCAGGGACCGGTCACATTAACCCTCGACTCACGGAAGTTTGAATACGTCGAACAATCTCAACCTGTAAGTCGGAAAGGAAGTGCAAAACCGTCTCGCACGACGACTCCGACTCCGGGACCCGCCATGATAGCTGGAGCACCGGAGGCGTAGTCCCCCTCGCGGCTCGTCACACAATGGAACGGCATTCAACGAATGAACCAAGACTTGCACAGACCCTCGAGCTATAATCTAGATTTGATTTGTACTCATCCAATCGGCATGACCGTCTACATTTCGTGGCCAGTTGAGCAAGGGTGAAAGGGGACACAGTCCCGCAAACATGGGGAAAAGCGATAATCGATCCGGATAGTGGGAAGGGTTGAAGAAAAAATCTGGGAGATGGAGGGGAATTGGGAAAAACAAGCAGCGTACAGTAGTCTCAAACTAATTCGCAACCATTATAATCGTACAAAAGCAAGAAACTCAGATGAACAGGACAATAACGGATTTCGTAAGAAGCATGATGGAAACCGTGCAAGGCCCTCTTCATCCGTCCAACCGTTCGACATACGGGCGGATCCTACATCCACGTGGCGGGATCTTCTAAAGGGTGAACTCAGACCACAACATCGGTCTTCGGCTGTAGCAAAGCATCCACAAAGCATTTTCGGATTTGCGCGGGAGGTTCGGAGGTTCCACTTCAACATCTGATCTCTTGTTGCCTCGGGTCGAGGGCAATCTGGTGATGAGCATGCGATTGCATCATGTGATCGGTGGCGGCGGGGATACCGCTAAGGTGCGGGGTGCTCACCCCAGATTGAGTGGGAGACATCCCGAATCCAGGGCTGATTAACCCGCTTACGCCAGGACCATACGCGAAACCACCACTGAGACCGGCCGGCGAGCCTGAGGTACCTGGGAGTGTCACATACCCGTAAGCGTCGCAGAAGATTTGAGAACGCTGCGGTCAAGTTGAACATACCAGGAACGAGAACGTTATCCCAAAACGCGCCAGAGAAGATGTTGTCAACCGATAAGGAGGGCCAAGAAGATTGGTCGTGATCCGCCATCGTGGGTGGGAAAGTCGAGATGTCCACCACAGTACCCATTTCCCCATCGTTCTGGAAGTAGTAATCGTAGTTCTGGAAAAGGCCATTTGTAGGTGGGGGTGCGGGAATAGATAATTCTCCAGGAGGGAGAGGGGGGGATATGATCTCTAACTGTGTTCCGGCCTGTTGTGGGTGATGCTGAAGATGAGGCGATTGGATCGACGCCGAAGGGGAGGTATGGATCGAAGGGGAGGTGGGAGGTTCACTTGGCTCTCCGTTTCCAAGGCCTTCCTTCTCATCGTTCACAGTGGCTCCGGTCTTGCTCGCGATAACAGCCTTCAAAAAGGTCGAGTACAACCTTGGAGTGTGGAGAGGACCGACGGCGACATTTTCCAACGTTTCTGCCAACTCCTTCACCAGTTTAATCGTCTTCTCTTCATCCACAAACGACTTGAGTTCCGGTCGCAAAAGCTGCAAAGAAAGTCGGTCGGAAACCCAACGGAAATAAGCGCGCACAAACATCACCACATACCTTAAGGAGGGTCAGAACCGCATACGATCCTTGAACGAAGATCGAATCTGGGGAGTACTTCAAGTATCCCTTGGGTCCCCAATTATCCTTCATTACACTAATGCATGCAACAGCGCTTTTGTGCACTCTTCCAAAGAAATTCCCAATGTTCACAGGGTTCCTCTCGATCGCGTCTTGGAGTCCAAAGGAGTTGATGACGAGCATCCCGTAATGTAGGAAAAACCTCCCATTGAGCGCGACATACTCGTCCGCGTGGGCAACGACGACTGGTAGCCATTCTTCGTACCACCCTATCAGCTGGGACTCGACATTCTGAATGACAGTCAGGTAGTCACAGTCCATTTGAAGTCCGGACGGCGAGGTGGTCCCCGAGTAAATAAGGTCCATACAACGGGACATGATCCTTTGATACTCCTATTGTCGGGGCGGGGGGAAATAATCGACGTCAGCGCCCGGCTGCACGGAAAACCGGAAGGTGGACGAAATATTAAACCGACTCACTACATAGGCGGTGATCGCAGCGTCTTCGGGGATAGCCATCCTGGATGTACACCATTTTTTTGCATTCCGGATGATGTAACTGTATAATGGGAAAAAGACAATACCACCCGGTATTAGGTCAGCACCGAGATCACACGCACGCGCACCGTCCAATTCACCAGGGTTAGCCGGGAATTGATGGGCTACGACATTCAGAATGAAAGGCAACGGGGAAAACTCACTCTTCCCGGATTCCATAGGGCTTTCCCATCTGTGCGCTAATGCTCCGATCCAAGGAGTAGCATACGAGCCAAGTCCGTTCGCGGTTGTGAATTTCGAAGTTCCTTGCCCGATCTTCGTCCGAGTTGCCGTCCGAGAATTTTGATTTGCGGTGTATATTCAGGTCGGTGGCCATTCTATTGCACCCATCCAATGTGAGCGATGGGAGGCTCTGCACTGGACCTGGAAATTTACCTGATAGCCATACCAAGAAGCATCCATGTACGATCCTGTTCGTAACGCTCTACGGCGCCACTTCCGTACAGAGAGAGCAGGAGGTACGCCTGCACTATTTCAAGTGACTTGTAGCCATGTTCTGGAACGCTGAACGCGAGCTTCTTGGAGATGTCAGTGAGCTTAACGTGCAGATCGGGTTTTTCGGGGTAGAACTTTGCAGCGATGGCGCAGACTGGAAGTGGTGAGAGTAAGCAGTGATAAGTCGATTCAAAAGACAGAGACTAACTGGTCGTCAGAAGGAATGGAGAGCGCGAGCAAACAAGTGAAGGAGTGTGAAACTTGCGATCGAGGAGCTTGGAGTGACCCTAAGGGGAACCGAATCAGTGGTTGGTACAATGGGCGCTTATCGTGGAGTGGGGGACTGAGGGTTACATTCATGTGATCAAAATATCTTGAGGATCGGTGCATCATTAACACAGCCGAGCTGATGTGGAAGAAAAATGCGAGACGCACATGTCGAACAACGCAGAAACTTCTTCGGTACTCGTGAAACCCAGCATTTCGGGTTGTACTCGGTTTTCAATGTACAGCCTCCGAAGGGGTAGGATGTTGATTGGACCTTGATGAGTCCCGTTGAGTATCACTTGTGGGTTCAGGGTTGGAGAACTCACCAGGTTTGAAATACACTTCACTCGCGACGCCAACTTTGGCGGTGCCAGTGTCATCAAAAGCCCGTGGGTACAAGGTACCGTGGTGTTCGGCATTGGTTTTTCGCGTCGCCAAACTTGTCTCGGCAAGCAACCCGAGGGGATTCAAGGCGTCGCTTGGGAGGGAGTGAAGTTTGGGAGAACCTTGTTGTGCAGCCGGCTCCTGCGGAGACTGAGGGGAAGACTCGTTGTCAGAATCTATCAATTCGCGCGTTGCCATTATCTGTTGGGGGGTTATCACGGCATCCCTATTATCACTAAGGCCGACGGGTGACGGGGAGCGCGAAAGCATTGCGGATACTGTGCTAGGGTTTCCGAGAGAACGAAGGACAGTGTCGAGGGTCCTTTCAATCTTACGCATAGACCGTGCCAGGACCTCGTGTTTTCTGGGACTGTGATAATTATCAATCGTGGCGTACGTTTTGAAAGAGGCGGCTTACTTGTTCGATCGCTTTCCGCGGTTGGATTCCTCGAAGATGCAGGCATGGTTACTCGATTGGCAGCGTTTACAAGGAGGACCCTGTTCAGCGCCGACGCACTTCATCTTGAGACGACGACAATTTGTGCATGCCCTAGGTGGTGCACGAAATGGGATCGTTAGTACTGGGAGTGGGGGCTAGTGCGGGGCCGGGATTAAACACGCCATGCGAACCTAGAACCTCGCGTTGACTTTGTCTTTGGTTCCTTCTCGTTCGCCAGGTCTCCGCTCTCATCTTTGCGAGGCCGTTTGTTGCCGCCTCCCTCACTGTTTCCGACAACCGAGGAAGATCGCTTGAGGTTGAATGAGGTGTCGGAAGGTGTGCCGACCGATTCTGACCCGGATGGGGATGATAACCCCTGGATGAATGGGCCGGCCGGCGGATAGGAGTAGAAACCTTGGCCCTGCTGGTTCGCGAGGGATGGGTCAATCTGCTGGGGGGGTTGCATGGTTCGAGAGGGACCGCCAGGGCGTGAGGGATACATGGCTGTGGACGCCCAGAGTTTATAGGAAGAATAACAAAAGTATTCAAAAAAACTAATTTAAATAAATAAATAAATAATCACAGCCTGTGTCACGGCTGTTACTGTGTGACACAGCATCACGTGTCACTCTCTCTATCCCGCCGCCCCCTCACCAAATTCGAGGGAAAGTCGAGGCTCTCTTCCTTTTCATCTGCTACAATGGCGTCCGGCCACCGACCAGTTCTTCATCTCGCCCCTTCTGTAAACACCACGACGTGAGTCGTTCTTTCCTGTGAAATCCTGTCTCTTAACCTTATAGCGCACAGTGTTGTAACGACTACAACTACGACCACAACTTACGCACCAATCACGCTTCCACCTCTCCCCCCGCCCGTCATCCCTTCAAATCCGAAGGACTATCCGCTTCTGCACGCAGAATTTCCTGACTCTTTACGCGCGTTTCCTTTGGAGCTCCCAGGTGGAACCCAGGCCACCTACCGACACGATGAGTCTGATTTGGAATCTGACCTCAAGGAGGAAGTCATCGGCGGCCGTGGTTGGAGGATGCTGCGCCGGGATCAAGACGCGGATGCCCCAAAGATTATCGGTCTCGCGGACGCGGTAGAACGCTATGGCAGAAAACGAGCATTCGTAAACGAGCATTCGATGGAGGGTGTCGAGAATACTGCCGACTTCACCCTCACTCCTCCTCGCAAGAAGTCGAAAGCCACGCCATTACCCCCGATATCAATGCCGCCGGCTGCACCGCCATCGCCTTTGCCATCTCCAGGTGGTTCTCCATCCCCACAGACACTCAACATTTGGCCGTCCGCACCCCCAAGTGGTGCATCATCCCCTCAACCTCAAGTACCAATCCAACCGGATTTGTCCCTCACAACCCTTCTGGCTTTACCCTCCATGCTCTCTCACTTCTCCGCTCTCCCCCCTCAATTACAAACACACGTACTGTTAACCTTCCTGCGGAACTCTCCGCTGTCGGTTATCAGGGCCGTCCATTCAGTACTCACCCCTACAATGTCCAGGGATTTCCTGACGCTACTTCCCGCCGAACTCACCTCTCATATACTGAGCTTCCTTCCTTTCACCTCTCTTGCTCGGGCCTCTCGTGTTTGCAAGGCCTGGCGGAATATCATTGATTCTGATCATGTTCTTTGGAGAGATCTGTTGAAAAGCACCAAAATATGGTTTGGGGGGGATTCTGAAAGGGCGTTCGCAAGGGAATTGATCACAAGACGACGGCGAGCCGGACTTCCACCTCCTAATTCACTACCTGGTCCCCACCCATATAAAACTCTGTTCAAGTCACGCCACCTTACCCGAACAAAGTGGATCAACAACCTCAACCCCAAACATGTTTCCTTCCCCGCACACGGCCGCGCCGTCGTCACCTGTCTTATCTTCTCCCACGAACGTATTATCTCGGCATCCGATGACCACTCCATTCACGTCTATTCGCCCCATACAGGTCAGCTGACGATGTCCTTGGACGGACACGAGGGCGGCGTGTGGGCATTATCCGCGACGAAGGATGTTCTTGTCAGCGGTTCGACCGACCGGACCGTCCGTATTTGGGATCTCAACACCGGTCGTTGTACGCACGTTTTTGGTGGCCACACAAGTACTGTTCGCTGTCTTGCCATTGTCAAACCGGAATGGGTCGAAACAACAGGGGAAGATGGGGTGATGCGTCGGGAAAAGTGGCCCAAGCGGCCGATGATCGTGACCGGTAGTCGTGACCATACTCTCCGCGTCTGGTTGCTCCCAAGGCCAGATGAAGATGAGTACAGATGCTTTGGGAATGGCGAGGACGAGGTCGATCCCGCCGAGGTATGGACGTATCCTCACCCGTGCACTGGCTCATCAACTTACATCCCATTTGTACAGGATGATGTGGAAGAGAACCCATACCACAACCTTCATTTGGAGGGGCACGAGCACGCGGTTCGCGCCCTCGCCGCTCGAGGGCGGACACTTGTCTCTGGGAGTTACGACACCCATGTGCGCGTCTGGGATATCATCACCGGAGAATGCAAGTGGATCCTCACCGGCCATACTCAGAAAGGTTTGTTCTCTCTCATTTTAACTGAAGTCAGTTGCCGTCCTAACACCACTGCCGTATTTAGTTTACAGTGTTGTTCTCGACCCCACGAGGAACATCGCTTGCTCTGGTTCAATGGATGGCACAGTCCGCGTCTGGGACCTCAACACCGGAACGGAACGTTTCATGTTAACTGGACACACTTCTCTTGTTGGATTGCTCGGATTATCTGCCTCGCACCTCGTTTCCGCAGCTGCAGATTCGACGCTGCGAATCTGGGACCCTGACACTGGCGAAATGAAGCACACGCTGGCTGCCCATAATGGTGCCATTACCTGTTTCCAACATGACGAGTTCAAGGTTCTCAGTGGTTCCGACGGTACCCTCAAGATGTGGGATATCAGAGACGGATCAGTCGTTCGCGATCTCCTCACAGGAATTGTAGGTGTCTGGCAAGTCGTGTTCGAGGGCCGGTGGTGCGTAGCTGCTAGCAACCGGCAAGACGCCACTGTCTTGGACGTCTGGGACTTTGGAACAGAGGAGATTGAAAACGAAGATGGAACTAGGGAGCTCAGGGAGGTGTCCGATTGGATTGGAGAACCGCCAAACGGATTCTACGAAGATACCACGGACGATGAGTACGAAGAGGAGGAGGCAGTCATGATGGACGTCATGGATCAAGATTCGCTCGAAGTCGCGCCCAGCGACCGAGACCCCGACGAGAGGATGGACGAAGACGAAGAACCCCCGCCCGGGTCCCGTGTTGGGTCAAGTAAAGGCGGCGGAAGTATTCTGAACGGGTTTGGAGATTCTGGGAGCAGAGGGAACCCCAAGGCTCGGGAAGAGCTAGCGAGGCAGGTGAGGGCGCAGATGCTTTCGACATCAGGATCCCGCCCTGGGTCATCGACAATGAGGGTAAGGTCATTACCGCCCAACGATGAGACACCAACAAGGCCAAGGATCAAGAACATGTTACCCAACCGAAGGCGCTGATATTTCCCCAACGTTCCACTCTCCTCGCTGCCTCCTCCACCCCATCCGACGAGTAGTGCAACCCACCGACTCTCCCGTTCAAACCTTCTCCCACCTCCATGGACTGTCGTCAGCCATCAACGTTCAAGCTTCAGCGACCTCCATCTCGCAGACCTTTACAATGAAGACAGCATATACATATACACATCTTCCACACTCTTTCCCTTCTCTGTGTCTGTTCTCGTCACCACCATCACGAAGTCGTATTCGCATCTACATCCTCGAGATTGTTGCCCTAGTCTCTATATCTTTGTGTTTTGATTGTAGGCATAAGCATATTATTTGTTAATCATACCCTCCCCCCCCTCTTCCCCCAACCCCTTCCCACTTCACCTTTTTCCCTCTCGCCTATTTCCCTTTCTTTGCAGGATCTGTAGACTTGGTGTATTTTGGTACGGCGTAAACGCGCGCATCGTAAGGCAATTTAAAACGGATGATCCCTTCACTCTGTGGCTCAATTATGACAAATTTCAGAACTCTTGCGGCGCTGCCGGCTTCGACAGAGTTCTGGGAGGCCAACAGACACAACCGCTGAATATATGCCGGCGTTCCCTTCGGTTCCTGTGCCTCGAAAAACATTAAATTTCACTCAATCAGCATTCAATATCTCTGGACGATCCGTTACCGGTGGTGGCTGTGTCCGGGAAAACGGAGAAAAACCAGCCCCTTGCCGTAATTTCCCACGTACCACACCTTCCCGGTGCCCTTGCAAACGCCAACGGAAATGTCTACCGACCAACGAGCCTCTGAAAGGGTCGGAGAGCTTATCCATCATGCGTTCGAATCGCTTTTACAAGCGAACACGGATTTGGAGAGACTCCAGGATTTAATTGGATTGGGCATGGATTTGAGGCAGCTTCTGGCTCCGCATTCCCAGTCGACGTGGAAGTTTATGGTGCCGCAGGAGCAGAGGTTTCGTGAGAATTGGAAAAAGTTCATATCCGCTGTGGAAGAGGCAGAGTCGAGCCCCAGTCATCCTCAGCAAGTGGTGGTTGGAACCGTCGAGCCTGCACCCACTCCGTTGCCAGCGATCACAGCTCAAACACCAGAGGAAGCTGGACCCACGACGCAGAATAAGGTCTGAAGTTTCCCTGGCTTATTTAATCAAATGCCTTCGCCAACCAGTGACGTTCTACACCAGGATGTTTCTGAACCTGACCCTCCAAATCAAGAGCCTACACCGTCTACCTCTGCGGCACCAACCCCGGTAATCGCAAAGGAGGAACCAGAAAAAACTCAGCACCTTCCCCCCGCAGGCTCGGTTGATAACCCAATGGAGATCGACGACTCCGATGATGACGAAACGGTCCCTCGAGGCTCCGCTGCGACTCCCAAGAGGAAAATGAAAGGTCCGTGTATTTTAGACAACCTCCTGGCCTGTGCTGAGTTGTATATTCTAGTGCCTCCGCCCAGTGGAGAAACCCCTGGAAAACGTCGGAAGCCGACGAGCAATCTTCCATCTGGATCCAAGAACCCCGCCCCGCCGACCACTTCACAGACTCACGCCGTTTCCGCCGAAGCTGCAGAGTCCCCCAAGAAACCGGTATGTAGTTTGACTGGGCATTTTGAAGGCTGATGTAACTCGTCCTTTCTGTATCACAGTCTTCACCTGGGGGCTTCAAGTGGAAGCCACACACAGACGCAAAGATCGAGAATTACGGGAAGAACCGAAAGCTACTTCACGAACGTTTGGATCAGCTCGGCCCGCCCCTCGATGTAGATCGGAGCAGAATCTCCCATGACAAGTGGATAATTACCAGGACAGATATCACCGCTATATATGGTGGTGAATCTGTCTCGTCCTTCCCGAGAATCCGGAAAGAAGCGCAAGCGCGGCATCCTTACCGAAACTTCCTGCACGGAAACTTCGACCATAACCCGTTCATGCCACCAGAACCTGGGTGGCCGGGGTTATTCTTCCGGCTCGACGAGAAGAACGATCATCGGGATGCAAAGGGGGTTCCAATCGTGTATCGCACATTCGCGCGTCATGTGGACAAGCGGTGCGTTTACATCGGCCAGTACACATTCACCAAGCTCGAAGATATTTCTAAACATGAGTGGCGGGAGCTACCCAGCAAGGTACCACATCTTCATGTTTGGTCCGGAGCCCATGATTATTGATGTATTTACTGTGTAGACGAGAACGATTTGGCTGAAATTCTTCGGGTACACACTACACGGAAATCGTTCTCTCGCCCGGATTGCGCTCCGTGGCTCACTGGGGGAGGAGCCCACCGAAGCACAGATAACGGCAAAATGGGAATCGATAAAGCCTCCAGGCGTCAGGAAACCCTTGGCTGAAAAGCTGCAGAATGATATACGTAGAGCCTTCAGCCGTGGAGAAGAGGTATGATAACGGTCGTCACCTGCTCCGCCAGAAATTGACGCATTTTCCGGCTCGGCATGCAGCGAATAGTTGTTTGGGGTATGAAATGCGTTTCTTACGACTACGGCTTTGAAAGCGATCTAGCAACCAAGTGGCAAGCACTTGAACGTGCTACTCCCCAGGGATCAGGGGGAACGAAACCTTCTGGTTCAAAAGGTAAATCGAATCGTCGCTGGCGGAAGAGACAGTTGTCCACGACAGATTCGGAGGACGAGGATGAAGCTCCGGCGAGTGTGTCGCGAGACCACCTATCGAGGAAAGCCAGGTGCAAAAAACCTTCTCTCCACGGAGATTCAGCCTCGGCGGCGGCTTCTGGCTGCGAGGGATCATCGGATGAGGATGAAGAGGACCTATATCATGATGCAGATGTTGGAGATTTTTCAGAGTATTAGTGGCCTACTATACCTCTTGTACCTTTTTTTTCTAGTATCCAGTGTCGTATCTTGATCGTCGAGTTTTTGTTCTCAGGTGGGAGTTGTTGGGTCAGAACCGTCGGGATGGACGTCAAGGCGGTCGATCACGTCGTCGCAGTCGCTCGAGTCTCAGCAGAACCTTCATCGTCGTTTGAGACGAGGCCCCCTCAACCGTTTACCACGAAGGCCTTGCTATTGGGTCATTGCTCAACAGACGCTATCTTCCCCCTACTGTTCCTCTATACCCGCGGCCCGGAAGATGGGTGAACCATCAGCTACCCCACGTGGATATGTGAAAGTGGACCCAAACAGGTGCGGATACAGTATTTTAAACTGGATGTGTTGCGTGTTGACTTAGGCGATTAGTATCCAGGACGCATTGCGCGATTTCTTTCCCCCTATCAAGACTAAAGATGCCCGGGCTGAGTTCTACACCGCCTACCAGCGGGAATCTAGCCAATATGACCACGACTACGTGAAGAAGTACGACGAAGACTTAAACACGACTCTGGTTTTCGTGAGTTTCTCTTTCTTGGGGTTTCTCTCCGTGTTGCTAATTGGGGAAGGAAGGCCGGTCTGTTCTCGGCCGTAAGCTCCGCGTTCGTTATCGAAGTACAATCCAATTTAGAACCGGCATACGACGAGATGAACGCCGCATACATGCGTTTTCTTATCCACTCCATCAACAACTCCGCGTTTACAACGCCCCCAGAACTTCCAACGTGGGACGGACCCCCCAAGGAGATCGTTGTAGCCGTGAATCTCCTCTATGCGAGTTTGGTGACATCACTTTTTGCCGCATTTGTCGCGATGCTGGGAAAACAGTGGGTGAACCGCTACACGCGAAACAAAGGAGGTTCGATCGCAGAACGATGTGGTGACCGCCAGCGGAAACTCAATGGTCTACATCGTTGGCACTTCCACATCCTGATGGAGAGCTTACCCGTAGCGCTGCAGCTCGCACTGCTGCTGCTTGGCTGTGGTTTGTCCCAGTACATGTGGGTTGTAAATCAGAACATCGCGGGTGTCATCATTGGTGTAACCGGGTTCGGTATCCTGTTCTACATCACGATCGTCATCGCGGGGACCATATCCTACGAATGCCCATTCCAAACCCCCCTGTCCATCGTCTTCCGCGCGTTTGGTGCACACCGCTCCTTCTCCTATCTGCGTGCTTTTTTGTACGCGCGTATTAACTCGATCTCCTCCTTCCTTATTTGGTTGTGGTCCCGACCGACGGTTCGCACCGATGCAAATGGCTCACCTCGCTCGTTGGGTGTACCTACCACGGAGGATATTTTCTTTTCGGAAGGAGGCTTGTTAAAGCCAGACCGCATGCGGTTCGATCGGAGGAGAAACCTGTTGGATGCCTTGTGTGTTAGCTGGACGCTAGACACGATTACAGACCCTGAAGTGATGGACGTGGCATTACACCAGTTCATGAGCATACAATGGCACGCGGGGGTTCCTCCTGCCGCCTCACCTCACCAACTCACCGCCCTTTACCGAGACTGCTTTGACTATCGGAACACCCTCCTTCCCGGAAGTCGTGACAGGGCGTACGCCTCCGGCCGGGCACTGGTGCACTTTTACGTCCAGAACCTTTGTGTATCCAGGGACGCGTTGTTTGACTTCGATCTTCCCACTGACTTACCCACGTTTTTCACCGGCGACGCAGACACAGTCTCCCTTTCATCGATCCTCACCGGTATTGCGAGGGGTAATCCTTTCCAAGGATTCTATATGCTCGAAGGCATGTCGATGAACCACCTTTGTTGGATATCCGACCTTTCCTTGTGTCTCAATTGGGTGCACTGGCAACAACCATTACCGTCCACGATCGATCCCCTCTCGTTCGCCCACCAAGTTATCGCATTCAATGAGGCACCAAAACACGTGCTGTTTGACTGTATGCTGATTATCGGCATGAGCCTTGGCTTGCAAGTCACTGTGGATGACCTTTTTATAGCTGATAAAGTGTGCGTGCTCACAACATCCAGTTCGACTCCGCCCATGCTGACTGGTGAAATCTTCCATAGGAAGCTTGTGGACCTAGCAATCAAGGTTACTTGCGAACGGATATCGGCGGCTATACTTTTCGGCCGTGTCAATGTGTTGCCGACGCTGGAGTGCCTGGGGCAATGGAAGTATGAGCGATACAGTCTCGTGATATTCGTCATCCATTGGTGCAACGCAGTTCGCGAGTCTGGTCGCAGCGACCAAGAAACAACGGAGGTGGTTCGGCTCGCGTTGAGAATCGGCTTCCGCCAATACACTAAGCCGCAAGCGGTGGTGCGAAAGCACACGTCTCAAACCCTTGGCTATATCCTTCACTTCCTCACACGGGGCGATTGGGATGAAGATTCCATGGCAGACGCGCTTCTCGCGTATGTTACTTTCACCAGGGGTCCAGAAGACACCCAAGGCATTCTCATCGACACGATCCTACTCGCCGCAGATCTGACTTTGACTCCCCGTCTCACGATGGCTGTGTTTTATGCCATAGGGGTTGCGAGTTTCAACGCGTTCGAACGACGTAGCGTCGATCGGTTGGCCTATCTGACAGCCAGGCTCGGTCCCATCCCCGACCAAATTCTGACTACCCCACACTTCACCCTGTATTGGATTACCTTCATCTGCGATTGGGCCACTTCCTCGTCACGATCATTCCTTCCGGACAACTACGTGGAGGTCTTATTCGCGCTCACATGCACGAATCCACTGAAGGGGAAGATGGCCACCATCCAACTTTCTGAATCCGCAACCTCCTCAGTTTGTGACATCGCTTATGATCTGGAGCGCTGGGCACAGTGGGACAAGTTGGAGTACTGGTTGAAGATTGTATGGTTAACCTCTCCGGAGCTGTTGTTGGAACAGTGGGACTGGATGGAGAAGGTCACATTGAACAGCGTTCGTCGGCGGCCGGCGTTATCGACGGACCTCAGGAAGTGGATCGCCATCACGCGGACCGCATACCTGGAGAACAAATCTGGCTCCTCTGCGAGGTTCGACAGCATTGCGACTAGGCTGGTGGATTTGGATCGGTTACTTGATGCGGAAGATACCCAGAAGGGTGGGGGTGAGGGGGCAGCTAGGTAAAGTGGATTCGACCCTTGACGAGGTGTAGCTGAACCTGATTTGTGTAGCGCCTCTCGCTTTTTACCTGCCACGTTAGAGGTTTGTCGACCGTCGGAGATGATGGTGGATGATACGTTCTAGGTTCAAGTCTGGCCGTTCACTGCGTCGCCTTTCTACTATTCGCGACAGGGGACAGTCGACGGGATTGTTACGACCAAGCGCGGAGTCCCTCCCCTCCCCATACACACAACTAAATTCACGCGAGCCTCTTCTCGCGTTTTACCACGACCCCTTGGCGAACACTCGGAACAATTTCTCTCGGAGAAGGACCAACAGCAGATGGGGGCTGGTGGCTGGGGGGGGGGGGGGTGAGAGCTGGCCATCCTTGGCGCAACCAATGTAGGGGTGGGCTTACACAGGCAATTGGTTGATCCAAGGACTGACCTGAGTACATCGGTGGATAATCTCCATTGCGGATCTCTGTTTAGGAAACGATTATCGTATTACGTCTCACCCCTAACATACAATAGCCACTGCAACGTTCTCAGTAAACCGAGGAGGTCACTTTGATACCCTTCCAACGAGTGGTCTGACCTTTCCGCCCCCGGCACGCAAAAGGTGACTTCTATCGTCCCTTTAACATGTTTTGTCCATTGATTGTATACCTCGCGAAGTTCATTATCCGTCTTCATCCACATGACTGCATCCTAATACCCGATCGACCTCCCGTAAGACCAGTGCCTGAAATATACCACAAACTTCTTCAAATGCGGTGAGCAGATGGTCTGAAGTACCGAAGCAGTCGACTCGGGGTACGGATGGGAGATTAAAAGGTCCCGTAGTTGGGTACACTCAGAGAGCGATGTCGGATTGGCTGTGTAACGCAAAATAAGTACAGAAACCGGTTTCAGGGGTCGGAAGACTCACCCCCCGGATCGTCCTCGTCGATATATAACTCCAATGACTCAAGGGAAGCGGCAGACGATTCAAGCAGCTTCCCCGCCCCATTACCGGTTCCGCAACTATCGATACAGATCGTATCGAACTTCGGGGAGGTAGACGAGGAAGTCGTTATGCTGTTCTAGGAGCCCCCAGAGGGGGAGGTATCCTTGGAAACTCCCTGCTGTGGGGAGCTGCTCCATGGGGATAATCCCTCTGATCTCCTGATCGAGAACTGCAGTGATGAAGATCTCGAGCACGCAATAGGTTCGTTCCAAACCCGGTGATTTATAATCACCCTCTCCTCGATTCGGTATCCTCCGGCCGATCGAAGATCGGACCTCTCCTCGCGTGAGGTGGATCAGGCTCCGCCGATCCGGGCTTGCGCCGAGACTAGAGCACGCACAATCAAGGAAAGATCGACGTGATGTAGATCAGTGGACTCTGAATTCGCCTTTCCCTCCAGCTTGAGGTGAATCACAGTTTCTCCAAAGTGACCCAAATAGGTGGAAACCTGTTCGGCGCTGAGCCACCTCAAATACCAATCGGTGAGGGATAGGGTCTCCAGGTTTCGGAAACAGCGGAGGAGAGCTATTGCTGTGGGGTCGAACCGAGAAAGGTATTCCCAGTGCCCATCGATGTCGAGGTCTCTGATTAGAGAGAACACCGGATCCAACTCGTACAAGTCGGCTTCGGTGATGCTCCCTCGAGGGAAGCTTCCAAAAGTCGATGACTGAGAACAGGTGTTTTTGACTGCGTTCCCTCCACGCTCTCGGTACCAGGTAGCTTACTTGGAGGACAGGGCGGAGAGACGCCAACGTGTTCAATCGCTTATGCTGAAGTACCAGAGGAAAAGTTTTCCGGGACTGCTGTAACAACACGAACAAGTACTTCTATGAGGACCGACAGTACTGCAAGTCGTTGAGTACGATCATAAGCATCTGAAGGAGGCACAACCTACATCATCCATGCAGCACTTGTACGAGGAAAACGATCTCCCATCGTACCCGAGTCCAACATCGGAACTCCCGGGGTACTTCGCGTGGATCCAATCCCCCTGAACATCACATCCGTGTTTGCTACAGCGCAACCGCAGCGAGGAATAGCGAAAAAAAAACCCTGTGAAACAACGAAAGCTCAAGAGAAACTTGGCTCACAAGTAGAGGTAACAGAAAACACCAGGAGAAGGTCCGAAAGAGCGGATCGTGTTGGTGTCTTCGCACGTGTCCGCGTGGAAGGGTGCTGCGTTGCAAGGTTCCTCCCAACCCTTCCCTTCGCAGTGGAAAACTGTGGGGGAGTTACGGGGATTGACTGGCGGGGCGGCATCGACTGCTGCGACGGCGAGGAGTGCCGCAAAGAGGATCCTAGAAAACGACATCATTGTCGTAGGAGAGCGAAGAGCAAAGTGAGAGGCAAAAAGAGCGGGAAATGTGTGGGATTGCTGGGGGATTCCTTGTACCGATCCTTGGGTTTTTATACCCGTGCGGCCTATTTGTGTTCATGAACTGTGCCTCCACTTCCCACTTGTCATCCGCGTGATTCGCCAACCGATCGCCGGTTACAGCAACGGTCGAAACGAAATTTATCATTTCCTCCACGACCGGCGACCCGTTGGGAAATTTTGATTCCCCGCAGAATTCGCACGTACACTCGGATCTTCCCGCACAGTCTTGCCGGGCGAAGACAGTTGTATGGATTATCGATATTCCTCTATCCTTCCCGAACTCTAGCGATTCGGGACAACTGTTTTGCGATTATACTCAACATCTATTGAAGCACTGAGGTGAGAACATAATAGGTGAGGTCAAACTGGGGCGGATCTCCACCCCGATTTCGGTCTCGATTATGGAACACCGCGCGTTGCGGACAGACTCCATGAGCACTACCATTACGCGCACATGGCCATCAGAAAACAAGAAAAACACCTCTTTCTCGTTTATTTGATGCTTGTGACTACTTATTTTGACCTATTTACATTCTATAATCTGTCTATGTCCAGATTTTGACGGTTTGGAAGGGTCCAAATGGCAGGGGTTTTGTAAAAATAAGATCCAATAAGCCGGATAAGTAAGTAAGACGTTGCCCTGTTTCCTGATGGCCATGTGCACCGAGGTACCGGAAAGCGTGGTTGGGGAACAACCCCAACATCGTTGATCGTCCACTCTTTTGAGGTGGGAGAGATGCAGAGGCGAAAAAGAGAGTGGTGGTGGTTTGCTACGCGGATCTTACTGTATGCGCTGTTCAACGCTGGGTCCGTCGCTAGAGCATCGCTCCCATTGATCCCGATAATCAGTCCATTTCCATGGCGGCGATGGCGGTGAGTTTCACTCGTGCTCCGGTGTTGAGGGGAGGGCGTCTCATGCTTTCTAAAATGTTCAAAATCGCCGTGCCGTTGAACGCGAGGCTTCATTTTCTCCACTCTCGCTAAGTATCACCGGTTCACCTATCGCGCTTACCCCTGGCTGTGATGGTGAGTGGAAGATTTCTCAGCAACCCGCCCTCCCGTGTTGGATAGCGCTTGATTGATTTGGCCGCAGGTGGGCCTCCATCAGGAAACAGG
>Ga0307515_10006326_pt1 | contig 23730 bp, 21 predicted proteins | sample 17_EM_MG_FD_194513 | JGI IMG/M metagenome (GOLD analysis project Ga0307515, IMG submission 194513) | Populus trichocarpa ectomycorrhiza microbial communities from riparian zone in the Pacific Northwest, United States - 17_EM | ecosystem: Host-associated > Plants > Roots > Unclassified | place... | reverse complement strand
GATTCTGCGGCGGAAGTACAGGAGAAGGTTTTCGCTGGACCGAGTCTCTTTCTGGATGATGATGGTATGGAATAGCAATGGTTCGCGGGAAACAGACGGAGGTCAATGGCCGAATAAATGCTTCATATCTTGTACACTCGCTATGATCGGACATACGTAACACTAAGGATCCCGAGCAATCCTTAATTCGCACACATCTAATGACCAGCCCCACTTGCGATGAGCATCTCGATCTGTGAGTGCCTGCAAAGCGCGGGTGGAGTAGCGAAGTGAGGTATATAGATACTCCGGCAAAGTCGACACAAAAGAAAGCCCCAGGTTTTACACTGGCATTCTCGGTACAAAAGGTCACCGGATCATCGGGCGCTTTCTCGTAGGAACCTTGAGAATGCCTCTCGACACTGATAGTGCGTAACTTCACCCCTGAAAAGGCAAATGTTTCAGCACATGTACGTATTGTCTGACAAAGAATGGACTATGGGGTCTGGGGAAAAATGAAATGGGAACCGACCTAGGAGCGTGGACTGCAATGACGCTATTGTGCCCGATTCGTTTGTGACATTGTGGGCAACTATGGTAAGGCGGAAACGAACATCAGCAAATCGAGGAGTCAGGAAGAGAACAAACGATGTCCCAGGAAGGGAGCGTGAAGGGGACGACGAAACGCCTTGGGACCGAAGAAAGGAAAACGCGAGCGGAGGGGTGCGGAGATAAACAATGGGTAGGGAAATTGAAAACGCACATCCTGCTATCCACGACCTTGACTCTCTTCTCCTCGAGGACCATCAACCGAGTAGCAACGTCATCCCTCCTCGATTTCGCAATCTCCCGAATAACCCTAGTATCAAATCTCGGAACCCTCAAACTCTCAACCAAAAACTCTTTCACGTCCCTCGCTTGAACCAGTGGTGGGAGCAACTTCAGCGTCTCGGTCGCGTCCAGCCGCCTCGAGTGCCTACTAATCAACTGAAGCGCCGGTTGAAGGAGAGTCGCGGGCGGATGGAGGGAGAGAGTAGAGCTCATTGATGATTTAGCGGTAGATGATACCCCCGGTTGGAGGTAAATCCGGAGGAGGGTGAGGAAGATTGAGGAGGTTTTGGGCGACGATGGGTCGAAGACGCGATTGCAGTACCTGTAAATGAGGGGTTCGCGGGTTGAGTTGGTAACAGGAGGATGTAGGGGCTACACGTACTCTTCCGCCTTGAGATAGTCGTGTAACCTATAGACGTATATCTCCAACGCGTTCTCGTGGCGACCCATACGTCCCAACAGTATCGCCTTTGCCTCGAAGAATCCTGGGAAACGAGGACAGTCAACCCAAGGAGAGACTTCTGACGGATGTCTCAGCTACCTTCAGATGGTATGAGCCCAAACAATCGATCTGACTGATAGATACTGGTTGTATCGATAAAAGTCAACAATTTGGTGTAAGCTTCTGACCGTGAGGCTGCAATGAACCGTAGCGTATCAGTTAAAGCCAGATCACCACGCGAGTTGGAATACCTTCAGGAAGCCCACTCCTACCGAGAGTCGCCATCTTGAGGTACAACTCCGCGAGTCGGTTATGGAAAGCAATAGAATCTTCCCCTTTCTCTCCGATAAGGTACTCAATGAATCGGGCGCAAATCCTGGGGTCGATGGTTTCGAGAAAGTCCGCAACCTTGGGCCGAGGGAGTTCAACATCCTCGGATTGGAAGATCTAGAGGGTGGGGGTGGACTTGGTGTTATCTCCAGGACAGGACAACGCGCTGAGCGCACGCACCTCAAAAGCGATGTTTTGGTCTTGCTGGAAAACCCATCTGGCGTATTTGAAGATCTGATCCATATACTCCTCTCCCAACTTCTGGAGATACGTCACAGTCGGCTGGAGTTTTTCGCGCATGTCGTTCTCGTTCTGGCTGAGACTGAAAAAAGGCCGAAGGAACATACAGAGATTGAGAATCCCCAACGGGTGGCCGGTGTCAGAAAACGCACTGTTGTAGCAAATCCAACGCTTGGGCATGCATCTTCTTCCCGTTATACAGGAATATCAGCTCCGAGAATTTCTATCAGGAGAGCAACGTCAGAACTACGATCCCTCTCATCGCGTTGAAGAAGGATCACTACGAACCTCTCGTTCCCTCAAAAGGGCTTCGACCTCTGACACCTCGCACCAGTTCTCAATCCGGCACAATGATCCCAATAGACCAGGCATCGTCAGTAAATACGATTTGAACAACGCCGTATACACCACTTGTGCGAACCGTATCAGCTGGTCTGGGGTCAAAGCTGTGAGTGGCATGCTCGGGATCTCCCTTAAGTCTTCTACGGTTGCCTCGGACAACGGTGAGACTTTATGAGACTGCGAAGGGGTGATACCAAATGTCTTCAGAACACCATCCAGTTTTGGCCGTCGATCCGTCAGATACCGACGCAGGGCATCAATGGACCGCTTGAAATCAGCTGCGTGGAGTCTCAGTGACAAATGAAATTTCGATCTTCCCCCACTCACCGGGCGAAGGCTGAGTTGGCACGTTCGTGGTCGGCGCGGGAGTTGTGGCGTTCGTGACAGGCGGGGCACTCGAATTGTTGGCGGTACTCGAAGCCCCAAACGTTTCGAGAATGTCCATCGTCACTCTCCTTCTGATACTACGTCGACTGGTAATGGAAGCCGTATCATCGTCTTTCACGGTTGGCCTCATTAGGTTGGGAAGGTAGCCCCTAAGCGAAGCCGTGGCACCCGGTGCTGGGGCAGTCGACGTCGAAGTCGATGTCGGTTGATCACCACCTTCAGCCTTCTGTGGTTCTTCCGTCGTCGTTTCCCCTTCCGAAGTGTTTGTTTCTTGTATGATCGGGATCTCTTCCTTCGGGCCACCAAACAAGACAATCCAATCCTCCTCGGGGGTAGAGAGCCGACCGGCGATGGACTCAGGGTACAGCGAAACGACCTTTGATGGGTTCGTATCGAGTTCGATGAAGACGTCGATCGCTTCGTCGTATTTCCCGTTCTTGAATAACGAAACCGCATATAATGATCGGATGAGGGTATGTCGTTGGGCCTACGGGATGTCAATACAGAACCTGTCGAAGTGAGCACCTTTCCTACCTTGTCTGGAACAACCGCAAGATCGAGGATATCGAGCAACGATAGAGCATCCAGGTAACTTCCGGCAACGACAAGTTCGTCAATCTGTTCCCCCCATGACTTCATGTATACCCTCCAGATTGTGCTTCCTTGAGCAGTGGCTGTGGTGCGGTCGATCGGAGTCCTGATCATGCATAACGGTGACTTCGATGAGGGAGAGGATGTCAAGAGGCGGATAGAATAGTTCGAAGCGGCGGGAGTGGCTCCAGCTGGGAGCGGGGGAAATGGCACAGTCTGGACACTGGCAAGGGAAATGGAAGACCGAACTTGCACAACAGAGGAAGGGATAAAGGAGGGAGTGACTCCATCAGATTGTTCGGAAGGAACTGTCCCAGGGGGAAGAACGGCGAAAACATATGGATCTATGAATGCTGGAAGGGTGGTCATTAGATGGTTAGAAATGCACCATAACAATCAACCCGCACCCGTCTCATCTGGAGGGGCAACCCAATCAATCTTTTCAGGTCGAGAAGCAGACCCATCCATGTTTAAGAAATGACCAACATCTTCGAGTACATGAGCGACGCGGTCACTTCAATTTCGACCAGACCTACTGTCTTTGACGATGAGAACCTCAGATTCCTTGATCGTGAGGAGAGATGGTTTGGCTTTAGCACCCAGACCCAGCGTCATGTAACCGGCAAGGCCGCTGAAGGCACCCATCCCCGTTGTCGCCGTTGTCGCTGGTAACGTGATATCCGTGGGGGTCATGGTCTTGAAGGAGAATATCGCGAATTCTGTGAGTGAGTACGCAAAGGCAATTGTATCGTCATTCATAAAGGACATCGTTCTGGGAGAGTGTGGTAAAGGAACTTCCTGCAAAGTTTCAGTTCGGAAAGCGGCATGAGGATCGATATTCTCACCTGAACCTCCTGCGGCTCACCATCCTTCCACGAATAGAGTACGAGCTTCCGTCTGCACGCAACGACGAGATAGGATACGACCGTTGGCACCGGTATCGTTGGTGATTTTCCCGGTGGAGGGATGTGTTGAACGGATGTGTGTATGGTGAAGGAGAAGGCGGTTTTTGCCTTAGAGAGTTGTGATGAGGGTTGGAGCTCGGGGATAGGGTAAAGTGTAACTGTCGCGTCTGCGGCTCACTCAGTTCCTGTGCTTCCGGGAGGGGAGACAAACGTACCGGAGAGCACGACGAGGGAATTGACATCCTTGAGATATCCAAGTTGTTCGACCGGTTTCTTCGAAACCATAATCGTCTTGGTCAACGTGGCATTGCCAGTTTCATCTAAGAGTGATCCTCTCAGTCCAGTTGTATGTGGGTGGGGGTTTGGGCGGCGGACCTTGTTCATCTCCTAGTGTATACATCTGCACCGTTCCTGTCGATGTACCGATGTAGAGTTTATCGCCTGCAAGTTCCCCGGTCAGAACAAAACATGTGTTTTCCAAACGAAAGCAAACCCTGGATCGCCAGAGCCTCCGGCCGCTCCTTGAAACCATCGAGGACAACATGCGGAGGGAGGAACGGTCCAGCCATGGTGGCTGAGATCACGAGTGCAGTGCGGCTGATCGGCCAAGTGGCAAGTGCCTGGCCGATTGATTCGCTGGCGCATCCAGCGGACCTGGCGGTTTCCTCGAGACGAGCTCAGACACCCCTAAGAACGACCTGCCAATCCTCGAGATTCCAATGACCGACGAGGAGGATGACATTGGTCTCACTCCGCTCACCCGCCCGGGCACCCCGCTGATCATAGGCACCAAACCGCGATTGCGACCTCATGAGATCATCGTGCCACCGCCCGCAGCCAAAGATGAATCTCAAATGCAGTGGCGGCTATCGCCATCTTCTTCCGACTTGCTGGACAAAAACATCTTTACTCCAAGGACTCTCACCCGTTCCAGGACCGCTCCTGAACCTCTGGTCACAGCCGCAACGACCAAGTTCGAAGAGACCACGATTGAAGATCTCGGTTTTGAACCCGAAAAGCTCGTTCGCCTTCGGCGCTGGATTCTGACCATTGTAGTTGGTGCGTTGGCCCCCGAAGCCCGAAAATGGGGTGACGAATCGCGCTATAGTGGATTTTGATCTGGAACTCGGGCCCACCGTGGTGTCCGTCTTTCCCTCGCTGACCCTGTCTCACGTTGAGAGAGAGAACATGTACGTGCGCAGTCCCGCATCTCCTACCGCGCAATGTTTGATTGGACTTTGAAGCGCATTTTCGTCGTTCCCAGACTCCGCCCAGTTCGATCAAGGGTCACAGACACATTCCTTCCGCATTCGAGAGACGGACCACACAAAAGATGATACCCTCCGTCACGATCGTGCCAGGCCCTTGTCGAATGATGGGTTCATTTACGGTTTTTCCCACTTTAGCCAGAGGAGAGACCGGTCCTCCAAGCGTGGCTACAGACAGGTTAGCCTTTTTTTTAGCCCCCCCTCCGATTGTGCTCTAACCAGGGAAATCGCAGAGATCGCTCGTACTGTTATCCCAGTTCCCATACCCCACCTTGTTCACCGAATTAATCTCCACACTGGGCCCTGCGTTTTTAACACACGGGGGTCCCATGCTCGAAGCGACATGCCACAATATTGCAAGCTGGTATGCATCGCGCTTCTCTTCCTCACGGACGTAACGAATAACATTAACTAAGCAAAGGCCAGACCACGGGTCAGGAACCCGTGTAGAACTCGGATTCATGGGAGATGTTCTCCACGTGGAACTTCCCGTTGGATTGGATGAGCAGCAAATGCAAGCAATCCCATCTACACCCGACTTACGAAAGCATCAGCCAGTATGTACCGGGCCCGCAGCCGAGCCCGCATCGCTCACAACTGACTTTCGCAGGTGTTGGCCGCCTCGCCTCCTGAACAATTACCACCACTGGCGGTGTTCGGTGCCGCGATCCCCCATCTTTGGTCAATCTGGGAGTGTCTCGTCCTCTCAGAACCAATATTGGTATTCGGAACCTCTCCGACAATGACCAGTCAAGCGATCTGGTGGCTACGAGATTTTCTGCGCCCAGTAAGAATCCGAGCACCCTCGCACAACATCAGCTAAGATAAATTCAGATACCACTGGCGGGAGACTTTCGACCCTATTTCACAATCCACGACAAGGATCATGGGGCTCTCGTCAACCAGAATGCTCCTCAAGCCGGCTTACTACTGGGCGTGACGAATCCGTTCTACGATGGGACTTGCAAACACTGGCCGCATCGACTCAGCTTGGGAGATTCATCCCAGTGAGTTTCTCAACGCGGAAGCGAGACCCACCCCCGAGACTCACGATAGCCCACAGGGCGAGGCATCCTTCTTTAGGGAACCAAACACCTCTCCCCGGTCCTATACCCGGCTGGAAGACCAAAACGCATAAGCGTTACATATCGAAGGATCGAAGTTTGCTCAAGACTCTCGAGCAGGCGGTACTCAAATCGAATCCTGAAGCGCGTACGTCACGAAATTCGCCGTAAAGATTGGATTCACATTGATACACCATTTAGAACGAGAGCCAGCCCTCGCCCTCCGACGTCACTTTGCCTCGCGCACCACCGAATTTCTCGTGCCGTTAAACCGATACCTCAACACGCTCATTCCCGCTCCTACTTCCTCAATGTTCCCCACTCAGAAGATGAAGAGGTTCAACGAGAATGATTTTTTCGCGACGCTGAAGAGCCACGGTTCGCCTTTACCCTTCAAGTCGAACAGCAAGCAAAGAGAATTCTACGAGAGATGGCTGAAGAGTCCGGGGTTTGGAGTGTGGTTGGCGAAACAGGAGGAATTGGTCGAGGCTGCTTTGAGGCGGAGATAGTGAATACCGTGGCACCATCCCTTGTATGATATGTGAAGGTTATGAGGCTGGGTAATGATCGTGTGTGGTAGCGCATCGGTCCATCTACCTCCCAGACAGAACGCGAACGCACTGAGTAAGCTTTCTTACCACAGCGCGCGAGTCTCGCCACCAGTTTAGTTTATGAACGCATGACTTCTCCGTCACACATGTCCCTTGGCACCTAGGATCACTTGGTTTATGCCGAACACGCGTGGCAGGGTTATATCACTTCATCGGATGGGGCATTAACGGACGGTATACTCATGCGATAGTCCCCCTCTTCTCTGTTGGAGGACGATTCCTAAACCCAGACATACGCTCTTTATGACCCCGATACATAATCGCGCAGGCGAAAAATCATATACCGAAGTGGTGTTAGATGCTCTCGTCTGGACGGAAAAGAAACAAAACAAAAGCAGAACTGGAGTGCTGTCAAACAGAATTCCGTATCGCTTGTTTGATCGTGCTTCGTTCGGATAATAACCCGAATATCTGCCAACGCTGATCTCGGACCTCCCGACCTTGAGGGAGATGGTCGTCGTCAGCGCTGTCGGCGTCTCCGAGAGCGAATCGTAATGCGGCGGCGGACTTGTACGGAAGCACAGCGGGGCATATGGTGAAAAGGCTATCGAACGCAGACGCGGTCAGCACATGGTTGCGATGACTTGTCGTAGACGGGCTGATGGAAGTAATCGCTTGAGACGTGGCTGTCAGTGTGATAGCTTGCATGATCATCTGTTTGAGTTTCGTCTTGCGCGCGGTCAGTACCTGTGCGGATACAGGGCTTGTGCGATTCATGAACATACCTCAAAGGCGAGCATGAGTAACGAAGCAGCTTGCTTTGGAGGTGCCGAAAGGTTGTGTTGCGCTGATATTAGGTTCATACGATCCCAAACATGCTGGAGTGTTGGGGCCCTCGTTACAGACGCAAGATGCAGTGGCAACCGTGTACCGGGGGGTTCTGTCCTTCCGAGTTCAGCGTCTGTCCATCCGTCACACAAGATCACGTCTTACCAGCCCGCTCAGGAACCAACACGACCCCTCGTTCTTGAACTATCTCGTCCTGAAAACCTCGCAGAGGGCTTGGTATGCTCGGTGTGCCATCTTCATACGTCTTGACACGTTCTCTTTCCCTCCTCCCAATGCTCAACGTCCACTTCTTTAGCCTGGCAGATCTCAAAGTATTCTGATCTGATCCATCGAGAGACTGGTAAGGTAGCGTCCTCCTTCGTTTACGTGGTGCAGGTTTGGGTGGCGGGGGCGGGGCGGGTGGCTGTGGTTTGAGATGTGAGGTGATGTCAAAGAGAGATATCACAAGTGAGTTGTGCAATTGCACTGTACAACAGCGTATCGAGGTGAGCACGCGAGGTCGCGTTCTGATAAAGGGCGGTAGAACGCACGTAGATGTGGCGTGTCCAAGCATTCCCGGACTTGGTCTTCGAATTCCTGCCGAGATATCAAAGCTTTCAGATAGAGCTGAAAGATGCTGAAGTAGAGGGCGCCCTTGTCGCCCAGCGCAGCCGTGAGCTGACTTTTGATGTTGCTGGTGGAGGTCAGCGACATGGTAAAAGGAGAAGGTGGAGTGATCGACTCAGCCGCGGCTCGACGGCTTGTTCCGCTGTTCCGACAATCATACTCGCAGAACGATCATCTACTTCGCAGCAAAGTGACATCTATGAGCAAACGACCACGTTCTGAACATTGACGACGTCCCGAAAACCCTCTTGCTTTATCGGTAGTTTTTGTACGAGTTAATACACCGAAGCAGTACCGGCACCCATTGAGATCTCACCCCTTCAGGAGATCATTGACCAAAGAAGGGTCTGCTTCTTGACCTACACCTGACCTGGTCGACTTCCGTCCCCGACACTGTAGCCGCTGAACATCAGCATGCGGTCATTCAAGGCGTCACCGCGGGCGCAGTTGAGCCCTAGATCTCCGCGGACCCTCCCTCTTTCGCCAACTAAGTCATGGCTCCGACCTCAGCAACTGCCACCACTCTACCCTCCGTTCAGACCGTGTGGAAAATCGTCAGGAATGGGGATCCTGCCAAAGCCCTCGTGAAAGACGAAAATGCGCCCGTACCGAAGAAAATACCCGAAGGATACGTGCTCGTCAAAATTCAAGCCGCCTCTCTGAACCCCGCGTATGTCCAACTGGCACGACTCCTTAAATCAAGCTTCTGTGCTCATCCAATACTGCTTTGCCCACAGGGGATATAAAATGATGCGATGGGCCCCGAACTCGTTCTTCAAACGCATCGCCGAGAACGACTTTGGGGGCGAGATCGTCGATGCGAACGGAAACCCACGGTTCCAAGTCGGGGATCAGGTATTTGGGTCGATCCCTATGGGAGGGTCGTTCAGGAATGGTCAAGGAGCGCTGGCACAGTACGCGTACACGCCGGCTAACACTACCACTCATCGGCCGGAGGGTATTTCGCCGAACGAAGCGAGCGGAATCGCTATCGTGGCCATGACTGCTTACGCGGCCTTGTACCAGGTCGGCAAGCTGGAAGCTGGCCAAAGGATTTTCATCAATGGAGGAACCACAAGTGTGGGGATATACGCGATACAGTTTGCCAAGGCACTCGGGTGTAAGGTATATGCTAGTGCTTCAGGCAAGAATGAAGAATTCCTAAAGGATTTGGGTGTTGACGAGGTACTACACATACCAGTCTAACCCAAACGTTTGATCACACTGATCTGGGTCCAGTTCTACGATTATACGAAACAACCGATCCACGAAGCGTTGGTCCAGAATCCACCTTCGTCGAAATTCGACGTCTTCCTCGAAGCAGTCGGACAGGCGCAAGTTCCGCTCTTCACGCATAGCGAAGCATACCTTGCCCCGAACGGGACTTATATCTCGGTTGGGCCGGTCCCTCATGGATTCGGTGAGGCCTTGAGCGTGCTCTGGAACGTATTCATGCGTCCCAAGTGGGCTGGTGGTACCCAGCGTCGGTTTGAGTATGTGCTTAATTTACCTGGTGGGGTCTCTGCCATACTGAGGGCAAACTTCCCGTCCAACAGACTACTCAAGATCCAGATCACTGCGGAGTTGTTGGCTGACGTTGCTAAGATGATCACGGATGGTGAGCCACATTAGACCCACGAACGAACCCCCCTTTGATCCGAATCCTCTTTTTTGTAGGCAAGGTCAAGCATTTCATCGATTCCGTGTATAAATTTGACGACGTGCTCAGCGCGTACGACAAGATATTGACCGGCCATGCCAGGGGTAAAATCGTTGTCGAGATTGCTTAGACCCATTTTTCTGTTCTGTAGCATTTTGTATTCCCGGACGCAGTGTAGGATTCGAGGAGCCTGACGTCTTCCTATTTTCATTTTTTGGTCGCAAATGTCCGAACGCCCGATCTCTCAAGCCAATCATATCCTCCGTTTGACATATCCCGTTCGGAGTCACCCGCTCGAAACCACTCCTCCACCCCCCAACCTCGAGGCCGGCCGCGAATCCGTAAGCCCTCTCACCCGAGGAAATGTTTCGGTACTCCTTGCGGCGCTCAAGAGGCGTTAGGTCACTCGCGACGCAGACGACCAAGATACCCCAGACTGTGATCGAAAAGGTCGTGCAGAAGTATGCTGTTGGACTTCCAATTGGAAAGGTCGTCAAGGCTGGAGATTATGTGATGATTCGCCCCGAACATGTCATGACCCATGATAACACCGGTCCTGTCATCTCGAAGTACGTCCTTGTCTTTGTGTATCGCAAGGCGTGTGGAGACATGTATTTGCTGACTGAAGGTGCTACCCCCGTGCTGGCAAGCTAGATTCAACGGACTTGGTGCTACAAAGGTGTACAGCACAAGACAGCCCGTGTTCACTCTGGACCACGACGTCCAAAACAAATCGCCCAAAAATCTCGCGAAGTACGCATCGATAGAGCAATTTGCTCGGAAACACGGGATCGATTTCTACCCCGCGGGACGTGGTATCGGTCATCAAGTCCTCGTTGAAGAGGGTTACGCTTTTCCCTTCACCCTCACCGTGGCCAGCGATAGCCACAGTAACATGTACGGCGGGATAGGCGGCATTGGAACACCAATCGTACGAACGGATGGGGCGGCGCTCTGGGCAACCGGACAAACGTGGTGGCAGGTCCCTCGGATGGTCAAAGTCGAACTTCGGGGGAAATTAGCTCCGGGAGTCACGGGGAAAGATATTATCGTCGCCCTGTGTGGGTCGTTTAACAAGGACGAAGTCCTCAATGCCGCAATCGAGTTCACTGGGGATGGTGTAAAATGCCTCTCCGTCGATGACCGACTCACGATTTCGAACATGACGACGGAGTGGGGTGCCCTTGTTGGTGTCTTCCCCGTTGACGAGACCACGCTGGAGTGGTACGATAAAGCGGTCAAGAAACTGGAGCTGCGAACGTTCTCAATCCCCTCCTCCGATACTGCACTTGCTTCATCAATACCCCCTCCGCCAGAACATCCCCGAATCAACCGTACACGACTCTCTGAACTCAAAACCGCAATCTCAACCTACTCATCCGATCCCAATGCTCAATACTCCTCTCACCTGATCTTTGACCTCTCGACCCTCGTCCCACACGTTTCCGGTCCGAACAGCGTCAAAATCTCCACCCCACTTCCCGAGCTTGAAGCCTCCAAGATCGCGATCCAGAAGGCGTATCTCGTGAGCTGCACGAACTCTCGTGTGTCAGATATCGCTGCTGCCGCGGACGTGCTCAAGCACCGTAAGATTGCGTCAGGAGTTGAGTTCTACATCGCTGCCGCTAGCTCGGTCGTTCAGCGGGAGGCTGAGGAGCTGGGTCATTGGGATATTCTTATTTCTGCTGGTGCCAAGGTTTTGCCCGCTGGGTGCGGTCCGTGTATTGGTCTTGGTGTTGGATTGCTGGAAGAGGGTGAGACAGGGATCAGCGCGACGAATAGGAATTACAAGGGTAGGATGGGGCACCCGAAAGCTCAAGCTTACCTCGCCAGTCCGGCTGTCGTTGCCGCGAGCGCTGTCAAGGGATACATCTGCGGTCCGGACTCGTTGGATCCAAATACCCTACCGAAAACGGACCGTCCCACCTTCTCGATTTCGAACGCCGAATCCATCTCATCTGCCGAATCCTCTGTGGAAGTTGAACCTCCTTTACCGGGATTTCCATCGATGTTCAGAGGGCCGCTGTTGTTCGCTCCGCAGGATAACCTGAACACGGACGGGATCTACCCAGGGAAATACACCTACCAGGACGACATCACCCTCGAGAAGCAAGCAGAAGTTGTGATGGAGAATTACGACCCAGCGTTTGCCACCCTCGTCGCCTCCATCCGCTCCAACCAAAGTTCAACATCCTCCGACCTGGGTACGAAGGAGGGCGTCATCCTCGTTTCAGGGTACAACTTTGGAACCGGTTCCTCCCGAGAACAAGCCGCGACGGCTCTCAAAGCCGCAGGAATCCCACTCGTCATCGCGGGTTCGTTCGGTGATATTTTCAAACGAAACGCCATCAACAACGGGCTCGTCTGCGTCGAGTCTCCGGAACTTGTCAAAGATCTGACTGAGGCGTATGCTAAGGACGGCGGGCGTGGTGCTGGAGGGAGGGATGGAGAGTTGACTGTTGATAAGGGATTGAATGTGAACGTGAAGGTGGTTGAAGGTATTGTGGAGGTGGTGTATCCTGATGGAGGGCTCAGGACGTACAAGGTTGGGGTGTTAGGATCTAGTGTGCAGGAGTTGTGGTTGTGTGGTGGTCTTGAGGGTTTCGTGCTCAAGTCTATTCAGCAGCAGGCTGCTTGAGGAATCTAGGAGGAAAGAGTGAGACACATGTACAGTCATTGTTACGCATTTCTTGCTTTGCTTTGCATTTAGTATGCAAAAGTTTTACTTCGCTTCACTCCCGCATATTATTCTCGGACTATAGGCCTCTCTGGTCTAGCTTTTTTTTTTTTCGATTGCATCCTACCAAAAAAAACGCAAAAACCTATCCCGCGTTCCCAGGATTAATGGCGATGATCTGATCCTTTAGGTGCACCGCTGCCCTTTCCGAACTCCAGAATGGTGACACTTCGACTCGAGTTATCTGTTGTTCAGTGTTTGCAGAAACTCTGTTGTAAAGAGTACTAACCTTCGGTATCACGACTTCGGGGGTCGACATGATTTTCAGGTGTCCCCAGAACCTATCAAGCGGTGGTCATTTTACCTCGTATGCAGTAGATTTTATTTCCCTACGAATAGGAGACCCCGAAAACTCCGGCAGAACCAAAGAGCTTGATGAAATAATTCGAGATTTTAACGGAGCACATTGGCTACACCAGGGTGGTACATACTCGCTTCCCGCGGCTCGACGTGCGCATATAGAGGCATCCAGTGAATCCTTTCTTGGATGACGACCCGATGGAGGTCGGTTCAAACACGAAGCCCGCGAACTCGTCATGTCACGTCTGAATTTTCGGGGAGGCTTATGAGAATGTTTGACGGAAATAGTAAAGGAATAGCTACCATAGAGGGATTTCAAGTACTGGAAGTCAAACACAAGTGAAAGGTCCGGCGTAACTTTCCCCTAACTAGGCAGGGTACACGGTGATCTCTACACCCCACTTCGGCGTCGGTCGCGTCAAAACGACGTACGGATGTCCTCTCTTGATAGCCACGCTCAGCGACTCCCGACCCCCATCCACACAATCACAGAGCAGGACCCCACACGCTCCTACCGCTCGATGGGTCTCTCGTCTCGACCGTAACGCCGTCGGGGTCAAACCTCTCCTTGAGGATACCCAACTTCGATCGATACTCGTCCAATCCAATATACGCTCCACACATCCTACGTCTCCCACTGAACGACGAACGTCCGTGTAACACGCGGTGGTTATCGACCACGACCGCCGTACCAGGTCCCAACTGAACCCAGTACTCGGAGTCGGCGCTCTTCAACAACCTGTTCCACGCCCTGATCGCTTCGTACCTAGAGAAGAGACTCAGCACCAGTGACATGGAAGCTAGGGCATCTTCACCATTCTCCAACGACCTTAGGATCCAAACGGTCCATCACGCTCCTATCATCATTGTTCCACCTCACCTGATATAATTCCTCCGTTACTGGATCATGGTTCAAAACCGGGTACCCGGATTTCGATGAAGGCTGGTAAATTGCCGTTTCGTCTCCAGCCGCATGTGCTGGAATCGGGATGGTGGAGAGAAGAGAGTACAATTCTGGGTGAAGGTCCTTCAAGATCGACGCGACGTAGAATCCGTCGACTAAGAGCGTCGCGCCTCCTGATCCGTCCGTGTGGGAGAGGAGGTGGAAGAGTTGAAGTCCGGAGGGATCTGTCTAAAGTTTTCCAATACGCTATTAGGGCCCAGTGCAGGGTCAGTTGTGTGTTCACGCACGAAATATGTGTTGTCGGTGTGTGCACCGAGAGCGAGGTTGGTATACGCTGTATCACCCTTCGCCATATCAGCGGTGAACTCCCAGAACTTCCCATCTGGCGAGCGAACGTCAGGCATTCACGGACTTTCGCTATATCATTGACACACACATTTGGTCTCCCGTATGAAACCTATACGCTCAGAGAGTTTCTCGGTGTCCTCAGGGGTGGCAGGGACACCGGAGATGAAGCAGAGCCCGAACTTATCCTAATGAAGAGCGTCAAAACTCTGGTTCGCGTCGCGATGTTGTAATCCGATGGCTCACCACTTTGGAAAGCCACTTGAAGAGACCTCGGTCTGTCATAGCCTCTTCGCAAGTCACGGTCGGGGGATCCTTTGCAATACTCGATCCCCAAATGACCTTCCTGAATGCCACCAAATGTTGAGTGATCAGTACCAACGCGACCTGGGAGGCCCCCATTCGTGATTCAGGGACAAGCTCACCCTGAGACAGTCGCGCTATCGGCCTTAGGTCTCGTAGGAGGGTCATACGAATGTTCCCGCAGCCACGACCAAGGATAAACCGACAAATGTGGTGTCGAAGCTGGCCCTATTCCACAAACACATTAGAACCAGCCAACTACAATCAGAGACACGTTACGAAACTTACATGTCACTTCTAATCCATGAGGCTTGGATTCCACACTCAGAGGGGCGATGTCAGCTGGAATCTGGAGTGGACCGAAGACACGAGTCAGTAAACCGATGGATCACCGAAGTGGAAGACATAGGTGACCACTCACGTCGAAAGTATCCAACAGCCTCTGCATCGTGACAGGGTGAAAGCATTCCGAACACCTGCAATGATCTCTCAACCAGATATTATGGCTGCCCGCCGAAGTTAGCACCTCCTATACGAGCAATGGCCATACGACGACATACAACCGCGACTTCTCATTCGGCCCCCATCCAACGACAACTCTCCCGTCCATGGTCGAACAGGTCGGTACACTTTCTGTGAGGTCCCCCCCACCCGATTGCTTCGCAAACATCACTGAGGAATGAGCCGACCTGAAGGTAACAGCGACCGTCGAAACTCCCGTCCACCCCCTCACACCCAATCCTCGTCCTCCCCTCGCCTGCTCGTACACAAATCCACGACCGCGATTCGTGCTCAGGTTGAAGACGGTCGCAGCCTAGCACCCCAAATCCAAACCCGTCAAACCAAAAATAAAAAAATCCAATCCGAAAAAGGAACGGGGATCAACGAAACGCATTGCGATGGAAAGAAGAGGGGGAGGGAACGTACATGGAAAGCTCCGAACCCCGCTTTGGAAATCCGATGAACTCCATACAGACTGCGTCTGACTGGAAGTTTCCTCCCCAGACTCAACATCTCGCGTCAGCGAACTCGGTATAGGTGATAGGCTGTGTGTGGGCGTGTAACGTCGTCAACTTAGAGCGCGGCCGGGAAATAACAGCGCAGAACAGATTTGCGGGCTGATCCCGCGACGTTGGACCCAGGGATCTTGGAACCAAGGTCCAGACCTGTGCGGAAGCTCGATCCTGACGGTTGAGCCCCGCATCCGAAGCGGAACCGGCGGAATGCGGATTGAATCATCAGGCTCAGACTTCAGACTATGCCATTTTCCTTCGTTGCTCGAACGTTCAAGATTTCCAGCCAACTTGGGAGTATGTATTCACAAAAGATGGTTCACATTACAAATACAGGGTGAATACGAGAGCGGTGATAGCGGGGCGAGGTCGTTTTTCAAAAATACATGAATAGCAGAAGCACCTGTGACGGGAGATGTGGATCAGCATTCATCCGAAATTCTCTCGCTCAGAGAGCTAGAAGGAAAGATTCAGGTAGCAGGTTGGACTCACGGCCGAAGCTCATAAACAGCTTCTAGTTGATAATTTTTTTTGTGCTCTCATCAATTGAGGCGAGAGATTGGAGACACACTTACGACGGTGACACACAAGGGATAAACAGCAAGTCGAGGACAGGGTGGCCGCACGATCTGAAGAAAATAAGGTCAGAAAAATGTCTCAACAAAGGGTGGAGGAGGATCAGAAGGGGTTGCCCGATTGTATGAGCTGTGCGGGCGTTTTCGGCAGTGATAGTACGAAGACCGTCGTGATAGAACATCATTGGACGAATGGATCCGGGGCCTCACCTTTACACCAGTACACCTCAGGGTCAGTCACGGAACCTATAGAAATTTGGTCAGATATATGAACTAAAAGTGGTTAAGCGGACTTCAAGGATCAGAAGAGTTATAAAAAACAGCCATGGAGTTCTCGTCAGGCCCGGGAAATGATAACCCTGGTCAGGCGGTAATTCCTTTGTTTTCATCGTAGGAAGGAGGGCGAGAACTAGATGCGCGGGACTGACCATCACAAATGTCTGGGGAAAGGCGTCAGCCAACAGCTTGAAGGGGAAGACCGATGAGAGATGGAAGAGGATCAGGGGATTGACAGAAACAGTAACAGCATCGGGCCGGTTTGTACTGGCGCTCAGATACTCTAGTTTGAATGACTTTGGGTCATCACTTCGAAGGAGCCGGTGGAAATCGCGAATGAGAACTCAAGTACGAACCATGGAAGCAGTAGATCCAAGAGAGCAGGATAGAAAAGACCGCGAGATGGTGCCTGGAGAGGAAAAGATCGTTAGAAAACGCCAACTAAGAAAACCACCAGAATCGGGGCAAAAGGACCGGTCAGTGTAACTATGACATTTTACAGCATCATGGCGGGGGGACGCGTGGTAGCGCGAGACCGCTCGAGGTAAAGGATTGGTTGACATCCCTCCGAAAAGACCCTAGAATACGACTAACCTTACGATGGAGGCCTAGGAACAAGTGATAAGTCACTGAAAGCGGCAGAGTATTGAGGATGTGCAGAGCGAAAGACGCGAAATGGAAATTTTACCGTGAAGGTGAGGACTTGAGGGCAGGTCGTCACGTGCCGTACCGGAACTCCGTCTGGAGACATACCCGGAATCCCACAAACACCTTGTGCAGTCGAAGTGGAATGGATACGAGAGAGTGAGTGCGCGTATGAACGTCAACATGTTAGCTTCTATGCGAAAGCCACCTCCTGTAGATGAATACACGAATACAGCAAAGAATAAATCACAAAAAGCAAATCAATAACTAAGTTCTGCGTGAGGGTCAAGATATTAATTAGCCTCGTCCTCTGACCCTTCGTCGTCAGCGTCTGGTGAATAGTTCCATTCCCGTTCCCACAATGGGACTGTCTGGCCTGTTGCTAGGTCTGGAATGCCCTGTGGGGTAAGAAGATGATGACCAGGTGGGAGGGCACATCTGGCGTGAGCGAGACGACGCAAAAGGTCATCCTTCGTGGAGTTGAGCTCTTGAATGTAATCAATAGCTTTGGGGAGGAGAAAAATCAACAGAGCATAGAGACATGGAAGAGAATGTTCCCTACTCTTCTGCAACACGATGTTTTCACTCCTTGGCCCGGCTCTCCCATCAAGCCTTTCTCCATCATCGTTGGTGTTCTTGGCCTTCTTCTTCCTCGCGGCGTTGCGCGAGGAGCCACTCCCCGCGTTGGTCAACATAGCGGCAGCTTCCTCCTCCTCCTTGCGGATCGCCTCCTTCAAAGTGGGGACCGCTTCACAAAGTGCCTCGTACCCACGTCGGATATTAGCCCTACGTTTCTGCTCGGATTGGATATGGTTGGCACGCTTCTGCGATGCTGACAAGAGTTGAGACCGTGAGGATGACGACGTGCCCTCCTGAGTCTGCGCAAGCTGCCGCGAAGACGACGTGGACGTAGGAGATGGCGATGGGTCAGATGCTCGTTGAGGCAGCGGAGGGGATTGTCGGCTGCGCTTGGCCCTTTGCGTAGTTGGTGAGCGTGACGTTGAAGCTGGTGGCTGAGCAGGTACTGACGGTGAGACGGCATCGAAGGAACGTTTCGAGGAGGATCTCGTCGGAAAACGGCCAGTGGATGATCGCAATATGTCCGGGGTGGATGAAGGGAATGGGGACGTGGAGGAGGGCAAACTTCCCTCCGCAGATGGTGGGCTGCTAGACGAGGAGTGAGGCGGGTATATATGGCGGACGTTTTCGATTACAAGGGAAGGGCGATCCGCTGGAACACCCCGGTCAGCCTGCATCGGGTAGGGATAAGACTGTTTCGGGTGTACAGGCCAGGGGCTGGAGGAGGGTAGGCCGTTTGTACCGGAGACATCGAGAGACATTAGATCCAGCGTCGCCTTCTTAAGTTTGGGGGCCTCTGGGTATGGTGGCTCAGGGTCGTCGGGATGGCGGACTCCGTGGTGGAGGAGCATCCATTCGGCGGGAGTTGGACCATTGTAGGATTCCGTGTAGTCTAAGGACGAGAGGAACGATTGGAAGGTGATGGCCTCCGTGGGGGTGAGAAGGGACATGGTCGAGGGAAAGACGGGGTGGTGGTGGTCATAGAACAAGTTGTGTTAAGCAAGATCAGAGTCTGAAGCGGATTGGTGGATGGCTCTGAGATCGCATCGGAACTAAACTTCGCCTTTTCAGCCGTTGCGCTCGGGTATTTCACCGCAATTCTCCCTCTATGTACTCTCGCCCATCGCTTGGCAAGACCAAGATATATGTCCTTGTCTCCTCTGGGAACGCATGCGTGAAATGAGGCTTCAGCGTTGTTTCTAGCGAACGGGAAGCTCACCACCCACGTCCCACACCAGGCATTGATGAACAAAAGCCACTTCACCTATTCTATCAACTCCGCGGCACACAACTCAAAGGACCCTGCCATTTTTGTCTCGTTTCCGGGGAAGATCGAGTCTGGGGAGAGGTCGCGGGTGTTGCGTATCAATCAGCATAGCGGAAAAAAATAAGGGCCGAGGGTGCTCACCGGGGTTTCCGTCCCCGAACAGTCCCGCTGCTCTTTCCAAATGTTCCGTCCTTGCGCTTGATCTCCACTGGAACGCCTCGGTATCTGTACGGTCTGGGGCATGGATAAAGATATGCTCCTTAGTTGCTCCGGAGGATGTCGCCGGCGAGATCAGATGCTTCGACAACTGTACTCAGCACATCACGGAACCAACAGGCTCTGAGTGAGTACCCCTTGATAACGTCAGGCTCGAGTCTACTCAATCCTACACATACAGAGTTGTCCATTCACCCCGGCGGCCGACTCACAACTATTCACTCGAGCCGACTGATAACCCGCGGTACCGACATTGCCGTAACCTTGGGCCGAGGGATTTAGTTGCGACGCCATCTCCACCGACGACCCGCCCTTGTGCCTTTCCCCTCCTCACGGGAAAGGCGGACCGGCGAAAGATTCCCGGTGTATGGCAAAAGATCACCGCCAAACGACTGGGTCGTCAAACTTACGTGGGCTGGTTGGCTGATAAAATGAAGGGTACCCTTGTGGTACAAAATATTTTCTCGCTGGGTTGAATTGTCGTTACAACTGAGACCGCTCGTCCAATACAATCAATCGTCGCATCCTGGGCCTAGATATTCTTCGAAGACATCTCTGTTGTCCATGCGGCTGGATGCGGCAAGGCAAGAACCCGATTTCCAACGGGCCCTGTACCCATGGTACATAAAGCGGCACAGGCCCAATCGAGATGGATGTACGTTTCCAAGGAACACCCTCGAAAAGTTTCTGGAATAGGGCGGAGTTCCGGGTAGAAGCCAAGTCACGTACGCGTGACCCCAGCACCCCCTAGCAGCGTGGAGTCACTCAAATTTCCTTCAGGGTGAACCCGGAGGAAGGAAACCCACATACCAGTTAGGTCTCCCTGCGAGTGGTCGTCGAGGATTGAATGACTGTTTCGTTTGTAGAGGGTGCGTGTCCGTTAGACACGATAGAGCCACGACGCATCACCCTGCCATAACCTATACAGAACACTTGAGCAGATCTGTCGATCCATATCGGACTAAGTAGTAACGAAACTTTTGTGCCAAATGTTTGACACGAATCTTCTATGTAATGGAAGTGGATCGTAGGCGCCTCCGGTGGCCGCCCGTTTTAACCAGCAACTACCGCCGAAACCGCGGACGGAAAGCGTGCATCCAAAGGTTGCAATGTTTATCCAGGCTGGTCATATGGCGACCCAGGTCACTGAAACGTAGTGCGAAAGTCTGGAGACGTCTGGCCATAGACCCGCTACGGAGCGCTCCCATAGAAGATGGACGGTTACACGAAAATGACGTCTCTGGGCGGAACACACAGACCCCAAGTCCTGCAGATCTTTCTCCCTCCACACTTCCCAAAATAAATTATCATATCCGTCGCATTTTTCGCGCTTCTGCCGGGGTCACCAGGTTCAGAAATACAACGCGAACTATACACGGGATCCGGCTGGAATTCCCCCCCACGCTTGCGCTCACCCCATGGGGCGAAACGGGCCAAAGATTCCCAACTTCGCGGTATCGGTTTATCCCTTGATCACCTCGTTTCTCAGGTCACGAGGAACGTCACGCAGAGGGTCTGTTTTCGACCATCAAGCCACCACTCCCTCCATACTTCTCGTGTCGCGCGCTTTGTCACATCCAGATACCATGCCGCCATTGGATGACCCCTCCCTAGAGGCACTTAATGTCTCGATGTCGCAGGTTCTCGGGCACGCCGCCGTCTTACGCAGGATACGCAACTCATTCGTTTCTCCGCTATGCCGGATGCCGTACGAGATCATAGTCAAGATCATCTCTTTCATCCCCAATCCGAACGAAGAAGACGAACACGTCCCACTACTGCTCGCGGCGGCGGGTCCGATATGTCACCGTATCTGGTCGATCCTCAAAAATTCTCCAAAATTTTGGGGTCACGTGGATTTCAGTCATCACGACGGCCCAACGTTCATCGCTCGATGTCAAGGTCGTCCCACTCGCCTCTGGGTTCGCTATGGTCCCTCAGAGGGGCGAAACGCCCAGACGGCCGCGGCCCTGGGTTATTGGTGTTGTATCCCCACGTGCTCAGTCGAATCGTTGGAAGAGCTCAGATTTTACGGAACCCATCACGATTTCAAAACCATCTCGTGGATCTTCGCTGGTCCCCTCTCACGACTCCACACTCTGACCGTTGTGTCCGGCCGAATCCAATACAGCTGGGTACCAGAATTCATAGAAACGTGGAAGATATGTGTCCCGTTCCCCGCAGGCCTGCGTTCGATTAGGCTCAAACAAGTTTTAATTCCCTGGGAGACCTGCCTCACCAGCCACCTCGTAGACCTGGATTTGGATTACAGTCAAACCACGGAAGAGATGCCAATTCCCATGTCGTCTTTCGTGGAGTTGTTGGCGTTCTGTACTCGTTTGGAGACGTTACGCCTCACCTGCGCCGGGCCAGAGACGCAGGACGAAGATCTCGCACACGTTCCCAGCCCCAATCCCGTCCACCTTACCAACCTTCGCGTCTTCGAAGTTACCGATAACGCGCTCAGCATTGCATATATAATGAACAACCTGAAGCTCCCCGACACCACCCGCATCCGCATAGAACCCTCGATCGACTGGCCGGAACAATTGGTCAACACTACTCTCCCTAGGGGGACAAGCCTCTCCCCCACTGACGGACTCATCGAGTGGAATGTGGGGCAGGGATCTACCTTATCCATCGGCACCACCGAGTTCATATACCACGCGGACGTCGACGACGAGGAATTTATGGGGACGTTTATGTTGACGTTCCACCTCCCCTTCTTGGAATTCGCGGAATTCTCAATACGCGCCCTGACGGCCCTAGGACTGAATTTCGACCTGGAGTTCGAACCCGACCAGGATGTGTGGTCTGCAGTCCTGACGGCTCTCCCTGCCCTCCGACGACTTTCATGCGCCTCGAGTGGTATTATATCACGTAATTTCGCTCTAAGGCTCTTTACTGAGTTGGGGAGGGGAAGTAATGGTGATATCCACTGTCCGGAACTCAGCCAACTCGACCTATCCAAGTTCGATCTCCACGAGATGAAACACACGCGCGGCGTCATCCTCCACGTTCTGCGCGAGCGGGAAAAGGCGGGAATTCGGATCGAGAAACTCTCCTTGCGGCACGGGAGTTTCGAGGCGTTCGATGTTGATTCCTTGGGGACGTGTGTTGCTGAAGTGGAGTTTCCGGGGCCATCTATGAAGAGATGCCTTGATGCGAGTACGTCTTTCGACGGTTCTCGCTCTGTATTGTACCGCTGACGGATACGATCAGACAGTATTGGGGTGCTGAATATCGGAGATTACACATCAGCTTTAGGTTGAATGGCGACCATCTAACTTGTGAGTGGTGTGATACTGGATTAGCGACCGCACCCTCGTTTACACGCCGACCCGGTCCGATATTGCAGTCGCCCCGAACAGTAGAAAGAATCCACCCTCTACATAAATTATCTCATAAAACTTGTGAATCGTACAACTTGCTGTTGTTGTGCCGGGCGTGCTATTAGAAGCGGGTCTATATACACGCAAGTATAACCCCCGCCAACTTCAGTATGTCCGCGATTGAAACAAAAGCCGCTTCGCGCAAGCAAGTGGTTCGCCACAATGCGTGCGTTGTATACAGATTCGGAATTTTCATCCCGGTTAGCCAGGGAAGGGTGAATGGGTAAGTCCTCGGACCATGATACTGGCGGACGGCATAGGGAAGTATTTACGACCCAGAGGCCGGGACTTGAACCTGGCCGCATCTAGGGTTGGGGGCAGTTGCTTGGCGAGAGTTCTGCCAGGCAGGCCGCAGGTGGCAGTTCCAGCGGGTTCTGCCAGGGTTGGCAGGGGGTGGCAGAACCGACAAAGGGTCCGTTTTTTTTCCTGTACATCACTACTTTGCGTATTTCGCCTCCTAGAATATCTAGTAACCTCGTAGGGCGTCCCAAACACCACATTTCTCAACCAAATCGTGGGGAGGAACCTATTTCCGTACCATACTGCGTCAATCTCTTTGACACGGCCCACGAATGCATCCATAGCCCCCGCTTCCGCTTCGTTGCGGAGTGGCATACTACCTTTCTGGCCTTCTCGTAGGAAACCCCGCCGTCGTCATCACCACCTCCCACAACATGAGGCCTTGAGGACTTGATGGTGTCCCGAACTCATCAGTAGAAGTGGACGAAAGGACACCGCGATTAGTAGAGGCGTCGGGAAGCTGCTCGCATTGGAGAGGTGTTCCTCGCACCTCATGACCAGCTCGCAGCGTTCAACAACGGCGTCTGGTGTGCAGTAATTGTATTTCATTTCCACCTGTTCATCCGAGGGTTCTGGAGAGCCCTGCATTTTGTAATTCGCATCCCTCTACTACGCTACGTCGCATGCATCATATTGCAGGCGGACACACCGCTGAGCGGGCGCTTAACTGATCCTGCCACCTTCTGCTAACCCCCCCTCTCACACGTGCCAATTGCCAGCCTGGCAATACATAGGGTATGTGCCGTTTTGGCAGTCTGGCAGCGAACTGTCCCTAACACTAGCCGCATCCCGAAAGGAGGGAGGAGGTTGGCGGCTTCCGATTCCCTCACGCC
>Ga0307515_10006325_pt1 | contig 23730 bp, 12 predicted proteins | sample 17_EM_MG_FD_194513 | JGI IMG/M metagenome (GOLD analysis project Ga0307515, IMG submission 194513) | Populus trichocarpa ectomycorrhiza microbial communities from riparian zone in the Pacific Northwest, United States - 17_EM | ecosystem: Host-associated > Plants > Roots > Unclassified | place... | reverse complement strand
ACCTCTTATAAGTGGAAGTGTGGTTGATGTATGTAGCTTAGACATCCTAACAATTCAATAGACATGACTTGGTTAAATACGATGGTCTTACAGATTAGAAAGAGCACATATAGAATGTGAAAAGAATCTTAAAGCTTATAATGCAAAAGAGTGAAGTCATGAGCAAAGCCCCCCTATAAATATTATGATAACATTCCATGGATAACTTAAGTTAGTCAAGCTAGAACTTAGTATTTAGAACACCTAATTCACCTCTTCACTTATGTGTCTTGGGCTTTTATGTAGGTAATATTTCTAGCTCTAATTATTATGAAAAAAAGTGATGTCATGAGCAAAGTCCCCCTATAACATTATGTTTTTATTTAGATTCTCAGTTTTATTTTTGATGCACCAATGAGAAAGAAATTTCTAGATTTTTTTAGAAAAAAAGAACTTAGACCTTTAGAGCTTGTTGTTAAAAGAACTAAGGTAATCAAAATTCCCATTCACACTAGATGAATTTTTTTTCTTTTATGCATTTCATAATCGATCATACATTATTTTATGATCCATTTTGAGAATACCATGATAATCAAGGATACTAATATAAATATGTCACTATAAGTTGTTAAGAGAGTGAAATGATCTAAGCCATAACATAATGATAGCTAAGGAAACACCATTGCAAATGGCATTAAATTTATTTTCCACTTCTTAACCAAGCTCACATTAGATAAGTAATTAAAAGGAAAATTACCTAATCTAAGCAAGAATATTGATAGGTACCATACTATTTAATACCAAGGAAATGAAGAGAATATTAAATACATCATGAAAAGACTAATTCCATTTCTATTTCACCTTTTTGAATTGAATAAACGATTAAACATAATATAGGCTAACATACTTGAAAGCATGAAATTTCATTGGTCATTAGTACCCAATCAAGACATCATACCCACTATAAGTATAATGATGAATCCAAATGATAGCAATAGAAAGTATTATCTTGATAAGAAATTGAGCCCACTATTAGACCAAATATAAGATTTATAACCATGTTACTCACTTTGACAAAGTATCACTCTTTATTCAAGTCTAATCATAATTTATGAGTTGTTCTGTACGAATATGACATCTACCAAACATTTACTATTAGTCTAAAGGTATTGATTGATACTAGTTTTGATGAATCAAACCAGTAAATGGTTGCTAATTAAAGTGTTGAATTTTGTGTTGATGAAACTTCATTATTATTTATGTAACTCAAAGATCTCTAATATGTTTTGAAAATTTTCAAAATTGGAAATCACATTTATGTGACTTTTGCTTCAAGATTAGTCTTAAGGGTTATATTTATTATAAATCAAGTCTATTTAAGAGCTAATGTAACTCTTGAAAACTTATCCCCAAATTAGCTTAAAGCATTTTGTTTTCACACTTAAAAAGCCTGAGACCTTGGTAAACTAGATGACCACACCATACCTAAATTCAAAGATTTATGGTTAAACAAATGTTATAAGGTAAATAAGTTAATCGCAATACATAAAAATTGTAAAGATAAATGGTAAAGCAAACAACCATGCCAAACACACAACATTAGACAATTGGCAAATAAAATTACCATTTTCTTTACCATGTGACCAAACCCTTGTAATCTTATATGATCTAAAAAATCTCTTTCTCTCCTATGTAAAAGTGTGTGAGAGATGTACCTAGCTTGTGCTTACATAAACAATTGAATTTCTTTTTCCTCAAGATGAAATTCGAATTTATAATACCCTTATCATTTCTTTGCCACATAGGACAAACAAGATAATCCTTTTCAACACTCCATATCACCACCTTTACTCTAACTTGACATATTTTACATTATCCAGACTGATCCATCTACTATATCGAAGCTCTCCTAGAATTCAAATTTTTTTGGCGTATTCTCTCTTTCTTCTAGTTGGCTAGTTAGCTAAATTTTTTTTTAATAAATTAGTGTTTCCTTTAACCTTTACATCTGGATGCAATCATTGAGAAATTATTATTAACTTTGAACATACTTTTTGATTATTCTTCTTTTCATACTAATTGCACCATGCACTTTACCTAAAAGAGTTAGATTACTTTCTTACAAAAGACTTGAGATTTTAATATTGTAATATATTCTTATTAGTGAGTGTTGTTTTAAATTGTGAGTGAAAAATCTTGTTAAAGTATAAGTGGCATTATAACCACTTGGATTTTTTACTTTGATTTTTTTGGTGTATGAGCTCGTGTTTTTTTTTTAATCATAATCTTGTGAAAAAACCGTGAAGGTTTCAATCTTGAGCCTATAAAATAGATCATTTAGGTTTCAATCTTGAGCCTATGAAAATGATTGGTTATGTTTCAATCTGGAGCTTGTGAAAAACAATCACGTGAGTGAAATTTTGAATATTGAACCTTGAAAAAAGAATCAATTATAAAAGGTAAGGTCTCACATATGAAGAAGATTGTGAGTGATAGTCAAAGTCCAAGCTTTATGCTAAGGAAGCAAAGTAGGTGGTTAGTGTTAAATCACTATAAAACTTGTGAGTAATCTCTTTACCCTAACTTCAATTAGTTCAATGAAAAAGGAATGTGATAAGTTTCTCTCTTCCAACAATCAAGGCAAAATTGATTTAACTAGTGAAACAACTAATATTTTATAAGCGAATGAAGACAATAAGATAATAGATGATTCTTTTCAATATTGTTTTATAATGCATTTCATAATGAGTTTAAGTAGTTTTATTTGAAAAATGTTACTCTTACAAATATGATTTTTTTTTTATTTTAAATAGAAATTTAATTGTTGAAGAAAAGAAAATTAATTGATGGTTTTAAAGGTAAAAGAATTTGAAGAAACTAAAATAGAAAGTTTTCTTAAAATTTAGAATGATGATTTCTCAAACCTCAACTTGTGATGTTTTAGGAAATGATTTAGAGAATATTCAGGGTTTGTCAATTGATCTTTCCAAAAGTGGTAAAAGAAAAAAAAGAAGCTTTGTTGAGATGTTTAAAAAGCCAAAATTTTTAAATGTTGTTTATTTCAATTGCAAATCTTTCAAAAGGTGTAAATGATCCAAAAACTCTTTTGTAAGAGCAACATGTTCCATCAAACCTCATAACACACAATTTATCAAGAAAAAAGAATCAAATTGCTAACCCGTATTCTTATAATAAAAATGATTCTATTGTTTGTGATTATTGTAATTTTGATGGTTATATTTCACACGTGTTTTATCCGGAGAAATTCATATTATTGTGTTAAAATGATATGAATTTTTAAAAGAACTACCTTTTTATTTATTATATGAAAGCTAAGCAACATGACCAAAAACATATTGGGGACCAAAAACAAAAGATGCTTATCATGTTATAAGTATGCTTCAATATAAAACAACTTCAATAAATTGATGATTGGATTAAAAGTTGGATTTGGAAACAAACTCAAACTTCAAGCTTACAAAAATAACACAAATAGAGAAAGATCATCGATGAAGTTCATTTTGGATGAATTATAAATTAAGGATTACACACACATACATATGTATAATTATCCTTATTTTCCATATGCTTAATTTCTTATTATGTTCCAGCCTCTCTTGATATCCTAATTTCTATAAGAAAAATGAGAAGATAAACTCAAGATGTCATTATTATTGACATTTCTAAATGTGTTCAAACTATATCTTCCATAGTGAAACATATCAATAATGTTGTTTTCATCTCTCATCTTTAACCTAACATTAGTGAGAAGACCTTGAAAGACAAGTATTGGAAACTCATAATGCAAGAGGAACTCAATCAATTTGAGACAAGCAAAGTTTGGGAACCATTCTTTAGCCCAAAGGTCACATGGTTTTTAGAACAAAGTGGGTCTTTCTAAATGAACTTAATGAGTCTAGATATATAGTTTGTGACAAGGCATGATTGATGACCAAAGGTTACAACCAATAAGGAGGAATATATTTTCATAAGACTATGCATAATTTTCTAGATTAGAGTCCAAATAAATAAAACTGACATTTTCTTATTTAAGAAGAAACTTAAGCCTTTTCAAATGGATGTTAATAATGATTTTTTAATTGCTTTTATCATTAAAGGAGTTTATGTTGAGAAACCCCCAGGTTTTTAAACTAAAAAAGGCTTTATACAATTTTAAGCAAGATCCTAAAATCTAGTCTGAAAGACCTAACACTTTCTTGATTTCAAAGTGTTTTTACATGAGCAAAATTTTGTTTACTATATTTATTAAACATGAAGTTAGTTATTTAATCATTATGTTAATGACATATTCTTCAAAGCTACTATAAGATTTTATGGAAGGAATTTAAGTATTGTAGGTACATGGAATTTGATATGAGTATGATGGGTAAGTTGATGTTTTTCCTCAAGCTTTATATTTAAAACATAAAAGTTTTGTTAACCAATTGAATTATAGTAAAGAGCCTCTCAAAAAGTTTGGATTGGAATAACTTCGAACAAGTCCAACGATAAAGAGCACCGCTATTAAGCATGACCATGATGAAAATGGTAAGGGGGTAGAGGTTAAAAGACATCAAGGTATGATTATAAGCTTATTATAGTTAATTATTAGATGTTCTAATATTATGTTTTGTGTATGTCTATATTCTATATTACAAATTATTCTTAAACAATCACTTTTTAGTGTCAAGAAATTATCAAATATCTCAAATGCACTCCTAAATTGGGTCTTAGGTATCCTCGAATACCAAGCATGAGCCTTATAAGCTATTTAGACTCATAACTTTTCCAGTTGCATTATCGATCAAAAAAGCACTATCGATATATGCCAATTTCTAGAAAATGCATTAGAATTGTGTTCTAGTAGAAAAGCAAACTTTAACTATAAGGCTTAATAAATTACTATGGGATTATATTGTACCCAATTATTATGGATGAAAAAAACATCAAAGGGTTTTGGTCTCTAATTAAATCATATTTCAATAAATTATTACAATTCTAATGCTACAAACTTGATCGAGAACCCTATCCAATTCTAGGACTAAATATATAGAAATTAGGCATCACTTCATTTGTGATCATATGCATAAAGGTAATATGTATCTTCAATCATGAACATATAAGTGGTTGATATCTTAACCAAATCCTTGAGTTAAGAACAATTTTATGCATAAATTGAGTTAGAAATGGGTAACCCTACTTGAACTTAAACCTATTATATTATTTTTATTTACTTTTTCTTGATCTTTGTTGTCTAGCTTTCAATGTTCAATATGTTTACATTTTTCATTTATATGTATCATATATTGTATCTCGTATAATTTTATTATAATGATTAAGGTAAAAGAATTAGGAATAGTTTTGGTGAATTGCGCTAAATTTTGACATTGAAATAATCGAAACTAAACGGGAACAACTGCAATCATCAAGTATACCAGATGGCTAAACTAGATATAACATTAGAAATTTCAATTTTGGATAAAAATAAAGGTTAGGTATACAAGATAACTCCTTAGACAAACAAAGAAACAAGCTATAAAACCAAATAGCCTCTCTTGATTTTTCTACTGAGTTGGCAAGTCATTTTATCCTCGTTTTTGATACTTCTATTTCCTTTACTTATTCCTTCCATTTCTAACCAAACCTTGCATAAACTAAATTCCCTTTCTCTAGCCAAACAACTCTCTCATTTATTACTTGTATTTCATTTATAAACCTCACCAAACTCTCTTTTCAACCTCTTCATCTTTAACTTCTAGCCCTCAACTATAGACAAGCCTAAACTATATTATTTTTACAAATTAAAACCATAAATCTTTCACTTTTACTTAGATATTCAAGCTTCTTAGTCTTATTTTTTTTAAGCTTGCCATCAAGAGTACATTATAGGGCTAGAAGGAAGTTTAAATTTTATGCTTCTAACCATGACAAGGATGTGCAAACCAAAATAATAAAGGAAGAGCTTTGTATTATCAAAGAATACTTATGAGTCAATCAATAATAGGAAACTTCTCCTACTATTACAACTATACCTTTAAGCTCTCTCTTTGGACTTCATTTCTTCATGTTAGACTTATCTTATAAGATCTAAAACACCAACCTTTACAAGAATTCATTTTAAAAATATCATTGGGTGGTTTTCCATAAGTTGATATATTTCTCGAATGTTTAAGAACTTTTTGTGAATATTGAATATAAACACTTTGTTAAAGTATAAGAGCCCATCTCCATCGATATGATGATATAATTCTATGCCAATCTCATTTACAAGGAAGATGATTATGTTTGAATTTACCATGTCAAGAATATGGTTAATAAAGAACCAATCACCATTACACGAGTGTTCTTATCTGATCTTTTTGAGTTTTCTGCTAATGGTTATGATGTATTTATTAAAAAAGAATGTATTGATGTTTATCCATAATTGTCATCCGACATGTAATATGCCATGTTTTATTTAAGGATGATGTTAAAGCCTTTAGTGCTATGTCAAGTTGATGTTTAATATGTTAAAGCTTTTAAGCTCACAAAACAATTTTGAACGATGTTTTATATAAGGTAGTTCCTAGGATTGTCGACCCAGGGGTGGATATAATAGTAATATTGATTAGTTTTATTCTTAAATTATGGCTTGTCTAATGTTAGGAAAAAAGAATAATCTATTGGCATTGATTTACCTAATAAAGAAAAATGTTTTTATGTCCATTCAAGCTTCACTTGTGTATAGGTCTATTTGAACTAAAATCTTTAACATTAATGAATTGATACCTTTCGGTACTTAAGTTACATTGAATGACTATTGATCTAATAAATATTAATGATGATCAATCAAATACCAAAATACTAATTGATAATTGACTTCTCGATTAATATGTTATATATTCTTCATTTCTTTTTTCCAATAAAGAGAAAATATAATTAAGAATTAAATTCTAAGAAGAGGTAGAAAGCAACCTCAAAAATAAAATGGTGCATATGAGTTTGCTTGTAAACTTGAACAAGCTTAATAATCATGGGTAACACCAAATAAAAAATAAAGCATAACTAAATAAATGATGCAATAAAAAGGTAAAGAAATTATAAAGGAAATAAATAAAAAAAAAAGCAATAAAAGATCAAGATAAATTATAGAAAGCTTGTGAATAAATTGTGTATATGTGGTTGACCATCATTTCTAGTAACTAGATTGCCTTTTCAATGTTGATCATGACTTCTAATTCCTTGATTGATGATGACTTTAAATTCTCTTAATCGAGCATTTTATATCTTCCCTAGTCAATTTTACTATTATCGATCAATTATAGCCTTCTTTTTTCTATTTGGTAGTGAACAACTATTGTTCTTATTTAGTTGACATATGAATATTTATTTTTAGGTAAATAATATGCTCTATATTCTTTTATTTAGAACAAATAAAGGAATATCCTCCATCATTTAAATGATAAAATGGATAAAATGGATCAAATAAATCAACTATAAATGATATGTTAAATGATAATAATTACCCAAAAATGTCGACCATGCTTTTCTATTTGACATGTCAAAAAACAAAGCATGTTAGGGCTATTTAGACGTGATGCTTAGAATTCCATAACCTATAACATTTAAACCACAACTTAATCTATCAATTTTATAATTAGTACCTAGCTCGTTCATACTCTTCTAAAAAAACCTTAATTATCCTTTAACAAAAACCATAGATTCTTAGAAAATAAATGAACCAAAAACCTTAAGCTCCTTTTCCCTTTCTAATCATAATGATGATATCTTTAAGTTTTGCTCCATATCAACTTGTGTATTGTTGGAAATGCACCATTAAATTTCACTTAGGCTTCGATCCACACCAAAAAGAAACTCTCAAGGAAGGAAACAACTCATTCACGTAAGACATTGAAAAAGAAAGGCTTCCCTCATAAAACTATCATGTGGTCTTCAACATTTGGTAGAACTCCATTCCTATATGGCTTTATATTGCTACTATTGACTATATTGGCTAGATAAACAAAATACAATAACACCTTAGTGAGAAGTGGAAACATCAAAATATCTTGGACAAGATTCAATAGTCTAGAATTCCTATTAGGCCAAAAAACTATTGGTTGTCATTTCTATATTCTATGTTCACATACATAGACTTGATGTTTTGCTAGTTTTTCTTTAAAAGGAAGATAAAAAGTGCATATATATTTAAACATTCGAGAAGATTCCTTATCCTTCATGTCATAATTATAGACACACACACACACACACACGTATATATATATGAAGACGTTTCTTCAATTAAAACTTTATGGTTACCTTGATCTTATTTACTTTAGACTAATGAATCTATAATGAAAAGAACCTTTCTTATAATATAAAAAGTAGAACCTCTACAAATCAGATGAAGAGACTTAGGACTAATTTTAGACATAAGTTTTTCCTAGGGTATTTTACTATTGTAATGATTTTTTTTCCTTTTGTACTTTTAGTAATTCCATGAATGCAATTGATTTTTTTCAATATTGTTTCTTGAGTTTACTCCTTTTTTCATATATGAAATTCAACTTTATTTAGTATATGTATGTTAGTACTTAAACAAAATGACATAAATACTTTATGTTTCTGTGCACAACTTTCTATAACTTTGAAAAAAACATTTCATCTAACTTTATTAATTTCTTACACTTTATTTATTCTGGTTAATAATAAAAAAAATGTTGTAATATGAAGATAACTTAACTACGAAGCTAGAGTACAAACAATACAAATCTAGAGAAATTTCACACCTTGATTTGTAGGTCAATCCCTTAGTTTTTTCAAGATTTTTATATTGTATTACGCTTTTCATGTATGTGTAATACTTTTTAGAGATCAACCATTAATTGATAAAAAAATATATTTTCTTATCTTGATTATCTAGATGGTAAACACCTCTTTTATGAACTTTCATAATAATATATGTACCTTTCTAATATTAGAGTCAATTGTCAAAATTTTCATTTTTTTAGGCCAATTGGTATATGGCCTTTATGTACCAATATTTATTAAGTACTGGACACATTACTCCAATCTCATCAAATCTCATACAACCATCGTACCCTAGATGGTATAATATTTAATGTGATGAGAATCTTATAAGTTGGTAAATTTGAGCCATGTTGCATTTTTGAAGAATAATGGTAAATGTTATATCAACACCAATACATTGTCGACATAGCAAGTGATTGCTAAGTATGATGCAAGAGGCATTTGATAAAGGTTTCTAATCCTTAATTTTTTAATAGAAAGAGTTGATATGAAAATTGAAGGAGTGTTGCATTGTCAAATCTTTTTGTTGTTAAACTTTTTAAATGAAAACATTTTATGTATTTTTTAAAAAAATATTAGAAACTTGTTTTTCTTAAATATGCTTTTAATGTGTTTTGGGATTATGTTGCATCTTTTAGTGAAATGTGCTTTTTTTTTTGTCTCATTATTGCTTTGAAATCAATAGATGTATCTATAAAGTAACATTTGACCTTTTATTTTCATTCATGACTAGATAAATGTAATGGTAAATTCATTCAAAGACTTCTAAAATTGATCAAAACTCAAGAAATGTCATGCAAATTATGGGGGTAATCCTTCTTTTCTAATCTTAAAATGTATTATCCTTTCGTAATAAGAGATAAAGTCTTGATAATCCTTCTTTTAATAATAAAATATCCTTTTCACTCTCAACAAACCTCAAATGGGGAGAATCTTGCTTAAAATAATACATATATGCCTACAATAGAATCACACAACTTGATGACTTGAATAATGATAAAATATGCGCATTTAGGTCATAATCCCACCCATACCACTACCTCTTCTCTATGATTAACCTTAAGGTTTTATAAATCAATCATTATTTTCAAATGAAACTAGCATTTATCAGCATAAGCAAGTTTGATTTGAGATGAAGAAAGGTCATTTTTTGTATATCCTTCACAAATAAAATATATCTCATGTTGTTCCTGTTTGAGCCTTAAATAAAATAACCTAGACTAGAATTATCCCTCACACTGGGGAAACTTTTTAGAAGTTTTTGGATGATCAATGAAATTCTCCGATTAGAAAAAAAAAATGTAAAAGGGAAAAAAGTGTTACACAAAGAGTTATCAAATGATCAACTAATAAATTGAAATGAATAATTAAAAAAAAAGAGAAATATAAAATTTCTCTAAAACATGTACAAGGTTGATGCAAAGTCCAAAATGAAAGAATGTTAATGACAAAGCATGAGGTGCAATTGGGAGTATTTAGATTGAAATGAGGTCAATCACTAAAATGAAAAAAAACCAAGGCAACAAGTCTAAAAGATCATCATATAAAATAAGTAATCATATATCCTCATATCTGTAAAAACTATTCAAGCCTTATGAATATTATATTTTTGCGTAAACACAATCCTTAACCTACATTGCGTGCTCTTATAAACCATTTTTTATAAAAAAAATTTTTTGTATTGATAAGTTTTCGTTTCTCAAAAGAAGAAACCTATTTTTCAAGAAAAATCATGACTTGTTTATGTGTTGTATATCATTATGATAATAAATAATGGGTTTTGAATTTTTTAAAAGTTTTTGAATGATCAATGAAATTTTACAAAAAGAAAAAACAAAAAATACATGTAGAAGGGAAAAACAAGTTACAAAAGAGAGCTAATAAGTGAGAAATTAAAATGAATAACAAAGAAAAGAAGAAATATAAAATATCTCTAAAACATCAACAAGGTTGGTGCAAAGTCTAAAATCAAAGACAAAATGTCAATGACAAAGCATAAGGTACAGTTGAAAAACTGAGATTGAAATAAGATCAAATTTTATAATGAAAAAAGCAAGGCAACAAGCCAAAAATATCGTCACATAAAATAAGTAATCCTATATCTTTACACCTTTAAAAACCATTTAAGTCGTATGTATACCCTATATTTTTATAAACACAAGCCTTAACTTACATCACATACTCTAATAAGCTATTTTTTTATAAACAAAAATTGTTTTTATTAATAAGTTTCAGTCTCTCAAGAAAAGAAAGATATTTTTCAAGCAAAATCATGACTTATTAATTTTGTATCGTTATGATATTTGTTCTTACCCATTTTAGAGCCCCATATAAATATACAAAAATCATAAAAGGGAAAAAGATATAAAAAAAAATATATCAATGGAGAGAACATGAAGAAAATTACCAAAGACTGGTTGGAAGGATCAAAACATACAAGTTTGGAAGAATTGATTGTCCAATATGGACTGATGAAGGCCCTTTAAATTGAAAAATTAAATTTGAGAAGAAAAATTCAAAATTGGATGTTTAAGAACTCAATTGAAATTTTTTAGGGTTTAATTGATTTTATTAAGGGCTTAATTGCGAGAAAAATTGATTTTTGAGTTCAGTTTAAGCTTTAATTGGAAGAAATTGAAGTCTAGGGGTTAAATTGTAATTTTAAAAAGCTAATTTGGTCAAATCAGGTGTTTAATTGCCTAAATATTAAAGTTTGGTGGTAAATTAGGGGCTTAATTGAAGAATTTCAATACTAAGGGCCGGTTTGTAAAAGCCACGTGACTAGAGGAACTAAAATTGTTAAAATTAGGGGCCAAATTGAAGAAAATTGAAAGATAAATGGTGAATTTGTATAAATCAGAAACCAAAGACCGAATTGGAGAAGACATTGAACTTCGGGGCTCACAATTGAGTTTGGCAGGAGTAAAATTGCATGAATTTGAAAGTTAGAAGCCAATTATAAGTGCAATTAAAAGAAATAATAAAGATCAATGACTAAATTAAAAACCCTGGTTTTTTGGTGGTTATCCTAGATGACATGTCGTTTGGTTCATGTTCAAAACACACTGTTTGAAATAAAAGGCAGACGACATATTGTCTGCCTACTATTCATCTTCTTCTTTAGGCAGTTATGGGCTGATCGAGTTAGGATCTTTACACTAATGAATGTAAAGCTATAGATCTCAAAATTAAGCAAGATTAGATCCAAACAAAAGATGTGTAACCCCTGTGCTAACTTCAAGAAGTCTCTGATGATGATGATGTCAGAGTTAATTCGATGAGGCTTCAAAGGTGATCAACTTAGTCAGCCATGACTGTAATATCCATTGTACAAAACCACTAATTGTTTTGTGTATTCACACTTTAAACCTTATCAGAGGGTTCATATCAAGGGTTGACTATGTTTCTCTCAAGATCAAAAGATCAGAAATAGCTCTTTGGCCTCCAAGTTTAGCAAAACCACCAAAATTTTCACAACCAAATTTGTTGCAAAAAGGTCAATTCTGGGTTGAATGACATTCTTACATTTCTAGACAGATTCTGGGCAATGTTCTTCGTATGAACATTGCCTTAGCTACTTGATTTTGACAATTTTTACCCTACTTATTTGCATTAGCATCTTTATATGAGTTCATGAATCAATAACTTAGGGTAATTTCACATAAAAATCATGATTTCTGAGTTTTAATCCAGATTTTTATTTTTGCACCGAAACCTGTTTTGATTAAATTATAATTATTAGTTGATAATCGATGATGTTTGATGCTTGATTATTGTTTAGTGATCGATTTCCAACATGCCTATATCCTTGGTTTGTTCATATCTGGTTTGGATTTTGATTCATGTTTAGTGGGCATGTTCTTTGTGTTCTTCAATTGTTCTTGAGTTTTCTGGTTTTTTATTCTTTTTTGACACAAAATTTCATGTTTTTTGCATGTTTGATCTATTTTGGGTTTTGGGTTTGGTTTTGATTTGTTTTTTAAACCAAACTAGTTGTTTTTGTTTCGGTTTATGGTCGAACCAAAGATTTTAGGTCAACCTGATTCGGTAAGGACTTGCTTGGTTCTCAGTATTTTTAATAAAGAAATTTTTGGCTTAAGGGGGTGTCTAGTAAACATGCCATTAATCCTATTTTGACAGTTAAAGAAAATAAGTTTTTGTCAAACAAAGCCTTAACAAATAAAAATAATAATAAAAATATAAAAAATATTTTTCAGAAAATAAAAGTTTTATTTTTGCAAATAGCCAATAATCCTAAAAAAGTATGTGATCATTTTTTATAAAATCTAAAATACTTTGTAAAATTCCGAAGTATGTTAGCCTACATTTCAAAAACATTAAAAACTTATTTTTGATAAGAAAATATATTATTCACTTTTAATATAAGGATAGAAAAACCTACCAAAGGGTTAATATTCAAAGTATTATTAGGGATAATAATTTATTATTATTCACTTTTAATATAAAGATAAAAAATGTGTATAATATCCAAAATATTATTGTAAGTAATACTCTCTTACTTCTAATATAAGGATAAAAATTGCAATGAGTTTTATCTAAAATATTATTTGGAATGAAGCAATAGCAAAAAATTCCAAGTTTTTCCTAAAAGAAGCCTCAATGATAATTGAGGATATTTCAAGCTATGTTCTATGATACAAGAGTCATGAACATCCGAAATACCAAAAAAAAGAAAAAAAGAGAAAATCACTGAATCTCATCGTTTTTCTATCTTTAGTTTATTTATAGTGCATAAGCTGAGGATAAACCTGTTTTCTTTAGACATCTTTCATACCAAGTTCTTGACTTATAAAACCAGGATTTGTTCATCATAGCGATCCCGTCATGGATACACTAACAGAAATAGAAATATAATCAGACCATAATAACCATTAAAAAAAAAAGCGATGCAGCTTACCTTAGGTAAAACATACTAGGGGTGCTAATACCTTCTCTTTATGCAGCCAGTCTCTAGCCTAGAATATTTAAAAGATCAGTTAGGGTTTCTAGTAACCATATTATTAGGTGGCGACTACTTATCCAACCAAAGACCTCACAACCCACCCAGAGGGTTGTTATGATGTCACACTCTTGTGAGGGTACGACAATACTAAATCATAGGTTTTCACCAATAAATAGGCAAGGTCAACATGACATGAGGCAAGTTACTCCCTTTTTAAAAACCAAAACTCTGATTTCCTTTCCAAAATAGCCTTCTATTTGTCAAAGAATCCACTTAAACCGTTTATGTTCTAAAAATAACCAAAATTTTAGGTTAACCATTCTTTTTCACAATACCCAACTAACACTTATTTTTTCATATGCCGACAAAAGCATCCAAAATTATATCATAACACTTGAATGACTTGTTTTAGGGTTTTAACCAAAGAAATCTAAACCATATTTTATTGAAAAAATATTTAAATTTACATCTGAATAATTTTATTTTAATAATTAGACCTAATTAAACACAATCCTTAAAATTTACAACTTGACCCCAAAACAAGAAAGATGATTCAACAAAAAAAAAAAGAGAATATTTTACAATAAAATTTTCTTATTGATTGAATTTGCAAAAATTTTTATAAAAAAAATGAAGATGATGGCTATAGAAAAAGATGAACACAACTAGGTCAATTAGGGTAAGTTCTATTTGAAAGAACATATCAAAATCACAATAGCTGAATGATAATTTAAGAAACTCTATCATAAGCTGAGAGTGGTAAGATGACAACATCTTTGTGGTGATGATGAAAAATGAGCAATGGACAAGTGTAACTAATAGACAATCTCAAACCATATTTATGACAATAAGAAGCAAAGATAATATTTAACAAGACAAGTTGATTAATAAATTATACTATCCAATAGTCAAATTAGAGAACACTAAGAGGCAAACTTATAGTGAGCCTAAAAGGCACTTGTGTGCCTTAAACAATTTAGGCAAGCTAGTGACCATTTATGAACACTTATAAAATCAAAGATATTCAAAGATGTGGTTATCAAAAAGGAAGATTGAGCTTTCAAAATGTATAATTTATGTTTTCCCTTAGCTTAAAAAGTATCATTCAAAAATAAGATTACAATTAGTTGTTACTACAAGGCAATAAAAAGAAAAGAAAATGAATAATAAGAAAATAACATATTCAAGTTAAGCTTTGCATTCATGACATTTTTTTTTATCAAATCTCGTAGCTAGTTAAGTCAAACTAACTCTACAATCAAGACTATTTTATTTTATTGTATGTTTAGATTGCTCACAAGATACTTTGACAATTTTATTTTATGTTGAGGGTAGTTACCTATTGATAACACTATGTCATTTTATTTTATATTAAGGGTGGTCACTTTTTAATGAGACCATTTTATTTTATATTAAGGGTAGTCGCCTCATGATGTGAACATGTCTTTTTATTCTATGTTAAGGGTGGTTGCAACTCAATGAGACTATGTTATTTTATTTCATATTAATGGTGGGCGCCTTTCAATAAAACCATTTTACGTTAAGTTCAAAATAATCACCTCTCAATGAGATTGTATTTTTTTTTAATTTCCTTTTAAAAGGTAGTTGCCTCTCAAAGAAACTATGTCAATTTATTTTATATTGATGATAGTTGTTTTTCAATGAGAGTAGGCCTTTCGATAAGATTGTTTCTTTTGATTTATTTTTTAGGGTAGTCACCTCTCAAGAAGGTTGTGTAATTTTATTATATGTTGAGGGTAGTCGCTTTTCAATGAGATTGTGTCATATTATTTCATGTCGAAGGTGGTTGACTCTCGATGAAACCATTTTATTTTATATTAAGGGAAGTCACCACTTAATGAGACCATTTTATTTTGATTTTGAGGGTAGTCATCTCTCAATAAGATTGTTTTCTTTTTAGTTAAGATATCATGTATAATAAAAAAAGCTTTTTTTGTTGTTATTTTTCTTTTCTTTACAAACTTACTATACAAACTCATAGAAAAATTGAAAAACAATGTCTTTGTATTGTATGTATTGTAAAAAGAGGACAATTATCATAACTCATTTTTTAACCATATTTTTAGTGTAATTTCAAAAATAAAAAATTACATAAATTCAAAAAAAAACTTTAAAATGTATTTTGGATACAATTTAACCAATTTGTGATCATTTTATAATTTCTTACTCTTTTGCAAAAAAATTGCAAAAAGAAAATAAAATCAAACAACTAAAAGAAACAAAAAAAAAGATAGGTGAGAGGAATATAATAAGGAAGAAAAATGAGACCAAAATAAAAATTGAAGTTTTGACCTACTTAACAATGGTTTAATTTTACCTTCTGGTTTTATTTCAATATACATGTAAGTTGTATTTATGGTAGCTGAAGGGGTATGAGGTTGTCGAGGATTTAGTTTACGAGGTGGAATGATGATGTATGTGTTCATGTGTATTTATTTGTTATAAAATTTGTTATGATAAACAAAATATAAATTATTAAAAAATTAAAAAGGGGTTTCTAAAAAAAGTTTTTGGTGTGCGTGTATAAAAGTCCCTAAGAATGGTGGCTAAAAAAACTACATAATTTGTGCGATTGCATATTAATTATTTTCTTCATCTGCAAATCAACCTAGGATGGAAAGATCCGATATCATGTCATACCCTTTGGATGTTGTCTAATAGATAATAGAATCAGTTAATACATGACTATGACTTCTTATGTGTAATGTTGTCATTTGTTATTGTTTGTTATGTTATGTATTAATTCTTTTTATTATTCACAAACCAGCCTAAGATGTAAGGTTCGATACTAGGCCCTATCTCATGAATGTTGTCTAATGAATAATCAAACCAAATAATACATGAGTTCGTTTTTTTTATGTGCAATTTTATGTTTGTTGTTGTTCATTAAATTATGTGTTAATTGTTTTCTTTATCTACAAATCAACAAATTTCAATATTAGGTCTTATCTTTTAGATGTTATTAGTGAATAATAGAATCAGTTAATACATGATTATGTTTTTTTTTTAATGTACACTTGTGCACTTGTTTTTGTTTGTTACATCATGTATTAATAGCTTCCTTTATAAGCAAATCAACCCAAGATGATAAGGTTTGATATTGGGCCTTGCCTTTTGGATGTTGTCTAGTGAATAATAGAATCGGTTAATACATGACCATGTATTTTTATGTACAATTTTGTACTTGTTGATTTTTATGTTATGTATTAATACATGACCATGTTTTTATGTGTAATTTTGAACTTGTTATTGTTTGTTTCATTATGTATTAATTGTTCCTTTATCCACAAATCAGCCTAGGATGGTAAAATTTAATATTTGGCCTATATTTTGGATGTTGTCTAGCAGGTAATAGAATTGATTGATATATGATCAAAATTATCATTTTAAGGTCATTGTATTCCTAGGATGAGAATTATATATCCGATATTTATTTATTTTTCTTTTATCTAAGAACCAACTCAGGGATGACAAGATCTTTAAGTGGTTCTATCCTTAGAAGTTGAAAGAAAAAAAGGAATGGTTGATATATGATATTATTTTCAAAATATATATATTTTTTTAGAGTACATGTGAATTTGAAAATGTGGGTTTGAGGGTGCTCTTGACAATATCCTTTTAATTTATTTTACTAGTTATCTAGTCAACCATCGTTCTACTATCGAGATGACTTTTAAAGTGACTATATTAATGTATTTATTTAAAATAAAAAATTACTTTTAGCATCATGTAGTTAGGTCATTTTTCTAATTATTTAGTAAAGTTGAGAAATTACAGTTTACATCCTGAGTCAACATAAATTTTTAATTATAAAAAAATGATCAATTTACTGTTATATATATTATATCATAAACACCCAATAAATCAATTACATAAAATTTCTCTATTCGAACATGATTTCTTTCTCTTATCTCAATAACCTGAACCCAAATCAAAACTTAGTTTAGTATTTTTAATCAATTTTTCTCTTTTAATGGTGTTAGAATCTTTTCCATTTATTAAAATACAATTATTTATGTTTTTTTAAAAACCTGAAAAAAATCCTAAATTGAATCCTAGGAAGAACCGTAATTTTGTAATTTTTGATGAAAATATGGGGATGTGAAGGATGGTGGGGTGGTTGGCTTTTAGCAAGAAGACAGGGAGATGGTTGTTGAGTTTAGTGGCAAATGAGGTTCTAATTGAGAGAAAGAGATTAATGTGAAGGAAGAGAAGAAACGAAACTCGAGAACTTTCCTGAAAGCATTTTGATAAGCAGTTTAAAGGCTGTAATGTTGTGCGTTCCATCAAGAAATCGTACCTTAAGATACTAAGAAAGGTGGAAGCAATGGACGTTTGGTGGGAAAGCATAACCAATGAAAACACGAGCAAAACAAAGTAGATAGCCCTAGTCCAGTAATTCACGGTGCTGTCACGGTGCTGGTTTTCTTGAAGTGATAGCCACTAAATACAATTTGAGAGTCATTTTCATTTTTCAATTCTCACACAATTATTTCCATTATTTCTTGTTCATTTATTCTCCCTTTATTTTTTCTTTGTCCTTTGCCTGAAATAGTTCGTTTAAATCCCCTGAGAATGTCTTTTCTAACATTATTTGCTGTGAGGGATTCCAAGCTCTCATTCTTTTTTATTGCCTCCTCAATTATACTGACTAACAATTATCTTTTTGGTCTTTTACAAAACTTGCACGGTTTAGTAAAAGGTTTCAGGTTAGAACACGGCATAAAAAAGTATTGGGAAAATAGTATACTTTGAATCAACTATTAAAGGGAATTACAGTTCTATTACTAAAAGCTAATAGATAGAAATAACAGTTATATTAAACAATTGTTATTGATAATAGCATCTATATTAAACAACCACTAATAACAATAACGGTTCTCCAATATACAGATGCTAATATGAATATTGATTGTGTTATCCTAGCACAATTTTAGTTTAATACCAACCCCAAATTGACATAAAACAAACTTTCAAACACAACAATTAAAGCCCAAAAAAATCATAAATTATCAAACCTCAAATCCATAATTAAGGTTGAGATATTTTGATATCATTTTTATTTGTTAATTATAATCTCAAATTAATATGTGTTATTTTTAAATATTGTTTTTATTAATTATTTTTAGAGATAATTGATAATGACAATAAAAAACATAACAATGTGCATTTTTTAACTTGTAAAAGGATGATTTAAAATTTTAAACAACTTGTTCACCTGTTAATTAACCATTTTAAATCATTCTTATCTAAAATAAGTATGAAAATGTATAATATGTAAGATAACATTAAAATCAACATTATAATTAGATAAAATAATATTACAAAATTAATAATAAAAATAAAAATAACTTTAAACCGAGAAAATAACACAACATAATTATACTTAGCATAATAATACATTCGAGCTTATTTATGTCTTCTAAGACAATGAGTAAATGGGTTGACTTCATCAATAGCACGACTTCCACCTGTCTGTATGGTCTCATCCTCTATGATCAGTGTGTCTCCTAACAGGTCAAGTGTAGTACAACAAGTCTCAAACCAAAAAGATGCAAAATAAAAAGCAAGTCTTCCATCATCATCATCATCATCGAGATCACAAAGATTAGTCACAGCACGTCGACATCGACCATCATGTAACAATTGTCAAACCTAATATGAATCAAATAGAAATTATTAATCAATAAATAAAATACAACGATTTTGTCCAAGTCTATAAAAAGTAACAAATACTTACAACATTTTGAATCCGATGTGCATGTGACTCATACTCTATCTTCTTGTGTGGAGGAACATGCGCTAGGTTTGGTGTAATGATTATGCGTGTTATACTCAAGTATCTGCCCATGTATTCCTCTTCGGGAATTACAAGATGCACCTATCTAAAAATAAAATTTCTCCATGCATCCCGCATCGATATATACTGAAGATGGTGAATCATCCAAATATAATCAACATGCCTACCCGAACGACTAATGGAATGCAATTGGTCGCTAGTATCTATATCAGACATAATTTGTTGCTTAAAGCCAAATTGCTGCATTACACAGTCCGAGCAATACATCTCACCAAGCTAAAAAAAACTATGAGTGTGACAATTGATGTTCATAAGTCCATGACCAAAGTGTAGATAATAGGAGTAGTTAACATATCATATTCCAAATAAAGATTCTACATAACCTATTAAAACATCAACAATGCAATTATTTTTCATCATTTACCAACATCAATGTATGCAATTCTCATTATTTACCAACATCAACGCAAATAATATCCCAACATTTTTCATTATAAAACAATTTCAACATCAACGCAAGAAAATATTTCTTATCATTTACCAACATCAATACAAACAATTATTTCCCAACATTTTCAATATAAAAAAATTTCAACATCATCAACGCAAACAATTATTTCTCATCATTTATCAACATCAATGCAAATAATTATTTCCTAACTATTTCCAATATAAAAAAATTTCAACAACAACACATGCAATTATTTCTCATCATTTACCAACATCAACGCAAATAATTATTTCCAATATTTTTTAGTATAAAAAATTTCAATATCAACACAACTAATTATTTCCCAACATTCTTCAATATAAAATAAATTCAACATCAATGCAGGCAATTATTTCTCATCATTTACCAACATCAATGCTAGCAATTAATTTTCAATATCACTTCTCAATATTTTCCAACATCAAAAAATTTATCTCATCATTTTATTTAACATTCTTTTGATTTGACTACTATCTATCTAACTCATTGTGATAAAATGAAAAAAACATCGGTTGAATTATTTTTAAAATATCTACTCCCACATCATCTATTAATAAAAAATCAATGACCTTATTAAATAAAGTATGGTGAAAAAATTTCATAATCTAAATATCATTTGTATTATCAAAAACAAATTACTTGTATTCTAATTGAAGTTGTAGCTCAACCTCCAAAACTTAAATAGACATAACAGGTTTAGACTCAATTCGTGACCGCCTCAAGTGTAAATGCTCCCATGACCATAGCTTTAAATAAAAAAAAATACAATAATTAGTAACCAACTCAAACATAAAAAAACATAATACAAAAATTAAAAAATAATTATTTTACTTGTAAAAAAAATAAACATCCTCGAACTTGCTTTGCTTTTTTAAACTAGCTTAACATAAATGCCTATACAAACATTCAAGGACACCTGAGCCCCAATTATACAGTGGAATGGATTCAAAATTCTCTAGCAGTGATAGGTAAAACAAGAGCATATACGTCCCACTGAGATTCATGAAAAGTACAGTACCAAACATATAAAGTATGTACGCTCAAGTATAGCTGCACAATAAAACATCAAATTCAAATCAAATATAGATAAATAAATATGTTAATTGAACTATTAATATGCATTAACATACCATTGTAGGATCTTGCCATTATAATCATCAGGTAATTCAGAAAAGTTTTTCCAAAGCCATTTCATGCAAAAAAATGTTCCCCTTGAACATTTCAGGAGGGAGCATTCATCCGAATGCGCGCTCACATAGAGTGACCTTATTTTGGATATCCATGACAGTAAGTGCTCACCCATCTATAGGTAAGCAAAGAAAAGTAACAATATCCTGTAATATAGGCGTCATCTCCCCTACATGAAGGTGAAATGGGTGAGTCTTCCATCTCTATCCCTCAATAAATGTCATGAATAAGTATGATCTATCATTATGTGCTAAAGACATGTAATGTAATAAAAATCCATATGCATGATGTATAGGATCAGAAGATCTGGAAGAGGCATCAACTTATAGAATTTGCAGTACATCTTACCCAAATCTTGTATAATAAAAGAAAACATTTGATGTGTTGTTATGAATTATAAGATAATTAGCACAATAATTTATAATTTTTATTATATGAAAACAAACATATATTACCATTCCATATGGCCTTTGATCTATGTAACTCCTACAATTGTAGAATAGAAAGATCAACCGGACTAGGATCCAGGTACTAAGCAACTCTATGTTTAGATGAAAATGATGCACCTTACGTTTGTGGCATCCTAACCAAGTGTACATATAAAATACAAAATATAATTCAAAATTAGAAAATATATATTTTAAATAATTACATTATAAACAATAATAAATACAACGCAAATAATTAAGTATCTTGTTATATACGTTGTTTGTATTCACAAGTTTGTTTATTATTCCTTGCTTGACCATAAATGCCACATCTATATTAAGAATTCCCTCTTTTTTATCCATCTTATTATGCAATCGAGTTGACTATTATTGACCTCAACCGGTTTTCCATCTTGAAAGGTCTAGGTATACCTAAGGACCAGTATATTAACTCAATTCTAATTCATCAGGTAAAGGATAGAATTGAGTCTCATAGTTGTTTTTATACATCTGAACACTATAATGATGGTCAACATACTGGGTAATATTAAGATGTCTTTTTGCATAACATGCAAGAATATATGAACAAGGTCAATGATAAATTTGCTATCTACCCATATGGATGTTCCATCTACTAACTTAACTATTCATCTAACTTCCTTTTTGACACCTAGTTTATAAGGGGTGTGAACCTGAAAAGTGTCATCATCAACATTGAAAAGTACTAAAGTATGATCTTTGAATCTAAGTATGTCGGCATCCAATTCTAGCTGAACAACAGGAGGTCATAATTTCCCACAAGCAATGTAGTTATATGCATACCTTTTTTGTGTAACAACATAAGCATTAGTTTTTTTAAAAATGTCAATTAGACTAAAGCAGAAATAGGCAAAGAATATACACCTTAAATATTCAGAAAGGTTTGTTGTCATATTACCACATTAGTGACCTCTATAATAAGAAAGTGTCCATCTTTCTTTTAGTTCTCACTCAAGCCATTCTTTCTATTATAGGTGACAATTGCCCATATCTTCAAACCACACATTAAATTTATGCTTCAAAGCTTTATAACACATCTTAAACAACTCCTTTTTTGCTAAAAAATCTTTGAATTTGTGATTGAAGTTGTTTGTAAGATGTTTAATATAATATCGATGATATCCAATTAGTTTAGGTCAAATTTCTATCAATCCATGCTTAATACCAGCATGCTTATCTGATATTATATATATATATATATGGTCACTTGTAATGTGACGTTGAATAAGTTGTAAGAACATCTCCAGTTGACATTATTTTCTTCTTTAACTAGTGTATAAGCTAAAGGTAAAATCCTATTGTATGTATCAAAAGCAACTATAATCAACAACTTTCCATTGAACCTTCCATGTAGATAGGTGCCATCCATATTGATAATTGGCCTACAAGACTTGAACCCTTTAATTACAAGACCAAAGGCACATAAAACTCTACCAAAAATAATTGTTTCACTATTAAACTACCCATTATGTTTCTACTCAATAACTATCCAAGGATTTGGTTCTTGGAAAGACAAAAACAATCTAGGTAATATTTCAAATGAGTCCTCATGTGTTCCAAAACATTCCTCAAGTATCATTTGTTTTGAAAAATTTTAAACTTTTAGTGTAATTTGATTTCTTCTTATATGCTAGAAATAGTATAAGCAAGGTTATCATAAACAAGAGTTGAGATCACTGATGCAATAAATTTTGTATCAAGCTAATGATGGTCTTTTTTTTTATGTATGTATTCGTACATGTATGTTTACCTTTTAACTTTGCTATTCAAATGAATCTGACCTTTTATGGTATCATTGACATTTAGGTGCATGAACATATTGTAATTGAACGAATGTTAAGTTTTAACGTTGAACTTGGTATTCAAGTGAATGTGCAATGTTCCATTTATTAACATCATTCACCAAATCATCTTTTCTTCTGAAAGTTTGCTCAACTACCAAATCACCACTACCAGCTGATTTTCTACGATAAATCAACCAATTATTACAAACCAATGTCATCAACTCTAGTATCATGATCAAATTCTAGAA
>Ga0307515_10006324_pt1 | contig 23732 bp, 26 predicted proteins | sample 17_EM_MG_FD_194513 | JGI IMG/M metagenome (GOLD analysis project Ga0307515, IMG submission 194513) | Populus trichocarpa ectomycorrhiza microbial communities from riparian zone in the Pacific Northwest, United States - 17_EM | ecosystem: Host-associated > Plants > Roots > Unclassified | place... | reverse complement strand
GAAAGCCCGAAACGACGTTTGAAGAGATGTTGAATGCTATCGGAGACAGTCTGAGCGATCTTGCAAGTTCCGACGATGAGCAGGATGGGGAAGACGAGGAAGATGATGAAGAAGATACAGAGCTTGGCAAGCTCAGTGATGATGATGAACCTGGCTGGGTGATGGGCACAATCTCCAACACTGTACAGCACCGCATGGAGAGTTTTTGGCAGAAGCAGATGAGGTTTGACGAATTGACCCAACCAGGATGAGGGGATGCAGCGAACTACTTTTGTGAGAGAGATATGAAGTACAGGACTGCCGAATTGAAGGTTCCGGCGGTTGTCACGCCTCAAATAGACATGACTGCAGCCGCAGCATCCCTGACAACAGCAGGAAAGCATATGCAGACTCTTGATATCGTCCGAGGACAATTGGAAATGCCAGCAGTGACTTTTCAACCAGCAAGTAGTCAAATGAGGCTGGGTTCGGAGGAACCACAGTCAAACAAATTCGGACCGGTTCTTTCGCCCGACGCAACGATTGATTCGACGCCGATTCAGGATGCAAAGCCAGTTGAACCCGTAAGCATTTACCCCTGCATGAAGCATCCATAGTTAATTACCATATAGAAATCGGATACGGACGAAGATATGGTGACGGCTCCTGCATCGCCGGAGGTATCAATAACCAAATAGTCAGTTTTGCAGACCTATCTCGCAGAAAAGCAATTTGTGTACCTACTGTGCTACCTGTCAGCTTTTCCTGATTTCAGTGACCACATTGTGAGACATGATATTTCATCAGAGCATGTGCAAGGGTCGTACGGGCCATGTGAATGTTCTAGACTCCAAATCCGGTTGACAGACGGCCAGCAAACTTGATATCGAATTGCCTGTTACGGTTACATTAGAAAGCAAAACCTAAAATAAAGACGAAATTTACTATCAAAATTTAGTTCAGTGATGACATACGAGTCATAGGACGAGCGGTCAGTGCACAGTCTGAACCCGGATCAATGGCAGCCGTCATGCAGCATTAGTTCATACAGCTAACTGCGTAACTGTCCGCGCAGACCTGCTGCACATTGTGGAAATATTGAACATTGCTTATGGTACGACATGGAAATCGAGGGAAATGAGCTGGAAAAAGAAAGGTCAGGAAGTCGGGCTCTATATGTCTAAAATTAGTTGATCGCTCTGTATGCCGTAACATACCGGCTGGAAGTGCTAAAACGTGACGGAACTACGTCGTTCATCGAACTGATGACATGAATAGTCGTGGCTCAGAACCTGAGGGGCCTCGATGCTTTTGGATACAAACGATGCTACCTAGAAACTGAATATTGGCTGTCAATAATAACGGTATGACATTCAACCAAATGATTGCCCCTCCAAGGTGAGCGTCAACGGAGCATCAGCGATTTCAGTTTGATCTTTTCGGCAATCAAAGGGTTGAATAGTCACATCAATCCAAACACGAGTTATTGGCGGGCTTTCAATGTAAAAAGGCAAGCGATATGCTCGTTGCCCCATCGGAGAAATGAGTGTCAACAGAGCGTCACCGATTTCTGGTCTTGCATCTTGGATAATGACTGGGCTGTGCGACAGCATTGAGCCATAATGGCAGTATTGGCTGCCTTTATGGGCAAAAGAGCCAACAACCATATCGCTACCACCTCCTAAAAATGAGCGTCAACGGAGTGTCCACGATTTTTGATCTTGCATCATGGACAATCCAAGGGCTGCGCAATGGCATATACCCACAATCATCATGTTGCCCGCCTTTATGGGCAAAAGAGCCAACGACAATATCGCTACCACCTCCTAAAAATGAGCGTCAACGGAGCGTCAACGATTTTTGGTCTTGCATCATCGACAATTCAAGGGTTAAGAAACAGCATATACCCATAATCAGAATTTTTGGCCACCTTTCTAGGCAAAAATGCTAGTGACAATATCGCTACTACCTCCCAAAAATGAGCGTCAACGGAGCGTCAAAGATTTTTGGGCTTGCATCGTGGATAATCTGACCGCAATGCAGCGGCGTTGACCCATAATCGTACTTTCGGCTGCCTTTATGGGCAAAAATGCTACTGATGATATCGCAACTGTCTCGTCGTTGTATGCCCCTGTATTCAACTTGACAAATATGCATGCGATGTCTCACAGGTGTGATTTTTTCTTGCTTGTAGCTCTAAAGTCAATATTTAAGAAGCAGCATTCTACCTGACCAGAACGTATCTTCTGACAGTCAACCAGATCGAAATACGCAGAGTTCAATTTCCTACCGCGATGTCAGATCCAAGATCTATAAATACCTTCATACTAGAGGTTATGATATCTTTAAAAAATGAACGTGTCTTTATTCGTGATTTAAGCGACCTTACTTTGCAAATCATCTTTGATGCTTGGTGGGCTTCAATGAATGTAGGCTCGAAGCGGCCTGTTGGTTGGAATAACTCACGACATGCGCCTTCGTGGCGATTCTATTTACATTGCGGAATTGAAGAGACTGGCAGCCCCGGCATCATATGTAATGTTTGTAATCAAGTTCTTCGGCATCCATCAGAACATGGGACCAGCTCAATGGGCAAACACTTGCTGGCAAAAGCGCATATCGCAAAGTTAAACGAAATAACAGTGTCAGAGGTAACCGAATTGACTAGTTCAACGGTTGCTGAAACATCGTTGGCCATACTGAAGCGGCAAGGAAGTCGAGGTATTCCGATTGTAAGTTCGCAAAGGAAAATCAAATTTACCATTCAAGTTTTAAGTATACTTACTGAATTGACAGACAAAACGCTCTAAACTGGCATCAAAGGACTTTCAAACTGCCGAATTTCACCAAGACATCTGGAATCGGTACCTCATGTTAGGTTTTGTTTCGGCTCATATTACATGGAACGCAATATCAAACCTTCAGCTACGACGGTCATACAATGCATTACAAAGCAAGTTGGTGTTACCGTCCGCCAGCACCCTGAGTAATATTTGTCGGAGGGAATACACACTGACAGTGGATGCAATGAAGAAGCAATTGCCATCAAGAAACAAAGTTTGTTTAGCTTTGGAGGGATGGACATTGACGAACAAATTAGCAGTAACATCGGTCATTGCTTACTATATGGATCGAAATTGGGCTTTGCGAGATGTACAACTGGCATTCGATGAGGTTGATAGCCCATTCTTTTCCTATTTCGAAAGCTCTTTAAGGATTACAGGTCAAGGGTCAGCATACGGGACCACAGCTAGCTGGACATTTGAAGGAAGTTCTTGTTCGTTTCGAACTGACTGCCGGCCGTTCACTTGGAATTACCACCGATAACGCTTCCTCAAATTACTCGATGAATCGCGATCTACAAACCACCCTTGAGGCCTCTGGACTCGAGTGGCCGGGATTGAGAAACCACATACCATGCATGGCGCACGTCATTCAGCTTGCTTTGGGTGCATTCATGAGTAGTCTGGGTGTAAAAGGCCGCACAAAGTCTTGGAAAGCCCATGAGCGCGATCAGCAATTTAGAGAGAATGAAAGCACAGACATTGGGAAGAGTCAAAGACATCGAAAAGAAGGCAATGCTAGAATCAACAAGGTGTCGGCCATGAGACCAGGTTTAGCAAAGATAATTGAGAAAGTCTGTATTTCAACATATTTTGAAAGTGCTGAAGCTGACCTTCATATAGCAGACAATGCTTGCTGTATTGGTTACGCTGACACCTGGTCGTCGAAACGAGTGCATTGACTGTCAAACAGGCAAAGTCCGGATCGCAGTACTACCCATTATGGATGTGAAGACACGTTGGAACTCGACACTGGAATTGCTCGAGCGTGCCTACTAATTGCGTGAATTCACCCGGGAGTGGTTTAAAAACGCAAAATATAGCGACTACTGGCCGCTCTTCACGACTCAGGATGAGTGGACTATTGTCAAGTATGTCATGGAGGTTTTACGGCCATTCCGGTACTGGACCCTTTGGATGTCACAACGGCATACCATTACTCTGCATCACGTCATCACTGTTTACAATGACATGTTTGATCACATGGACAGCGTGATGCGAGCTTTGGGCAAGAAAAAGACACAATGGAAGGAAGACTTATTCTTTGCTGTGAAGTGTGCGCGGAAAAAGCTTTCCAAATACTATACAGAAGTGACTCTAACGACTGGTACACTCCTCATTTCGGCGCACATCCTTGATCCATTCCGGAAGTTGCGATTGTTGAGGAAGTGGGACAAGGGAATGGATATCAATCCTGAAGACGAGACTTCTTATACTACCCAATACTGGGAGGCTTTTCTCAAGTATGTAGAGAACGAATACTGCGCGAAACATAGACGGTTGCCGGTCATTAAGCTCGAAAACACACCAAACAACAATTTCAGCTCCTCCGCAATGGCTTCTAGATCTGGTTAATCTTCTTATGATCCATATGATCTGTCCAGCGATGATGATGAATACTTAATTCCTAACAATGTGGCCAAAACGACACCCGGACCAAGCGATCGTGCAGCACGCTTATTTACAGCCGCAAGGCTCTATTTGAATTCACCTCCTGAATTACCACAGAACTGGGGCAAATTAATCCGAATCTCAATGATTACGACACCGACCCAATGGAGATTAGTAGTACATTGTGGTTACCGGATATCACTGACTGGTGGCGGCAGCAAGAAGAAACGCACTCAAAGTATGCCGATCTGACCAATGTGGCGCGCGACATATTCTCTATCATATCTCACGGTGTCGGAGTCGAGGCCAGTTCTTCCCTTGGGCGAGATGTGATCGGGTGGAGGCAGTCGAAAACCACAGGCGAGACCCTTCGCGAAAAAGTCGTTGTAAGGCAGTTTGCTCCAGCCAATAACGGATTACTGGTTGGTGATGATCCAATATTGGATCCAAGTCGTACGGATAACGACATGGAGATGAAGAGAGAGGCTGAGGAAAAGAAGTTGCACCGAATGGCCAAGGTCCACGACGTTTTGGAGATGTGGAAGGGTAGCCACCCCCTGCGAGCCACACAGAAGGAATCTCGCGCTCAAAATAAACAGATGACAGCTGTAGGGTACATTTCAGATACTGAAGAGATCGTTAAAGCATCCTGGTCACTCTTTCATCATGATGGTGCGGCTGCATTTAAATTGTCGGAAAAATTGCCTATGCCACCAGCTTTGTCTGCAAAGTACCTCCCTGGAGGACGAACACAAGTGTTGAATGTCAGTCGAATCAAACGAATCAACCGCCATCCTGCTGAAAGTGATGAGGCTAGCTCACCTGAAAGCATTTCAGACACCGAAAATTGGCTTAACTGGAATGGGGACTTGAATAATCCAAACGACAGCGAAGACGACTGGGAAGCAGACAATGAATCAGATATAGAATTGGACAACGGTACTGAGGAATCAGAAACCCCGGAGCTGCAGACTGTGAGTGCTGCACTGAATGTTCCTGGATTGATTCGGCCTATACTACGATCAAAGAAGAAGGTTGAAAAGGCATTGCTGACGGTCAATATAATGGAAACGAGGAGGAATATGGGGATCAAGAAAAAGTAGGGCAGAATGGGTCAATGTATTATCACCAAGTTTATTATGCAGTTTGAGCGAGAATTTTGTTTAGAGAATTTTTATGGAAGAATATTGACCAGTCGCGTGAGACTATTGGTTAATAAACAAAGTTATAGCGGGCAATATGCTATATGTGGCTTAACATATAGATTTTAACCAGATGAGAGCGACCACTGCTGGAATATTACTGGGCTCGGCTTTGCCATAGATCCAATTCCTGATCACGCTGAAAGGCATCCACAAAGTTCAAATAATTAAGATTGCAATTATCAATGACATCAGATCTTGACTAGACCGTACATTAATATGAGCGTCAACGGAGCGTCAATGATTTTCAGTCTTCTACGTACGTTAATTGAAAACTGACCTGGTCACAACTATCCATAACCGATGTAACGGCAGCCTTTCTTGGCAAAACAGAATATGACACGGTCACTGCCCCATCCTGGAAATGAGCGTCAACGGAGCGTCAACGATTTTTAGTCTTCTAAGCACGGTAATTGAAAACTGACCTGGTCACAACTATCCATAACCGATGTAACGGCAGCCTTTCCTGGCAATACAGAATATGACACGGTCACTGCCCCATTCTGAACATGAGCGTCAACGTAGCGTCAACAATTTTTGGCTGTGCATTGTGTGTAATCTAAGTGGCGATTGGTTGCAGCTATTCATAAACGAAGAATTGGCTGCCTTTCAAGTTCAAAATATCACCGACACGCTCCCTGTCCCATCCTGAAAATGAGCGTCAATGGAGTTTCAACGATTATTGGTGTTGGATCGTGGGTAATCTAAGTCTTTCAATGTGGTAATGATTCATGGAGGATGTCGTGGCAGCCATTCCATTTGAAACAACGCATGGCACATACATTACCCCATAATGTAACTGAGCGTCAACAGAGTGTCAACAATATTTGGTCTTGCATATTGGGTAATCAAGGCTTTGTGTGCATGAATGCGCTTATAACAGAAATATTGACGGCCTCTATGGCCAAATGTGCAAAGTATGGAAGGACAAACTCGTATTCCAAAATCATCAATGTCGCAGATTGCACAACATCCAAAAAGAGATTATTGGCTGCCGAATACCTAATTATAATAATGTTCAATTATCCAACTGCAAAAACAAGAACATTATATAAATCTACAGATGGACCCGCTGGGCGACCCGCTGACAACCCGCCCAATCCAGATGGGTTGTGATATTTGCATCGAACCGTACCCGAATTGACAGTTCGGGTGTATTGATAACCCGGACCGCCAATTTGGCAACGGTTCGGTTCTGACCCCGACCCGGACCCGAACAGACGGTCCGGAACCGTTGCTAACACTAGCCGCGACGGGACTGGAACGACGCGTCACGGAAACCTGGGCTGCAAGCAGAGACTTCACCACAGCGACAATTGAACACGAATCAGCATCGCGAGAACCACCTCTACGAACTACATCACCACAACCCTACGCCAACGTACACGACAAGCGGGCTTTGAAGCATGGAGATTTCCCGGCTACACGTTGAGGCCATCTCGGCTGCGACCAAACACCAGAACCAGATGCCACTTCCGCTTAGTCCAGGCGCGCCTATCTTTCTTGGATCTGACGTGACGACATTTCTCCATAAGTATGAGAGCATCGCCGCCTTCACTGCTACTGACCCTTCCAGCCGAAACGTCATCGTCATGTTTCCCTACTACTGCACAGACGCGATCAGAGAGACGGTGATAATGATGCACGGTTATGACTGCAGAGACTGGGCTGCACTCAAGAAGGCGATGCTGGATGCGTTTCGGTATACCGATAGCCGGCCCGATTCCCTTGTCTAGACACGTTAATATTCGAAGAATCTTTGCGCAGACTTTGGAGGCCATGACGATACGGAAAGTCTTAAGTCATTTCTCCGCACCTACTATCACATCAGCCGAGTAGTCACCGAGCGCGGAATGATGGTCGAGTACGAGAGGACAGAGATGTTGCTGCATGCACTTCCCAAGCGACTCTGGAGGAAGGCAATCGCCAAGCTCGGTCTCAACCTGCTCGAACCGCGTACTTTTGAATACGGCAAGCTCAAGGGCTGGATCGCTGCGAGAATCGCTGCTGTGGAGGCCTTGGCAATGTTCGAGTGTCTTGCTCTTACCTCACCACCTGCAACGACAATGTCTCCTGCACCCCTGGCTCCAATGGCTTCGACCTCTCCCACAGCTCCCACAAGTACTTCGGCTTCCCCTGTTTCTTCGGCTTCCCCAGTTTCTTTGGGTTCTCCTGTTTCTTCGGCTCCCTCTGTTTCTTCGACTCCGGCAACTCCCAAGACACACACTGCATCTCCGACTTCGATAGCTTCTCCTGCGCCCCTGGTTTCTCCGGGTCCCTTTGCTCCCGCAGCTGCCGAGACTACCACGACAATTCCCATGGCAGCTAAGGTTCCCTCGACCACAGTGAAAATTACTACACTCCCTTCGGCTCCTTCTCCCGCGGCTAGACAAGGTACCATCCGTGCTGATCCAACTGTATGACTGGGAATAATCCGTGTTGAGCCACCTCGAGGCCCGCCAGTCCGTCGACACCGTTTCGTGCAGCCCAAGCACCATCAGGAGTCTTTTCTGCCGAACCGTCAAGTGCCTGAGCAGCAGCGCCGTCCACAGCCCACCTCGCCGTTCGATCAGAAGCGCCCCCCACCGCCGCATCAAGATACAGTACAGCCTCCGCAGCAACAAGATTTTCCCCCATGCCATTACTGCATTGGACAGCATTACCTCCTGAAGTGTCTCGATTTGCGTACCGACCTGGAGGATGGTGTTGTAAGTGTGAATAACCGTGATCGACTTGTACTTGGGCCTGCAGGTGGAGAGATACCATTGGCACCGGCTCACCGTGACTACCACACGATAAGGGATTATGCACATGCAGGAGCTCCAATCCTATCAGCACCGCCACTGCCATCACCAGCTCGCTCGAACTCGCCACTGCCGCCACAGCCATCAGCCCGCTCGTCACCAGTCTCTCCAGCCCGCCCAGTCTCTCCAGCCCCGTCCCCTGCTCGATCGACACCTACCTCCACACCGCTGCTATCACCGGAACAATTGACACAGCTGCTGCGGGAGGTCATGGAGCATTTCACACGATCTCGGCAAGTCAAAGTCGACGTGCAACCCCCGAGATACACTGCCCGCCCACCGCTCGCCGTACGACTAGAACGAATGCGGGAGCAGTCACGTTCTGAACGCCATCAACTTGGTAGAGCATAGGACAGTGAGCGGAGACGTGAACGCAGAGTGTGCTTCACACAAAGGGCCAGGGAAGGGAAATTTCATTTTTTTGTCACCACCACTGGCAAGCAGCACACTTAGAGAAGAGAGGCAGCACTCGGACGCGGAGAACTTGGAGGCGGGGGATGCACATGGAGGAGCGAAGTGGACTCGGAGGAGACGTGGACTCGGAAGTGAGAAGCACACTTGGAGGACACGGGAGCGATGCGCACTTGACGAGAGTGCATTCGGGAGATACGACTGCCAGAAGCACACCCGGAGGATACGGAGGTCAAGCGGACTTGACAGGCACGGAGGACATGGGATCGTCAGCACAGTCTCGTTAAACCGGGACGACTGTATGGGCGCGGAGGACACGAGATAGTGAGCACCGTCTCATTAAACCGGGACGAAGGAATGGACTCACAGGACAAATGATCGTGAGCACCGTCTCGTTAAACCGGGACAAAGGTATGAGCGCGGAGGACGCGGCTTGGGAGAATCAGCACCGACTGTAAACGGGACAATCAGCACCGACTGCAAACGGGACAATCAACACCGACTACAAACGAGACGGAATTTGAGTGGAGGAGACTTCGGTGGAAGGTTGGACAAAATGGCTTTTTGGGCCGGGTTTTCGTTTGTATTCTTGTTTCTTTGTCGTTTCTCGTTCCTTCATTGTTTCGTTTGCTGGTTGGCGTTTGCTTTCGGAGTTAATTCTGCATGTTACGGATAACAGGTGGGATCATGGGGATACGGAGATGACGGTAAGGACAAGGAGGAGGATGGGGGAAGAGGAGAACCGCGTGCTTCGCACTTGGTGGCTCAGGAGGAGTTGTGGTGGGAAAACGGCTCCCACCACTACAAATCCACGCAATTGAGTAGGTACGTGACTGGGTCAGGGTTATCGCGGCTCTGCATCACGCCATCGACAAGGTTGAAGAACCTTTGCACCACGACATCTGAGACCTCACGAATCACGTACTAATCATCATCTCATCTCTTTCCTTCTTCTCTCTTTTGTTTCTTAGTTCTAGCCAATCAACTATCTTGCTGCGGCTACTCCCTCCCTACGCTCCTCGAAACGAGACCTCCATTTTCGTAGCTTGCTACGGAAGCTACCGTGTGCGATCTCCTGATCCGGGAATTCCGCCACACCGCTGTTCATTATTCGATCAATTGATGGCCCTCTACCATGATGTTGACATACTCACATCCTATTGCGTGCTGGTTCTTCTTCATGCTGCGACCGGTTTTACGGACAATTATTAAATGTGTGTCCTGGTTCATATGTTTGGTGGCTATATTTGCAGTTTCGTGGTGGACTAACTGGTGTCAGTGTTGTTGCTGTGTACCTTCAAGTGATGCATTGGATGAAGCGCCCGTCGTTTCGCTCGATTCTGATTAGCTCTCACCAGTCTGAGGTGTTCATATATCCATGAATTGCTGGTGTGGAAGAGGAGAGCAACATGATAACCAAAGAAGTGGGGAGTTTGGAGGAGTATATAGTTAGCTTCAAGTCAAAATAGACTGAGTGACTGCCAACTTGGACGTTCTACTCATGATGAAACCTCTTGAGTACAGCTGCATGTTGCAGGCGTTTCCAACAGTCCCGCGATTGGCAGAGAGTCGGTCCAATGTTGTTTGGTTGTTTACAGGGTTAAATTGAAGTGTACGACAGCCGAAATCTCATTAATGTTACAAATACACAGGACATTCTTCGACGGGAAGGACCTCTGGTGATCTTTGCCTCATGAGATCACCAGGATCGTACATGAAACTGATGCTACACATCGAGTCACCTTGTACCGTTATCATGACTATCCCCAATTTAATCATGCTCAATACACTGAATTTGTTTCATTGAAGATGATTAATCGTATCAACCTTGACATACCAGACGCAGCTTACCTCCATATGATCCATATCTTCCAACATCCAACATCTCTTCCAATAACAGTCAACACGAAATACAATGGGCAATGCTCCAAAAAACACGCTTTCTCCTCTTCCCGCTGGCAAATATGGCAATCTGAACAAGAAGTCCACATGATGACGTCATCAAGCGAATAAAGGCAAGAGCGGGTTGGAGGCAGAAAAGGTCGAAGCCATTGGAGCATTTCATAGCTTGCGATTAAAAATGAAGCTAGCGGCGGAGAAAAAACCAGAAACTCACTCCTTGGGCAATAATGTAAGGGCGCGTATGCCAGCGTCCGGCTAAGTAAGAGAATAGATTATACTTGTAGGGATACAGTTGCAAACGGAGTCAGAGTGATCACATGTGTATATGTGTATGGTAAGATTCGCGGTAAGGATCATGATCCTCTCGAGCGATCTGTTTAAGGTTGTCGCTTACCCGGCCACATGACGTGCTGGCGTAGCAACCCTAACTTCTAGTCTAAGACCTCGCCATTACATAATCCCCTCTCTAGCCGCAGACCTACTGGGCTGCATATCCGCATACAAGAGAAAGACAAACAAACAAGAAAGAAATCCCATGATTGTCCTGCGGATATGGCGCACGGGGAAACTCCACCTCGACTTGACTGTGATCCGCAGGTGGTAAAACCCATGCCGAGGCCATTTTTACTGGACCGCATCCAATCAAAGGAAAAAAAGAATGATAGAAAGAAAGAATGAAAGAACGTCAAATTGAACCCTTTCCTCCACAATCGCGGCTTTCCTGGATGGCTGCGATGGAATTCGTCCACCAGCTCCTGAGCATTCCCGAGGTTTTCCGCTGGTTCACAACTCATACGCACATATCTGTAACCGGCCCATTGAACGAGGTAATGAAGCTTTCGATATCGCCGTTTGCAGTCAAGAATACGATCAACTTCCCACTCTGCCTAGTCGTTGACGAGCGTCGTTAGAGGTTCATTCGGTTGCTGACCTGACACCGGAGGTGTGTATCGATTGAGTTGTGACACGTGGAAGACATTGTGGTACCGCACTGTCTTCAGCAAGTCTAATTTGTGAGTATTCTTATTGATGACTTTACTCACAGTGTACGGTCCCGCGCGTTTGTAATCGAGCATTTTGGATGGCCTAGTTGTCCGGAAGTGTTTTGTCGAGAGCCACACTTTGTCTCCAACGTCAAACGTAATTTCTTTTCTGCGGGCATACTTCGTTTGGCGCTGCTGGGCTTCCAGTATGTTCTCACAGAGAGTTCGGTGAGTTTCTGCCAATCCCTCGAGCGTAGCGTCCGTTTGGTTCTCTGATTCTTGATTCGACACTTGCGTTGCTTTGAACTGCATCTCCGGGTTCCGATGGTTCATTGTCCAGAATGGTGTCCTCCTTGTCGAAGCATGCACTGAGTTGTTGTACTCAAATTCCGGCAGGGGGAGGAGTTCGGCCCAGTTATCTTGCTCATAGTTGCAGAGAGCTCGGAGGTACTGTTCCATGGTCTGGTTCTGCTGCTCGGTCTGGCCGTCGGTCTGCGGGGGGAAGGCGGTCAAGAGTCGGTGGTCGATGCACATGTGGGTACAGACTCGAATCCAGAATCCGCTGGTGCACTGCGTTCCGCGGTCGGTGATGATATTGTTTGGTACGCCGTGTTTGCAGATCACGTGCTCGAAAAACATACGTGCCAATTCTGGTGAGTCGATATCCTTTCGGCAGGGCAGATAGATCGCCATCTTAGTCAGCCGGTCGACTATGACCAAAATCCCAGTGTATCCCGACTTGGTTGATTCCGGTAGGTCAGTGATGAAGTCCATAGTAATTCCGTGCCAGGGGTTGTACGGTGGTGGTAGTTGCATTTCAGCTCCATGTCGTGCGTGGCGCGGTGCTTTGATTCGATGGCATACTTCGCAACCGGCGACGTACTTCCGTACCGTGGTGTCTATTCCTAGCCAATAGAAGTCTCTAGGTACGAGTTCAGCAGTCCGAAGAGCTCCAAAGTGACCGGATTCAGGGTTATCGTGAAAAAGACTTATCACTTGATAGCGGAGTGCTTCTGGCACGTATATTCTCACGCCGTAGGTGAGAGCTCCCGCGATGACTTTCCACTGCATGTCCAAGTCCTTATTCGTAGATTCATCTTGTTCCCTGGCTTTCGACAGGTCAGGGTAACCGATCATATGCATCATGTCAGTCGATAGCGGATCGGTATCCTCGGCTGTCTTAATTGCTGGTAGGAGATCATTGAATGGCTCAAGGGTGGTAGCCACCAGAGTTGCCAAGAGTTGTGCGGTAGGGCTTTCGTAGCCTTCTTCGTAATCAGGTCTTCATGATGGTCTGTCTGCAGGGTTCTTCTTTCAGTCCAACTGTTGGATAACAAAGTCGTATGATCAAAGGATCTCGGCCCATCTTGCTTGCCTCCGGGAGAGCACTTTTGACGTTTGGAAATACTCGACATTATTGCGGTCGCACTGTATCAGGATCTTGTGATTGGCTCCCTCGAGATAGTGTCGCCATTGTCTCAAAGTCTCCATGATGGCTAAGAGCTCCCGATCGTACGTGTCGTAGTTCTGTTCGGCAGGGGAGCATTTTCGGGAGTAGAAGTTGACCGGTCTGAGAATGCCGAAACCGTTGTAGTGGTTGAGAATACCGGTAATTGCGAAGCCACTCGCGTCCGTGTGGAGCATGAAAGGCTTTGCCGGGTCGAAATCCTGGTGGATCGGTGCTTTGGTGAGTGCCTTCCTGAGCTTTCGAAATCCGAGCTCTGCCGTTCGGTTCCATTCCCTTTTGCCCAGCGAGTTATTTAGTAAGTCGGACATTGGTGCCGTTACCTTAGTGTATTGGAAGATGAATCGTTGGTAGAAGTTTCTGAAGCCTAGAAGCACTTGTACGTCTCTCATTGACTTGGGAGTAGGCCAGTCTTCGATTGTTGATATGCGGTCTGATTCCATGCTGATCCCGACAGAACTGATGAAAAATCCGAGGAAGCTGACCTCTGAGGCTCCGAATCGGCACTTCTCGGCTTTGCAATTGAGGCCGAATTGGCGTGGTCGTTCTAGCACTTTTTTACATGATCCTGGTGCTCCTTCTCGCTGGTCGAATAGATCAGTATGTCATCTAGGTAGCATACGGCAAAGTCGTCAATGTAAGGCCACAAGCAGTCGTCTATGTAAGCCTGGAATGTGGCTGTCGTGTTCTTTAATCCGAAGGTCATGACTCGGTATTCTGTTTGGCCGTAGCGGGTCAGGAATGCGGTCTTATATTCGTCGCCTTTCTTGATTCGGATAAGGTGATAGGCATTCCGGAGGGCCAGTTTGGTGGAAATCCGGGCTCCCCGCATTCGGTCTAGCATTTCTGAGATAAGAGATAGCACGTACCGGCTCTTCATTGTGGCCGAATTGAGCGCCCGGTAGTCCATGCATAGCCATAGGCTGCCGTCTTTTTTCTTTGCGAATAGTATCGGTGCTGCCGCTGATGACGATGACCGTTGGATGAGGCCGTATGATAGGTTCGTCTCAATATATACCTTGAGAGTTCGGAGTTCGACTTCTGGGAGGTTGTAGATCCGTCCGTATGGTATCTTGAACCCCGGCTCTAGGTTAATTGCATGGTCAATTGGGCGGTGTGGTGCCAGCATTTCAGTCTTTGTCTTGCTGGAGACATCCATGAATTCTGAGTACTTTTCTGGGATGAAGTTCCCGTCGTCTGTAGGTACTCTTTTGTCTCCTGCGTCTGATTTGAGTTAGCTTAAGTGTTCACGAACAAGGAGGTGAAGGAGAGAAGGAGGAAAAGGAGTAATCCAGGAGGCCTTGTCGTTAACGGTTGGCCCACACAGGAGCCAAGCCCCGCCGTCCAGTCACTCCCTTCGGGTCTCGGCGAGCCGGTAGCAGTTATTCAAGCGTCTCCTCGGAGGGGCTCTTCTGCCGGAACTACTGCCGCTGCTCCCTGCTCGTCGCGTCCAGCGCTTGGGTCTGTATTACCTGGTGAGTCCAAGGTGATGCCTTCCAAACTCGCTCCCAGCAGCCCTGTGCATTCCCCAATCCATAGGGCAAATGCTGCCACGACTGCATCGCTCGCTAGAAGGTCGTCGAATGCGGTTGCTCCGAGTGCCTGTATATGCGGACCGCGCCCCAGAAGCTGGTCATTGATGTTATCATTTTCGGCTTCGGAGACCTTCGATGCCACTGCCATAGACATCGGTGTCATTTCCTCCGCTCCACTCGCACTCGGAGATAGCAGGGAAGTCAATCGACAGCGAGCCCAGTCGATATCAGGATTTTATTTGTGGAACCATGGTAATCCAAGTACTAGATCGTACGCCGACATTGGCACGACTAGCACGTCTGATTCATCAACCGGTGCAAGATAGTCCCAGTACTGGACTGTGATCCGCGTCATCTGGCGGTCCTTTGCATGTTGCATCACCCCTCAGTTGAGGCCGAGGGTGGTGATGTGTGCTGCCTCATGTGATATCCCGAGTCGCTTGAGAAGCCTCGGTGCCATAAAGATGCTGGTTGTGCCACAGTCGATAAGAGCCCGTACGCGCTTCATCTCACCATTTCTATCTTGTATTTTTACCTGGTGAATTATGTGTGCCGAATCCGGTGTTTCGGTGCCGCATAGATATTGACTTAACATTCTTGCCCTCGGGCTCTCCAGGACGACTCTTGATTTTAGTGAGATCCGATGAGGTTGAACTTCCTCCAGAGTCGCCATTAGTGCCTGCGCACCCAACTTCTGCATTGGCAGCTGCGTCTCGTCAAACCTCCTCCGCCACGCTAGTTACCGGGAGAGGTATACTTGTTTTTTGCTTGCTGAGTGTCAAAGGATCGTTGGCGCTTGATTTGTCGATTGCCGCCTTTGTCGTCTCTGTCTTTGCCTTTGCCGTCTCCGGGAGTGAGTCTATCTTGGAAGTTTGTCTTGGAGTATTATGGGCATTGGAAGGTTTTAAGGTCGTCGCCACATCGTAGGCATTTCCCGTTGGCTATCCGTGCTGCATAGACCTCCCCGGTTACCCAAGGTCACGAAGGTAAGTCTTTCCTGCCGCCGGATGACTTATTGCACTTGTCGGGTTTGGATGGGTTCTTGGGTACGTCTTTCATCTCTGAGATTGATGGTCGGAAGTTACGCTTACTGCCGCCAGGACGAGATGACTCCCGTGGTGGCTTCTGTTGCTGCTTGTCATAGTTCTCCGGTTCAGTTTCGACATCAGCTGCTCGATCAAAAAGTTCGTCAATGGAGTTGAACTTCCCATTCGCTTTGGTAAACGGCTTCAGTTTGGGTAGTAAGTCGGCCTTCAATCCCGCCCAGACCATGTCGTACAGCATCAGTTGGAACTGCACTTCGTCCCACTCTGCCTCTCTCCAATTCCGCCATAGTCGATTCGCGTATGCTCGTACGTTCTCGTTGGCGTTGTATTAGCCCTGTGGAAAGTCGTAATATGATTTCCTAGCCAGATTGAGTCTCCAGTCCGTATCGCCGTACATCATCTGTATTTTCGCCACGACAAGGTCGAAATCGTGGTGGCATGTTGAATTGGTCTTTTGTAGGTCTTGGCCCCAGGTAATTGGGTCAATCATAGTCGTCTTCTGCATATCGCAATTGGTATGGTAAGCCCAGCTCCCAAGGTGGTCTAGGGTATATTGAACCATGTCAGTGTCGTCGTGAACAAGGTGTTTATGAGTCCGGAAGTTCGATCGAAGTGAGCCGAGATAGGTTTCCAGTTCTCGAGCACCTCAGCAGTACTGTTTCGGCTGTGCCATCTTAAACTTGTCCTTCGAGTCTGAGGTCGACGATCTGCATTGTTCAAGTAGTTCGGTGTTATGCTGGAAAAGGAAGTAGATCATCTTTTGCTGTCGCTCCACCATCTCCTCCAGGTTGAACTTGGGTGGTGCAGCCGGTTCGTCATTATGGTGCGCGGACTCATTAGGTTGTGGAGTGTTGTCGTCGTGATCGCTCTCGTCATCGGAAAGGGGTTTCTCGTCATCGTCGATGATTCTGCTTCCGCGATCGGAGTCTTCTTTGATTTCCGCCTCAGCTACAACCGTTGGAGTCACTGATCCAGGGGTGATCCGACTGGCGAGACTCAAACTATCGTGACCGATTGACACCTAACTCGTCTCTCCGCTCCCACGCTCATTGGCACTGCGTAGAGGAAGTGTGTTCGTTCGTTTGGGAGGCATTGAGTGGTCAATTGCTTAGCTTGTAGGTTGTGTGCGTGTTGCGACGCGTCTGAAACAGGGATAAAATTGAAAATCAGTGAGCGAAACGTATCCGGTGACTGAATGACCGAGAATAGTGTAAGGGCGCGTATGCCAGCGTCTGGCCAAGTAAGAGAATATATTATACTTGTAGGGATACGGTTGCAAACGGAGTCAGAGTGATCGCACGTGTATATGTGTATGGAAAGATTCGTGGTAAGGATCATGATACTCTCGAGCAGTCTATTTAAGGTTGTCGCTTACCCGGCCGCATGACGTGCTGGCATAGCAACCCTAACCTCTAGTCTAAGACCTCGCCGTTACAAACAAAGTGAAAGAGCAATGGATAGAGAATTTTGTGGAGAGAGAGACCGTGGGGGCAAGAAAGTGAGTTGAAGACACAGAGTCAGCGATTAAGCAGAAGCAAGAAGATATGAGCAATGTTGAAAAGGCGGGATTGACCACCAGAAAGCCTGAAAAGATAATAGAGGATATGCTGAATGCTATCAAACACAGTCTGAGCGATCTTGCAATTTCGGATGAAGAGGAGGATGCGGAAGCTGAGGGAGATGACAGTGATACAGAGCAGGGCAAGGTGAGTGAAGATGACGAACCCGGCTGGGTGATGGGCACAATCTTCAAAATGGAACAATGCCACATGGAGCGGTTTTGGCAGTAGCAGATGATGCTGAACAAACTGAGACAATCGGGATCCAAGGACATGGCCGACTACTTTCCTCAAAGAGATAAGAAGTATGCAACTGCCTAATTGAAGATTCCAGCATTCATTAAGTCCGAAATGGACCATGTTGCAGAGGCACCTCCCCTGACACCATTAGGAGCGCTATTAGAGTTTCTTGATATTATGCCAAGAATATCCCGAATGCCACAATGTACTCCTCGACCAGGAAGTAGCCATATGAGAGTAGGTTCAGGTCAACCAAAGTCACCTGAATGCATATCTTCTCTCCCGCCCTGTGCGGCGTCTGATTCATCACAGATTAAGTAGGTGACGCTAGTTTAACCAGAAAGCTCCTACCACTGCATATTGTCTCGCGAGGTAATTACGAATATAGAAATCAGATCAGCACGAATCAATTGTTCCAGCTCCTGCTTCTACAGAGGAATAGATTGCCAAATTGACATTTTTGACGACATATAGCTGTGAAAAGCAATTTGCGTTCTCATATTGCTACATGTCGGCTTTCTCTTGATTTCAGTGACCAAATTGTGAGACATGATAATTCATCTGTGAATGTGCAAGGGTCATACGCACAATTCGAACATGGTCAACTCCAAATCATTCGACAAGACGGCCAATGAGCCTGGTATTGTCTTCCCTGTTACCATTCATTGTGAAAGCAAAAATTAAATTAGTGAAGAAACTTATTTGCAACTTTTAGGTAAGTGATGTCATACGAGTCATAGAAGAAGCAGTCAAAGTGCAATACAAACCTGTATGCATGACACCTGTCACGCTGCGTTCATCCATGCATTGAAATGCTTAACTCTCTGCTTAGTCCTTGTCCACATGGTTGAGATTTTAACAATTGCCTATGGTAGGTCAAGGAAATCGAGGAAAAGGAGCTGGATCAGTAACAGTGGGATAGTCAGGTGATATTGATCAATAATTAGTGGCCGGGGCAGCATGCCGCTCATTGCCGGCCGACAGCGCTGGAACGTAATATCTCTACGTCATTCATGTCTCATATCACGCATGAAGTAGTGAATCAGAGAGTGAGGGGCGACAAATCATCGGGATGCAAAATATAATACGTTGAAAAGAAAGATTGGTAGTCAATAATTCCAATATAAGTTTGGACTATAGTGATTGAGCTTACAATGTCAGTTAGGCTGTGTGTAATGTGAGCGTCAACGGAGCGTCAATGTTTCATAGTCTTTCACGTTCTGCAATCAATTGGCTACATAGTCACATCCCGACAAAGTGAATGTATTGGACGTTTTTATTGTTAAAAGGACCAGTCAAACACTCGTTGCCATATCCTAGAAATGAGCGTCAACTGAGCGTGAACGATGGTTTGTCATGAATCCTGGACAATTAAAATGCTCGGCAATTACTTGAACTCATAATCGGAGTATTGGCCACCTTTCCAGACAAATTCACTAGGGACAACATCTCGACTATCTCCTGAAATTGAGCGTCAACAGAGCGTTAACGATTTGTTGACTTGCATTTAGAATAATCCAGAGGCTGCGTGACGACATCTACCTACATTGCATCTATTACCCGCCTTTCAATGCAAAAATGCTAGAGAGGACCTCAGAAATATCTGCTAACATTGATCATCAATGGAGCGTCAAGGATTTTTGGTCCTGCATCTTGCATAATCAAAGGGCTGTGCGTCGGATTTAATCCATAATAGAGGTATTGGCCGCCATTATAGGCAAAAATGCTAGCAATGATATCACTACTGCCTCCTAAAAATGAGCATTAACAGAGCGTTAACAGTTTTTGTGCTGGTGCAGTAACCTACACAGCAACATACTGCATTGTGTAGTACCGAAATTGAATTTTCAATGGTCTGTCTTTTCAATATGTCCTTGTATACAACCTCACAACTATGCATGCAATGTCTCACAGAGCTTACATTATTGTTGCTTGTAGCTCTAGAGTCAATGTGTATGAACCAGCGTTATTATTGACAATACGGTACCTATTAACATCCATTCAATTCAGATTATGCAGCTCTCCAATTCCTACCGCCATGTTGGATTCCACATCTTTGAATACCTCGTTGCTGGAGTTAATGATATATTCCACAAATGAATGTGTCTGAATTTGTGATTTGAACGACCTTACTCGACAAATCATATTCGATTCTTGGTGGGATTCTATGAATGTGGACTCGAAGCGTTCTATTGCTTGGAAGAATTCTAGATATGCGCCTTGATGGCGGTTCTTTATGCATTGCAGATGTGAGAAGACCGGCAGCCCTGGAATCATATATATCGGTCATCAAGTTCTTCGCCATGAATCAGAACATGGGACCTGCTCAAGCTGCAAACACTGGCGGGCAAACGCGCACATTGCAAAGTTGAACGAATTAACAAAGTCAGAGCTTACTGACTGGAGTACTTCGACGGTCGATGAAGCAGCACTGGCGATCCTGAAGAGGGAAGGAAGTCCTGTGATTACAATAGTAAGTTCGCTAAGGAAATTCATTGTTGACATTGACTTCTAAGCTATATTGACTGTATTATCAGACAAAACGCTCCAAACTAGCAGCTAAGGACTTTGTAACTGCAGAATTTCACCAAGACACTTGGAATCGCTACCTGATGTTAGGATTTGGTTCATCTCATATTCCATGGAACGCTATATGAAACCCTGAGCTAAGGCGGTCATATAACGCATTATGCAGTGAGCTGGTGCTTCCTTCAGCCAGCACCCTTAGCAACATTTGACCGAGGGAATACTTACTGACTGTGGATGCAATTAAGAAGCTGTTGCCAACAAGAAATAAAGTTAGTTTAGCTTTGGACGGGTGGACATCCACAAACAAAGTGTCAATAACGTCTATCATGATATATTATATGGTTCGGAATTGGGCAATACGGGACGTGCAACTCACTGTCGATCAGGTCAATAGCCTGTTCGTTTTCTATCTTAACAGCTAATTCAGGATAATTTGTCAAGGGTCAACATACTGGAGCAAGGCTAGCCATACATTTGAAGGAAGGTTTGGATCATTTTGAGCTTACTGACGGCCGCTTACTTGGAACTACACCTCATAACGCCTCCTCAAATTACTTGATGACTTGGGCACTACAATCCACACTTCTGGCCACAGGAATCAAGTGGCCTGCATTGAGCCACCACATACCATGCATGGCGCATGTCATTCAACTTGCTTTAGCTGCATTGATGAGCAGTCGTGGTGTCAAAGGCCGTACAAAGGCGTCAGAAGCACATGAGCGCGATCAGCAATTTGGCGCGAATGAAACCACAGATATTGTGAAGAGTCAAAGACTTCGAAAAGAGGGCAATGCTAGAATCAATAAGGTGTCTTCTATGAAACCAGGTTTGGAAAAGATAATTGAAAAAGTACGTATTTGAAGGAATTCTAAAAATTGAGAAACAGAGCATCATCTAGCAGCCACTGGTAGCTGTGTTGATTAGATTGACACCAGATCGTCGAAACGAGTTGATTGAGTGTCAAAAAGCGACAATCCGAATCGCAGTCCCTCGTATTATGGATGTGAAAACAAAGTGGAATTCCACACTGGAGTTCCTGGAGAGAGCCTATCGATTCAGAGAATTCACCGGCGAGTGGCTGAAAAATCCAAAATACAGCGAGTACCGGTCACTCTACAGAACAGAACATGAATGGTCAATCGTCAAGTATGGCATGGAAGTGCTAAGGTGATTCCAATACTGGACTCTGTGGATGTCGAAAAGAGATATGGTACCGCTGCATCACGTTATCACCGTCTAAAATGACATGTTCGATCATATGGACGGCATTTCACGAGCTTCAGCCAAGAAGAAAATTCAATGGAAGGAAGATGTATACTTTGCAGTGAAGTTTGCGTGACAAAAGCTGTCCGAATACTATGCTGAAGTGACTCCAATGACTGGTATCCTTCTGATTTCGGGACATATCCTCAATCGTTTTTGCAAGGTTCAATCATTTAGGAAACAGGACAAACGAACGGATATCCATGCTGAGGACGAAACTTCGTATACTACCCAATACCAAGAGGCATTTCTGAAGTATGTGGAGAATGAATACTGCGCCAAACTCAGACGATTTTCGGTCACTAAAGATGAAAAACTACAGTGCAATGACTTGATTTATTCTGCGATGGCTTTTCAATGTGATCAATGATCTTTTGATCAATATGATTTGTCTGGTGATGATTGAGAATAGTTAACGTCAAATAATCTGGCCGAAACAACACCCGGACGAAGCGATCGTGCAGCAAGATCATTAACAGCGGCAAGGCTCTATTTGAATTCGCCGGCTGCAGCAGTAAAGAATTGGGTGGAAGTTGATCCGAATCACAATGATTACCACTCTGATCCGATAGAGATTAGCACTACATTTTGGATACCGGATGTCGCACAATGGCAGCTCCAGCAAGAGGAAACGCACCCAAAGTACACCGATCTCTCCAATGTGGGCCGCGACATATTCTGCATCATCCCGCATGGTGTCGAGGTGGAGGCCAGTTTCTACCCTGGACAGGACGTTATCGGCGGGAGGCAGTCTAAAACCGCAGGCGAGACCCTTTGGGAATAGGTTGTAGCAAGGCAGTATGCTCACACCAATAATGGTATATTGGCAGGTGATGACCCAGTATAGGATAGGTCAGAAACCAATAACAACTTGGAATTGAAGAGAGAGGCTGAGGAAACACAATTGCACAGAATGGCCAAGGTGCACAACTTTTTGGAGATGTGACAGGGCAGCCTAAACCTACATACTACACAGAAGGAATTGCACGCTTCAAACCAGCAAATGACAGCCATAGGATACATTTCAGATACGGAAGAAAGCATCAAAGCATCCTGGTCAAACTTTCAACATGTTGGTGCTGCTGCATATAAATTGTCCGAAAGATCACCATTGCCACCTGCTTTGTCTGCAAATGAACTCACTGTAGGACAAACTCATGTATTGAATGATCGGTGAATACAGAGAATCGACCGTCATCCAGTCAAAATCGATGAAGACAGGCCACCCTAAAGCGTTTCCGACACTCAAAATTTGCTCACCTGGAAAGGTGACTTGGATAATCCAAATGAGAGCGAAGACGACTGTGAGGGGGACAAACAATCTGAGGTAGGGCTAGACAATTGCGTCGAGGATCCGCAATGCCCTGAGCCACCGGATATGTGTGCCACTGCAAATGTGCCCGGATTGATTCGGCCAATAAGGAGGTCAAAGAAACTGACTGAAACACAGTTGGTGACGGTTAATGCTACAGAAACAAGGAGGATCAGGGGAAACAGAAAAATGTAGGACAGAATGGGACAATATATTTCCAGCAGGTTCTTTATGTAGCTTGACCAAGAATTTCACTAAGAGTAATATGACGGGAGAATATGGACAAGTTATGTCTGAATGGTAGTTGATCAACACAATCATAGCAGGCGAAATGCATTATTCAAAGTGATACATACCTTTTAATAGGATGAGAGCGACCTGTGTCAGAATATTACTAGGGCCACAGGATCCAATCTTAATCAGCCTGAAAAGCATCCAATAAGTTCAAATAATTATCCAGACAATTATCAATGGCAGCAGATCATGACTAGACATTGCATTAAAATGAGCGTCAACGGAGCGTGAACAATGTTTGGTCTTGTACGTAAGGTAATTGAATATTGATTTGGTCACTACCATGTAAAACCAACGTGTTGGCAGTCTTTATAGGCGAAACAGATAGCGACATGGTCACTACCCCATTTGGGAAATGAGCCTCAACGGAGCATCAATGATTTTTGGTTGTGTAAGTAAGGTAATAAAGTTTTGATTCGGTCACTGCCATGCCAAACCAACGTGTTGGCAGTCATTATAGGTAAAAAAGATAGCGACATGGGCACTGCCCCATTCTGAAAATGAGCGTCAATGCAGCGTCAACAATTGTGGGTCTTGTAAGTAGGATAATTGAGTATTGATTTGGTCACTACCATGGAAAACCAATGTAATGTAAGGGCGCGTACACTGGCGCTCGGCAGTATAAGGATATAGTACAGTATACAGTTGCACACCTGCGCGAGTGAGATCAGGTGTAGAAGTAAGTGGTAAGATATTCGGTACGGAGCTAAGTCTCCGTCGCGATGTCAATATAAGGTTGGCGGTTACCCGGCGC
>Ga0307515_10006323_pt1 | contig 23732 bp, 29 predicted proteins | sample 17_EM_MG_FD_194513 | JGI IMG/M metagenome (GOLD analysis project Ga0307515, IMG submission 194513) | Populus trichocarpa ectomycorrhiza microbial communities from riparian zone in the Pacific Northwest, United States - 17_EM | ecosystem: Host-associated > Plants > Roots > Unclassified | place... | reverse complement strand
GATATTGCAAACTGCTCAACAAGCAAAAGCTCATTAATGGTTGCTGAAAACTGGATTTTGATAAGATACTATTAACACACTGCAAATACAAGAGCCTTATATGAATCTATAGATGGACCCGCTGTGCGACCCGCTGACAACCCGTCCAATTCAGACGGGTTGGGAGTTTACCATGGAACCGTACCCGAGTGGGCAGTTCGGGTATATTGACGACCCGGACCGTCAATTTGGCAACGGTTTGGTTTGGACCCAGACCCGGACGCGAAGTGACGGTCCAGAACCTTTGCTAACACTAGAGATGAGGTGTCGTCAGCATCAGTGCATTATGACATCTTGAGATATGCAGAGTCATATAAGCGAAAAGTTGATAACCAATAATCGATATATCGGAGCCCAGTCGACCAAATGGACTTATACGAATCGATCCTTTGTTTGACCAGACATTCTCGGTCTGGGCAAATAGGACCTTGGATTCAGATGTCTGGAGTGGTGCGGGACACTCTCTGTTTGACCTATGGCAAAACAACTCAGTTCCAGATAACTGTATATTTGGCTCCAAGAAAGAGTAGTCAAACTAAGGGATCTGTCGTTTGCCGCAATCATTAAACCAATATGTACGCAGTGGGTATATGAGAGGGCACTCTCACTGGCTCTTGGTGACATGAACTTTTTTGTTGATAATTAGCTTCGGATAAGCTTGTATCCATACAAGCTATCGCCAATAGCAATAGCATCTCAATCCGAGCACAATACCTTGAGGACATAGTCACTACTCCTGGAGTTAGAACTCGACTATCAATGGTTGAGGCAAAGGATAAAAAGGCAGTTACGTATGAGAACTCCAAAGCAGGCTTTGGCAGTCTTAGGATGGTTAAGGGTGTAGATTGTCTGATATATATCAGTGATACCGACATGGAGGATGGACATCGATAACTTACTATCGAACATAAATCCACTTTAAGATGAATTTACTAATACCTATTGACCTTCTCGACCTGGAGTTCAAGCCTGAAGTTCGTTCCAATGTATTATTTATGAGTTCTGTATCGAAGTCAATGGGGATACTTCTCTTTTGGAGTCCAGAGTTGTACGTTCATCATTCAGTTCTACACCATGGATATATTTATCACTCTTCATACTTGGTTATACTTAGTACCTTCTTTGCGGCAAGTGGTTGATCGGGAAGAGAGCAAGACCATACTTCGGAGTACGAAGGAAGTCCAAGGATCAGCCCAATAGCGTGGTGATTGAGAGGATACTTCTGCTATGATGCTCTTGAGTCGGCACTACTCCATCTGCTGAGGCGAAACTACTTTGCTGTTTCTTTTAGACAAGTCGATACTATGGAGTCGTCGTGCTCTTGGACAGTTGGTGCTTGAGTATAAGTGCCGGTTGTTGGGACAATAGTCTTGCATCCGTTGGAAGTCCGAGAGTTATCAAGACAGTGTGGTGGTGGTCCTGAGGATACTTTTTGCAGGCTCTCCTCGAGTCGTGTACATCAGCATACTGATAGCTGAGGATGATACACTTTAGTCAATACTATCTATTGGGAACAGAGAACTGAACAGTCACCTTGTGTTCTTTGGGTGTTAATTCTTATACGTATCCTGAGTGAAGCCTTACTCATTGTCTGCTGTCTCAGTCCGGAACTGATTAGAGGATTTTATCGATTACAACTTCGAGTGAATCTCCCGGTGTTACACTATAAAGTAAACACAATACCTTCGCACAAGAAGGTATTTGTGAGTTACTAGTTAGCTATTCTCAACCATAGCCGCGTCATGGCTCCTATGTCAAAATGTTCGCCATATATCAATGTGACAGAACTCGGTGGTTATCACACATCGTTATTCGAACCCGAACCATTCAATTCTTTCTACTACCTTGAAGACTGGTTCCCTTATGAGGATTATCCATACTTCGATTATGATGCCTTTGTAGATCTCATTTGGAATAGTCCGAGTGCTGTTTCTCCCTGGGGTCAGTATTATCGGGATAGTGCGAAAGATGGAACAATGCTGGTGGTCGATGACCCAGTGTTCAAGGAATGGTGGACCAAGTACCCTGGCTTCGATGACTGATGTGGGGAATGTCCAGGCTGTTGTGCTATCGAATACGAAACCAATACAGGATCCCCCAAGGATCCATCGTCAGGCTCATTTGGCTGGTTCACGTTTAGTATCTTTTCCATTGGCCACAATTATGTTGCAATATCGTTGGGTCAATGGTAAACTAATTCGTCACTGGTTGTGAGACAGATGTTCGATGACTTCTAAGTTACCCCAGAGTCATATTCTATATTAGTCGAGTCGTCAATATCAGAAAATCCAATGTAGCTGTCGAAAGAGATTCGGAAAACGAAGCGTCATTCCATATTCTTGTCGGCTGATCATTGTGTTTTAGAATATACCCCTGAAATACAACCATAAGATGACCATTACCTGCATGGGTTGTGAGGCCTATCTCGATGATGACCATTATGATAACCCATGGTGCCAATCTTGCATCGATTCCTATTCAGACAGTATGGATGAAAATATGGAACATGATTATCTTACAGCAGACGTGGAGGAAGTTTGCTCCCTGGCTTATGTGGAGTTGGACCTTTCGATATTTCTTATGCCTTCATGGGATTTTCCTTCCTTTGATCATTTCGTTGCTCTTTCTGTTCGATGGAGATTCTTCGACAGATATCTTTACAAATTTAATTATGTGGAACAGGCTGAAGAATCTGCTGAGCTTATGCTTGACTGGTAAACAGTTACAGAGCGAGGATCCAGTTAGTTCCGACAGTGTGAACTAGTGGTGGAAACCTGTTGTGCTTTGTGTGCCCAATATACCTTATGAATTTTCCTTGGAGTTAAGAATTTGATATTCTTACTATTTATTTGATTATTGCGAATTCAATTTATTGTTTGCAGTTGAGCATACTACATTGTAATTCCATTATGATGAAGTCATAAATATCGAAAAAAAAAAAAATTTTCAACAATCCCAGTACATATAGTAAATCTTATTACGTTATGGCTCCTGATGTGAGGCATGCATTGTTGCCTATTCTTACGTCATGATTTGGCTTGTTATCTTGAAGCCATGTATACGGGATTTTTGTGTGATATTATTTACGACGTGAAAGCTGTTGTTGGTTTATGCTTTAACAGTTACTGGAATACTCTTCGACGTATTCATGGAGAAGCAGTTGGCTCTATCTTCAACTTTCACCCGAAATGAAATGATGTTTCCTACGCTATGAGTAACGTTATAGAGACGGTCCTTTCATTCAGAGTGGTTGTTCATTGTGACGTCTGGGAGTCGTTGATCGCCCATGTTACTCAAACCATAAGAACATCACACTTCTATGCGAATGATTACAGCAATATATGGATACACGAGATAAGGATCCTTTGTTAGGATAGGTCGTGGAGGATAAATTATCATGTTAATCCATATTGCTTTTGATTACCTGGTGTGTGATAATCTGTTGCCTTCGGGCTTGGATAGATATCTGTACCATTGATGATCTTTGTGTCAAAATGGTACCGAACCCACTGGGTAGGATTACCATGTTTTAGGAATAACCACGTAATGGATGGCACGTTGTGTCATGAGATCTGAAAGGTTATACCATTCAGTATTGGGTAAGTTATGTTCCAATTGATTGCAGAGATCCATTTATGAGATATTGGCAGCCTTTACTGGCAAAAACAACAGCGACATGCTCCCTGCGGCATCCTGAAAATGAGCGTCAAATGAGCGTCAACAGTTTGAAGACTTGCATATTTCGTAATCAAGGCATCGCGCGGCAGCCTTTACTGGCAAAAACAACAGCGACACCCTCCTCTGATGTTCCTCAGGGTGCTGCTGTACTACTACTGCTTGTATCTGGCGTAGCGGTTGGACAATTTACTGACTGTCGCTGTGTAGCGGACGTGGTTGAAGTGACTCTTTGAGTGATATCTGCCACGCCAGAACTGTGCAGCCAATTTGAGGGGGTGGAGTTCTGACCATGGATTCTAGCGGCTACAGAACTCGCTCCTTGAGAGGTATCCCTCTCGCCGGCTGGGGTGGAAACGCGTTTCTTAACAGGGGGAAGCTGAGAATTCCCCGAAGGCCTACCCTGTTGTTGTTTCTGAACAATTGGTACGACCGGAGTCATGTCAGGGTGAGGGCTTTTGGACAGAATAGTCCAATATAGAAGTTCGACTTTAAGAATGCAGGAATAAATCCCTCTGCATGCATATGCAATGGTAGGCAAGGTAAACTCCTATTTGACCGACCCGGGAGGGATTTGAAAAAGAAGGGAGGCGCAGTGCATACCGTGCTAGACTCTAAATCACTATTGCCCATGACGATACTCAGGGACAAGATGCCTTGCAACGCATTCAATTATGCTGTTAACTGCCATCAGATTAAACTCGGATCAAACTCAGCATTGATATTCACTGTTACAGCAACATCTGATGGTCTATTTGCACTGCTTGAAGAGTGTTTATGCCTTCTTGGCGTGATCATCATAGTATTGCACTCGTTCTTGGCACAATACATCAAACCATCCATTGTGTATATCGTCAGCTTCCTGGCGTAAATCCCTTTTTGGCAGAGCTAAAAGCATGGCAAAGTGAACAATGACATATACTCTATCCTATGACATGAGTTGCGTGTGCTTTTTCGACTGCTAGGCGTGTTGATAGCCATGTAGGATTGTTGCACAATCGAGACAACCTGAGAACTACTCTGTTTGCTACAAGATGCACAAGGTCTGAGTGGTAAAAGTGGTGTGTAATGCAAAAGCAACGCCCCACATGGTAAACTGTCCTCACTGTGAGAACAACATCTGGTCTCGAGGTTAGTCACTCATGAGGTGCCTGGCAGTTGTGAAAGATGAAGCCTGGGGCGGTGTGTGTTTGTTAACGAACAATACGCAGGAGATGAGTCAAAAGTATCATATCTCACAAGTTGAACCAAGAAATTGCCAGAACTCGAGTATACATATCCCTTCCTCCCGCCTGCACCTGCTGCCTTTTTTCCTCCCGCATTTACCACACTGCCACCGTCCTGAACTATTTCGACATCACGTGACTTGCACAAAACACCACCTCTCATTCGAAAACCCACCTGATAACCTACACAACTTTGTACATTCCCTCTGGGCTTCCTTCCCCTACATGAGACCGTATCATAATGCTAACCCTTCGGATGTAGATTCATTTTCAACTCATAGCAATGGCACCAAAGGGCAGCCACACAGGAAAGGGGAAGGCTAGGGAAATGATGCCAACATCGGTTATGAATCGACTCCTGTTGATGGATCGGGACAATATAAAGGGATTCGACTTGGAACACATCCGTGGACCCATCCCGATATACAATGTTTGAGGCGTCAAGGATGAGAGAGCATGGAACCTGTTTCATGACAAAATCTTGCTCGATCCAGTCACAACTCGCCACTTTTCTCAATTGCAGCTGATGTGGCCACACCGCAGGAGCAGGAGATAACCTTTTCTGCATTGGTGGGCTGCCTTCCGCACATATATGGGGCAAATGTTTCACAAAACCCGCGACCATATGAACAATTGGAGGTGGGACAACCGCCGTGCCTTCGGGGATCAGGTTGATCGCTGCAATCCACGGACACCCAGCTTGGTGAGTGTGAAATGCACCGCTTAGCGTTTCTGTTGATTTGGTAGCGATGATCGCAGGGCAAAGATTGAGCCGCCAAGCTGCCAGCAGTACAAGCCAGGTGACTTCCTGGCTGTTAGACCACTGCATTGGGATGAGATAATCGACAAGGATGATGATGATGAGAACTGGGCGGATCCTGATGCGCCGAGCGGTGGATGGAGCTGTGCCGGTGATAGCCATGACAATGATGACGGCGAGGGTGACCAGGACATACACGGCGGCAAGACAAGAACCAGGAATATGAAGGGAGCGAAGGATGAGAAGGGGAAACAGAAGGCAACTGAGGACGGGAAAGGGAAGAGGAGGGCAACAGAAGAAGGGCAGGGGAACGCGAACGGGAATGGGAACGTGGATGGGAAAGGTAGTGATAAACAAACCCTAGGGGGATCAACCTCGCTGAGTGGTGGAAAGGCTACAGGGAGCACGGAGAATGGGACCCGGAGGGCTAACTGGAGCGGGTATATCCAGCGCCAGAAGCATCGCCCGCCATGTCAATTTCCTCTCATGATGGTACCGACTCTGCTCAGGAGTCGGACTGCGAATATGACTCACAACATGATTCTGATGTGGATATGCGCATGGAGGATGATGTGGATACACCGGACGGCGTTGATATACACGGCAATGTGGATATGGGATGGCACGGTGACATTGAAGAGGACGAAGATGCAGAGGAGGAAGACGAGGAGAAAGAGGACGTAGAGGATGATGATAAGGATGAGGATGAGGATGATGGCAAAGAACCTCGGACGATTGGCCAGGGAGAGGTGGTAAACTCATCGGCTGATGATGTAGATACTATGGTAGACGATCAGCCAACAGTGCTACCTGAGCAAAGGCAGGAGATGCGCGAGCATACGTCACGGCCACAACTTCCGGCACCTGCCCCTCGGCCAATAACCCTGGAGCCTCGCCCACAACCACGAACTCATGTGACACATCTCCTCAGTGGGCTGGAGTTTCTGGGGCTTGTGACGCCGCACAGATCTCGCCCAGCAGCGCCAACTCTGTGAGAAGCTGAGGCAGCCGGAAACACTGCCAATATTAATGTGGCTCAGTAGCTACTTGGCAAATTGGCATGTGCTGACAGTCTGCCTGATCTCCCTTTCCCTGATCTACCCCTCCCCAATGTCCCTCTCCATGAGGTGCGCCTCAATGACTCTATACACAAGAAGTAAACCATTCCTCGCGTAGCGGAGGAGGCATGTGTTCAGGTTAGGGTCAGGTTCCTGTCTTGTGAGTTTCTTTTGCTGTAATCTTTTCATCTCAGGCACTGATTAAGGAACACATGGAGGTGTTTTGTTCACTTAGGGTTTTTTGTATTCTGGCTCGTTAGGGTTAGGGGTTATGGGCATGTTCATTGCCTATGTTCCAATCTATTTATCTCAGGAATTGATTGTTACACATGTCGCGAGGTTGTTGGATTGCTCAGGGTGCATTTTTTATTGTATTCATAGTATTATGGGACATTGCACAGGCAGTTTTTTTGTATCTCCTGCTGTGTAAGAAACCTCCTTGTGATGGTGTTGAGGCTCAATAAATCTCTCAAGTTAGCTGAGCTTATACCCACACCAGACTGCTCAGGCCCGGCACCAACTTTCGTCCCTATCTAAAGTGAATACTCCACTCCTTGCATGTGGTCCTCAATGCCAATGAAGACCCCTTTCCATTGCTCTGAATTTTCATGCTGAAAGAAGTTCACGTCAGACAGCTGGCGACTTAAACAGATCAAATTACACCATCCTGAACACCTTCAAGTTGCACGCCAGATGAATCTGACAATTTGCAGCGTGCCCCGATGTGTTAAACCTGCTCAGCATCATGAATTCAACGCTAACAAATATTCTGTTGAAGACTTGTATGCGTTTGCCTTCCTCGAACACGGTGAAAGCATCGCACACCGGGAGTCTCCATGACTGCCACCTCCTCCGCCTCGGACAGAATCACACCCCGGCGCTGGTGCTGTGCTGAGTGACCACATGGCTGAGCCATGGGAACCCGACGCTCGGGGTTGCCTTGAGATGAACCTTCAAAACAATCCCTACCACCCATTTGCGCCGCGTGAAGTGTTCAAATATATTCAGTGTGGGATCAAGCAGAAGGTCATGAAGACGTACTATGACATCATGCTGAAGGTAGAAAAGGTGGCTTTGCGTTTTGCAAGGTTCAGAAATAGGGATAGCGTCCAGAAGCTCGTGGCAAGCATGCCAGATGATCAGGCTCTTTAGGAGTGGGAACTGCACACTGTCGAGGATATGAGATGGAATGACAATCACCAACGCCCCATCAAATACTGGAGTCGAGACATCATCAAAAGCATGATATAGTTGAAGCGGCAGCCAGCCTAGGCCGAGCATCATATTTATGCCCCTCAGCGTTGCTTTATCAGCGATACGCCACCGAAATGCCTCTGTACCGAAATGCATACTGCGGACGGGGTGGGGAAGACACAGGTCAGGATGGAAATCCGCGGGTGATGACGTGCTAACCTACGTTAAGTCAACGCAAAGGGTGGGGGATACACTGGTTCCCTTGACCTTTATGTCCGAAGGAACACATGTCTCAAATTATGCCGGCGACAATGAAGAGTGGCCTGTATATATATCGATTTGGCAATCTGATTTCGAAGATCTGCCAGATGTCCTCAATGCACAGCGTCGTGATTGTCGCTCTCCTGCCAATTGCGATTAAGAACAGCACGCTTCCTCAGAACCAGCTGGTTAAGCAACAGCAAACAAACTGAGAGGTGCTGAACACAGTACTCCGGTGGGTACTCCAGCCTCTCACCATTACACAATATCCCAACCCCGAGAGCGGGTATTACAATGTTCTGTGTGCAGATGGCAACTTCAGGCATTGCAAACAGGTCTTAGCAGCATAGCTTGCAGATTGCCCTGAGTATAGGGACCTACCTCATCTTGAGCGGCATGTCGGTTTTTGGTGTGAGTGTCCAAAGAACATACCTGGGGATTATGTCCCTCCTGGCAAACAACACCCCTGGTGGGATCACAACCTATATTGAACGCTCAGCGATGCCAACACCAATGCAGCTGATGCAGAACTCTCGTCTTGCCATGTTCACCGAGAATTCATCCTGTTTTGACATTTTCCCTGTATCGTAAGTGACCTCGTAAAGCTCGACCTCCTCCATACAATGCAGATCGGCCTGCTTAACCACGCCCAGAAGTGGATTTTTCACTTTATGAAGACGCACAGACGGCTCGAGGAGTACAATGAAATATTGTTATCCGTGCCTGCTCACCACAACCTCACACCAAAAACTAAGCCATAAAAGGAAGTTTTTCGATGGAATGGGAAGGAGATGGAGGGAATCAGCCGGTACCTGCTTGGAGTTGTAACCGAGTCTCAACGAGGAGGAAGCCCCACTCAGCATCCCATGTTCAATTGCACAATTGAGTGCACATGGGCAATGTTACAATTCTATATGTATGCTCGATATAAATCTCATAATGATGCAACATTGTGCTACATGGAAGACACATTGCGTCGTTTTCTCACGTTCAAACATCGTTGCTTACTCAGGCGAGCCGGCAAATACACGAAGGCCAAAGCCAATGCCCTGAGAACGGAACTCATGAAGAAGTGAAATGTAGACGACGAAACCTATGTTGAAACTTGGACACTGTCCAAGAAGCGGCACGGAATGAATGCCTGGCGGGATTATATCAGCCACAAGATAGCTGTTCCCAAGGAGGTTGATGCAGACTTCATCATTCCGAAGATCCACTTGATGTCCCACTGGGTCCAACAGATTCGTGGATGCGGAGTGTAGCAACAGTATTCCGCCAAGAGGCATGAACAAGCACATATAATGAACCTGAAGGACGGTTGGAATGCCTCCAGTCACAATGTCAACTATCTGCCGCAATTAACCGCCTTTCAGTGTCGCAATCTCTGCTTCGAAATCAGAGAGCCCAATCTCCAAGCCATCGCTCCGCATCAGGAGAACAGCGCTGCAACCTGCAACGTCTTCCCTTCCGGTGCTGATCTGGCTGCCCCCCTGACCTCCCAGTCATATACGAAGCCCAAATTCGTGGGACCCCAAACCCGCCATGATGGAAAGCATCCCGATGCTCTGGTCGAAGACTTCAGAGCATCACTGGACAATACGAAACACACCAAGCACCGCATGACAATATATCACGGCACATGAGAGTATATCAAGCATAAGCGTCATCACACGACGTATATATTGCATCAACAACTGCACCCAACGGAGCTCTGTGTTTACCCTGGTATTAAGGTTCAAGTTGAGGGTTTGGAAGGTGAACACATATCTCAGACTTGCCGATGAACAGGAAGCCAGAGCTAGCGCAGAGGGGACCGAGAGAACGACTTTGTGCGGGTAAAGCGACACCCAGGAGGGTGTTATGATGCACTGAATAGTCGTCTCCTGTGGCAACTGCAACGACTATTCAAAACCAAGCTCCTGAACGAGGATGGAGCTTTCATTGAGTACTGGTGAGCCCAGGCTCTCACCACCATACATGGAAACTTGGGTAACTTGGATCCCGTCTTGAAATTTGTACAAATAAGAATAGCAATGGTAGCCGCTGTTTTCCAACTTGTCAGTGTAGGTAACATTGTCGGCTGCGAGCACGTAATTCCGGAGATTGCTACTAGTAGTAAAACAGGCGATGGACGGAACAAGCGACGGATTGTGAATAGCCCCATAGATCTGTTGACTTGGTGTGATGTGTGTATTTTGTAAAGAGAGATTTGAATTGTGCGTGCAGGTAGAAAAAATCCGAGGAGAGGTTTTTGCAGCATCACCCATCGCATTGCATTCCAGATGAGGGCATGTACCGAATGAACCCATATGCATAATGCATAACTGCAATATAATTCATTTTCGAAATTGAAGTTCCAATAGCGAGAACTACACCCTGATAATTGGTTTTCAGAGCCTGTACCTTTTTACCTTGAAAGTTAAGTACCAAGGGTTTTTAATGGCAATCGATTACACTCAATATATTGCGGGCAGAATAGTCTGGGCGCTAGAGGTTCTTTCCTTATGGCTTCGGGACAAGCCTAGTGGGGAGGGAGGTAGTGTTACGCCTTTGGTGGTACAGGTATATTTTCGGGATCATACTGGATCATTCAATAATCCTAAAATGGATATTCGATCCGGAATCACAACTCATCAATCGGATTTCCGTGTTGGATCATCCTTCCAGATTAGCTCAGCAATGAGTCACATCTCCGTCACCTGACCTTCACATTGATGGATCAACGACAGCAATTTGGCCGACCGCAAATAAGCTGTGTATCATCTTGAGATAGATAATGGTCGTGGGATTACAATTGTTAAAGGTCACTTCTTTTCGGCATGAAACCTTATTTCTAGTCGCCAACCAAACCACTATTCACTCATGCTCCAATGGTGTATTCCTAAGGAGATGAGGTGTCGTTAGCAACAGAGCATTATGACATCATCGGATATGCCGAGTCATATAAGAGAAAAGTCGATAACCAATAATCGATATATCAGAGCCCAGCCAACCGAATGGACTTATACGAATCAACCCTTAGTTCGACCACAAGTTCTTGGTCTGGGCAAAAAAGACCTTGGACTTATATGTGCGGAGTGGCGCGGGATACTCTCCATTTGATATATGGCAAAACAACTCAGTTGCAGATAACTGTATATCTGGCTCCAATAAAGCGTAGTCCAATTAAGGGATCTGTCATTTGCTGCAATCATTAAACCGTTATGAACCTGGTGGGTATATGAGAGGGCACTCTCACCAGCTCTTGGTGACACGAACCTATTTGTTGATAATTGGCTTCAGATTAGCTCATATCCATCTCTTCCTGCGTTCCTTGCGTATTAAAGCGAATTATTCTTCCATCTGCGAACTGCTTGGCATTCCTAAACGACTGCCAATGTGGAAGCAACAGATTATGGGAATCTTCCATCAGACCTACCCAAAGGTCTCATTTGGGATAACACTTTCTGTTAACTTGTAATTGGGAATGAATAACACCATTCACAATTCCCTTATGTCTTTGGTAAAAATCTGAACTTCTTTCTGCACTTAATTCAAATACACATAATTGTTCGATCCATCCTCCTTGGCCCAAACGAAACAACGTGTGTCTTGCATTCTTCCATTAACGTTTCCCTAATGGTAACGTTTCACTGTATGCTAGATTCATTGTGTGCCTTGGACAAGGAGTCATGACAGCTTCATGTCAGAAGACAATCAATAAGTATCTACGAAACTAGTAGTTTCTGATTGCATCTTTGAAAGTATAACTCCCTTTCAGCGTGATATCTTTCTCTGAGTATTTCAGCCATTCCGGCCCACACATTATTATTGTTCGGGAATTTTGGTTGTCAAATGCATTCTTCAGATTCACATAATCTTATGATGCAGTAATTGTAATTTCTCTCTTGACCATGGCCACAATGACCTAAGTCTGGAGAAAGATCTATGTATACCAAGCATACACATTAAGGCACAAGGTTTCGACTGCCCTAATTGTTTGATTACAGAATATATTCTATCCATCGATCATTGACATATTGGCATTTACTAACTCGGTCATCCTTGTATAGTTGTCTACTACTGCCTCAACGAGATCATAAGTCGACTGACGAATATCCTATTAGATGTACCCCTGAACCACCTCGCTATCGGGTTGGCTTCTTGGCATTCCCTCGCACTCTCCAATGCTGACTCAATGTTTCTGGATCTTCCATCCATAGGTTGATATACTAGCTTGAATGACCATAGAAAGAGTAACAAGCGCAACACATTGCCCCTGACTTCTGGCATTGCGATGATAAGCGGTTGTTCCTCAATCTATTCTGCATCAAGCAATACCGTATCCTGTATAGACGGCGTATTAATAGATACTTGCTCTTATTTGATAAGCATGCGGACAACTGATTTTCCGTCTTGATTCATTATGCTTAGGAGTCCTAAGTTTATATAGGTACTTCCTTAAATCAATCGACCATTGATATCAAATATTGACTTGCATTTCCTTACTGACTGTATTGGTTGTTCGTGCTCTCGGCCATCGGCACTACTTGACTGAACATCTCTCATTATGTCCCTGATGGTTGTTCATGCTCCTCGCTATTGGGACGCTACTTGACTCAACATTGGCAACATCGCTTGAGATCTCGAGTGTCAAGGTAAAAGCAGTGTCATAATTCTCTAATATATCAAGGCTACCTCCCCCCTCTGTAGGCGGGCTCCAAACGCCATCAAAAATACAATTCCTATGCTCATGCACTTTAATAGTAAACGATGGTTATTGAAATTTCATCAGTGTAATCATACTTGTGATTATACTCCGTATTAATAGAAGCGAACTGCTAAGCATTTGGGGTAATGACTCTGATAATGTGGCGTAACATTCCCCTATGGTCACAGTGATAGTGGATGCCAACATTTCATAGTAGACCCGATAGATTAATAAATCCAATTGGGTTATAATAACATATAATACTGATGATTTCTGAGTTCAATACTGAAGACAAGGATATGTGGTACTGAGACAACCTATCGGTTCCCATTATTCCATTTGAGTCTGTCAATCGCTTTTATCAGCATCACAGCTGATCATAATAGCCATTATGCCATGATTGTTATGGCGAATTCGTCTGTAAACACTGTATCGATTTGAATCAGTGGTTGAATGACTTGTTCTGCAAACAAGTCTTTTCCGTATAATCCAACTTAATTGAAGTAATAGCCATCATGGCGTTTCTCAATAAACACTTACCAAGTGCTGTTGCATATGGCGAAGACGAGCGCAATATCTCCTTTTGAGAGTTTGAGTATAGCCACTCTATGATCCATGAACATTAACCCATGTGATATGGTGCTTGGTCAATAACATTGTTAGTCATACCCCACAGTGACTGTACAATGATGAGAATACATTTCATTATGTGAGTATTGACATGATCCCTGAGATGGGCCTCATGAACTCATCATATAACACGATTGCAACTGCAACCTCGATCATCATAATGTACTCCATTGATTTCCTCCGACGTATGGTCACAGTTGGCCACAACGCGAGAGTGTTTGTGTAAAATAGAAGACTGACAGAGCGAGAAGAAAGGTGTGAAACCACAATGGCAGGGTGATAGGTAACGCGACGCATCGTACTAGCGCCGGGGGCCGAGTAAACCCCCACAGGGATGTCTGTGACAGCTCTGACTGACCGCGTCCACTCTGATGGAGCCTCACCGGGCCGGCAGGATGTTTTTTTTCGCTCATGCTGCGCATCAGCGCTTATCAGTTATATGCAGCTGACGTTGTAATGCATACTAACTCAAGCCAATGAGCAGGGTTGCTTCAGGCCTCTTATTGTCAGCAAATGTCATAATTCTCTCACTCACATCATTCCTATTGCATATACTGGTCTCAGCCGGAGACGGAGATGTCTTGTACAGCCGGAGACGGAGATGTCTTGTACAGCCGGAGGCGGAGATGTCTTGTACAGTCGGAGACCGAGATTTCTTGTACAGTCGGAGACGGAAATGTCTTGTATGGCCGGAGATGGAGATGTCTCGTATGGCCGGAGACGGTGATGTCTCGTATGGCCGGAGATGAATGTTGACTCTGGTACGAGCTGATGGCATTTAGCTGTACTGGTACATTCATATATATACTGGCCTTGTGGCCCTCTTAGATTGAATACAATCAAGCTTCTCTAGCATCACTATTTCAACAGGTTATGAGCCCGGCGCCCAGTGCAATCTGTACTCCAAAAATATTCTATTTATATCTTACGATTTAAGAGCCTCAGAAACCTTAACCCACTCACAACCATCCCTGTTCTCAGCCGCAACACCATGACAATCTATCACCCTCCATCGTCACCGTCCTAACCTCCTCCACTCTGAAAACATGTCAAACGAAACATTGAAGACCGATTATGGCAATGTGCCCAAGCTGACTGAGGAAAACTACCCTGTCTGGAAGCAAATGATTGGCCGAGTCCTCATCGCCAAGAAAGCTATCAATATCGTCACCAGCGTCGAACTCCTTCCTGTCGGCAACGGGGTTGCCCTACGCCCTCCACAAGAAAGCTGGCATGACCGAGCCAATAAGGCACTAGCACACATACACCTCGGATGCTGCGACGAACTCCTTCCACTCATCGATGATATTGACGACCCGGCGGAAATGTGGGGAGCACTTAGGGACCGACTTGACAATGCCTCCACGAAACTCAGCCGCACCCAAGTCCTGCGGAAGTTCACAGCCTCTCGACCATCGCCAGACAAAACGGTCACCCAGTACTTTACCAAATTAATCGCCTTCCGCAAGAAGCTAATCGGCACCACCAAAAATATCACTGATGACGCCATGAAGACACATATCTTCACTACCCTATCTGATTCATATGAAACAACCATTCAAATCCTTGAACAGTGGATCCCCGCTCCCACGGCCCGGCAGTGTATGGATGCAATCAGCGAATATGCCGAACGAACGACCCTAACAAAAGAAATCGGAGATTTGTCCACCGGAGCAGCCCTATACTCCCGTGACGGAAATTGTGGCCGTTGCGGACGAGGTGGCAGACGATATGGTGGATGGGGAAATGGACGCCAGAAGCACACATGCACATACTGCAAAATTGACAATCATACCACCGAAGCATGCGGAAAGAGAAAGCACGCTGAAACCAACACAAACACCGGCGATACAAACACCTCCAGGAACGATGAATGAACTTGCTACCACTGCGGTCTCTCAGGACACTTCAAGTCCGACTGCATCCACTTCAAACGTGCCCTGGATCAATGCAACAAAGTCACCAAAGGCACAGCATCCGCATCGCTTGCTACAGCAGGAGATCGCAACCTGATCTGACTAGCCAAAAATGAATCCGCACTCACTGCAGCCTCCGCTCCAGCTGCATGAGTTATCGATTCCGGAGCATCTCACCGTATGTGCAATGACCGCACCAGATTCAACTCATTGAAGGAACTTCGTCAGCCAATAGTCATTGAACTCGGAGACGATACCAAAGTTACAGTAAGCCACCATGGACTCGTTTAACTGTCACAGGAATACAAAGTCAATGCCCTATACACGCCTACGTTCCGGCTCTCCCTTCTCTCCATTAATCAATTGGACACAGCCGGATACACATCCACATTTGGACTTGGCAAGTGCTCCATATCATCTCCATCAATTACAATCACAGGCAATCGAGTCAATGATCTCTATATCATATCTCCAGCAACTGCACTCACTTCGTCAGTACCAAGCATGTCTACGAAGTCCACTTCGAGAAAGAAGCAGAGAAAAAGACCATCAATCACGCACTCCACCGAGCCTACTACAAGCCCACTCCACACCGCCTCACCAAGTGCAGCCAGCACCGTAACTCAAAGTCCACCTACCACCGAATCTCCAAAGCCACTCACAATCTCACAATCACGACTGTGGCACCGCCGCCTAGCCCACATTCATCCCACTGCCCTACGATCTCTCATTGTTGGATATACAAAAGACGACTCAATGTGCACCGCATGCATTCAGGCCAAGCACAAGCAGAAGATCATCAAAGTCAAGACCAAGCGCACTACAAAGCCATTTGAACTCATACATTCGGACATGTGTGGACTATTCTCCACGCCCACCTCCGCGGGCCATCGCTACTATATCCTATTCATCGATGACTACACACGATACACCTCTGTTTGGGTCCTTCCAGATAAGAAGTCAAAGCCATGCACTTCAGCCTACCAATCATTTCAGGCCCGAGTTGACTCCATGGGATACGAAGTGAAACAATTTCGGTGCGACAATGGCCGCGGAGAATATGTCAATAAGACCTTCCGACTGGTGCTCGCTGGTCGTGGCACAATATACGAACCATGTCCTCCCTACACTCACCATAGGAATGGCGTTTCCGAACGCATGATCCAGACCATCACCGAGAAAGCACGATCCATGATGATTGACTCCCAGGCGCCACTTGTCTTTTGGGGAGAAGCAGTCAATACCGCAGTCTACCTCCACCAGCGAACCTCAAACCAAGGCCTAACGAAAAGAAACGACCGCAACGGCTACCAAGTACCATATTCAACTCCATACGAGATTCTGCAAGCATTTGGCAAGCCCTCCCACGACAATGATGGCAATGAAATCTTGTCCAAAGCTCCTCTCCACCACCTTCGGCAATTCGGCTGCTACGCCAGTCGACTCATCCCCGAGCCGCAACGTGATGGGAAATTCAGCCCAAGATCAAAGCCATGTATGAAGGTAGGTTACATACACAATTCGACTACACTTTGGAGGATATGGGACCCAGCATTCCGAATGGTACGATCGCAGTCAGATGCCATTTTCGACCAGGAGAGAAATACCCTCGCATCTTGTCTACACGGAGACGAAACAGACATCTTTGAACTACCAGAAGAGATGGAATATGTCGAGGAAATTGAAACGGGTGGAGATGGACATCTCAATGACCACCCAGGAACCAGTCGAACAGGTGAAGGCCACAGAAGTGGTGATCATGACTGTACTGACGATGATACAGACCACATTCTGCCCGACGCTGACAATCGTCGAAGTCCCCCTGCAAGTACAGATGTGACATCACGTCCTCCTGACGAGGAGGATGCACCACCGGTGTCCAGAGAAACCTTCGTCCACAATCGACATCTCCACCGCAAAAATGACAATGCCCGCCGAATGGCGGCCATGACGAAGCGATCATGCCAACCACCACGCACGAATCTTGTCACAACAAGTCAGATTAAGATCTCCGCAAATGCACTAATCATCATGGCTTAGGCTCTCGCATCGACATCCATAAACAGCGATCCATTCACATACCCGGAGGCCATGGACAGCCCACAACGAGACCACTGGAAACGAGCAATGGAAGAAGAATGCACATCGATCCTGCTCAATAACACATTCACAACCATCAACTCCCGGGAAGCAAGGCAATTGCGAGTCAAGCCAATGGGCTCCAAATGGGTCTACAAGACGAAGAATAATCCTGACGGCACCAGACGATACAAAGCACGCCTAGTGATTAAAGGATATAAACAATCAGACTTCGGAGAAACCTATGCCCCTGTCGGAAAACTCACCACTTTTTGGTATCTCATCTCCCAGGTCGGAAAACATGGCTGGAACATCGATCATGTGGATGTGGTCACTGCTTTTCTCAATCCCGAGGTCGATGACGATGATATCTATATGACCTTGCCAGACAGCTGGCTGGAAGGACTGAACACAACTACTATCATTGTCCGACTAAATAAGGCACTTTACAGTCTCAAACAAGCACCACGACTTTGGCACAACGATATTGACACCTGCTTGCTCTCTCTCGAGTTCACACTGTCCCAGGCCGACCCCAACCTCTATCTCCGCAGCGATGGAATTCTGATGCTTTTGTACGTCGATGATATCTCAATGTTGCACCCAAAAGTTGCTACCAAAGCTGCGATCCAAGTTAAGGCCAGGCTCTCGGAAAAGTACAAGATCACCAATCACGGCATGGCACGCCAATTTCTCGGCATGGAAATCCACCGCGAGGAAAACGGTACCGGCATCAGTCCTGGCCAGAAGGCTTTGATCACCACAATTCTCAAACGGTTCAACATGCAGAATGCTCACGATGTATCAACTCCAATGGATCCTAATGTGAAGCTTCATCTGGCCGAAGATCGGGGGGAGAAAGAACTGAAAGATATCAAAGGCTACCAGGCAATCGTCGGCTCATTGATGTATGCAGCACTTGCAACTCGGCCCGATATCTCATTCGCAGTCGCTGCACTTTGCCGATACAATTGCCGCCCTTTCACCAGCCATCTCACCGCCTCCAGATGAGTCCTCCAGTATCTCAAATCCACAGCCAACTTTCGACTGCACTTTAGCAGCAGCAGCAGCACTAACAGCAACGGTCAACTCACTGGCTACACGGACTCCGATTGGGCCAATGATTGTGCCGATGGCACAGATCAAGGAGGTCATGTATTCCTTCTCAGCAACGGAGCTGTCTCGTGGCAGTCACAAAAACAAGATCTCATCGCCATGTCAACCCTCGAAGCCGAATACATCGCTTGTTTCGATGGCTCCCATGAAGCAAAGTGGCAACTCCAGCTCCACTGGAATATACACGGCAAAGACGCATCTCCGCTCCCAATCAATTGCGACAATCAGGGCGCACTTAGTCAGATCACAACTGGGATCATAAAGGCTCGCACGAAGCATATCGACATTTGCTATCACAACAGTCGAGATCTCCATGCCCACAAAATAGTTGACTACTCCTACGTGCACCCAAACGAGAACGTGGCAGACATACTAACCAAGGCCTTGACGAAGGATAAGCATGAGAAATTTACACAGGCGATGGTGCTATGGTAATAGAGGTCGATTTGACGTTGGATTTAAGGTTGTTTCACATTCATTTTGGGCACACGGATTTCTTCGTTTTTCAATGGATGGCCATCCTCAGGCTACGGCAGTACTCTTTCCCTGCTCACTCTCGCAGGGTTTTAAGGAGGCTGTTATGAGAATCACTTTGTTTCATTCTTTTCATCGTGTTTTGTTTCTTGCTCTACAGTGTATAACAAGAAGGGGAAGTATTGCATATACAGGTCTCAGCGGGAGACGGAGATGTCTTGTACAGCCGGAGGCGGAGATGTCTTGTACAGTTGGAGACGGAGATGTCTTGTACAGTCAGAGACGGAGATGTCTTGAATGGCCGGAGACGGAGATGTCTTGTACGGCCAGAGATGACTGTTGACTCTGGTACGAGCTGATGGCATTCAGCCGTACTGGTACGTTCATATATATACTGGCCTTGTGGCCCTCTTAGATAGAATACTATAAAGCTTCTCTAGCATCACCATTTCAACATTAATGACATCGCACAGCCCAGTGATTATCCAAGATGCAAGCTCAAAAATCGTTGACGCTTCAATTCATGCTCATTTCCAGAATGTGGCAATGAGTGTATCTGTTCCCTTTTTACGTACTGTGGGGGCGGATTTGAGTGCGGTCATCACGTGGGTACGTTTAGGGTTGTGCGCAGCGGAGCCGCACTACATTAGTTCTTGTGTACATGTTAATTAGACTTAGCGAGTCAGTGAGTTTGGGTCAATAGAGAGATTCAGGACACCGGACACCGTACAACAGGTTATGAGCCCGGGCACTTCACTGATTTGACCCACTCGACTCGGATTTACGGCATCATCGACACGGTCTCGGAGTAGTACAGACAGACCTGACGCAGGTGCAAATGACAAGATGGCCGAATCGACAGCGATCACGATTAAGACGTTTGATGGTACGGACACAAGAGCTGGAGTTTGGAAATAGATATACTCTTGAAACAGAAGCAGGTTCTCGGCATTGTTGGCGGTACAGAGGAAGCCCTGGACGCGAAGGACAGGACAGAGTTCAAAGCATGGAAGAAGCAGCATGGAATCGCACAGTGTACCATCCTCATTGCGATGGAGCGGTCATTGCTGCAGCAGAATGTGGTTCAGCTAGACGCGAAGGCGCTGTGGGATCAGCTCAAGGAGGACTACAAGTCGAAAGTGAAGCTGAATGTTTGAGCTTTGCGAGACGAAATGTCAGCTGTGAAGTTGACAGATTGCGAAAATGTGCAGGAATGCGCATCGAGGATCCAGGGGTATGTGAACGATTTCAACCTCTGTGCCGACTCAGACAGTTCGACTGGTAGTGGTACAATGCCGAAGAGCGAGCACAGCTACTTCCTGATGATGGGAATTCCTAAGGATGAAGATTGGCAGTTGTGTACCCAGTTGATGTACGACAGGATCGATACACTAGCCGACCAACCGGAGGAGGTTATTATGAAAATCAAAGCCCACGAAGCGCGGCAACAGCAGGACATCAACTTGGAATGCTTCGAATTGCTGGCACTGGCCAAGACGCGGACGAAGAGCAAGAAGCGGAGTTGAGAGCACTCTTGGGAGTCCCGGAAGACTCGTGACAGTGGAAGTGAGAGCAATGGAAGTAGTTCGGTGAGTGAGAAGCATCGCCGCAGGCATACTCAGGAGTGCTACAGATGCCATAAGGTGGGGCACATTGCACGGTATTGTCCAAGCACTGCACCAGTGGACAGCGCAGCACCGACAGAGACAGCTGCAGCGACGACGATGACATCAATTGAGAACTATTGGATGACAGTCACTGGCAGATCCCCGGAGAAGGAGGGCTGGTACTTGGATTGTGCCACAACTTCTCATCTATGTGGAGATTGGCGAAAGTCCGAACTATACACCGAGTACATCAAATGAGATGGGTGGGAGATTTGCGACTTTGCAGGAAGGGTAGCGGGCAAGGCCATCAGGCACAGAGATATTCGGTTGAGGCTTCAACTACCTGGAGGCCGCCACCGCATTCATGAAGTAGTTGTGAGAAATGTCTTGCATGTGGAAGGAGCACACAACTCGCTCACCCAATTGCAGCTTATGAATCGGGGGTTGCAGATTGTGCCTGTCAACGCCTATGGGATCAAGATATACGGCAAAGCGCCGGCTGAGAGTACTGGTCGAGGTCGAGGAAATCTTGTGGGCATAGCAGGCCAGATTGGAGGATTAATCCGACTGGATTAGAGGCTGGATGTGAAGGTTGTATAGAAGAGGCATCGAGCGTGATGATAATTGTTTCGGAGGAGCTCTAGGCATGGTTGATTGCTTTGGAGAAGCTACAGTCACGGTTAATTGTTTGGGAGGAGCTTCAGCCAACCTCTATCTTTGTTTTCTTTGGAGTTTAGCACTATAGTCGTGATACCGCTCTGGAGGAGTGTGGGGACGGATTTGAGTGTGGTTGTCACATGGGTTGGTTTAGGGTTGCGCGCGGCGGAGCCGCATTACATTTGTTCTTGTGTACGTCTCAATTGGACTTAGCGAGTCAGTGAGTCTAGGTCAATAGAGAGATTCAGGACACCGGACACCGTACAACACCTCCAATGCCGGCCAATACTTTCTATTTGGAAGGATGTGACCATGCAGCCATGTGATTGCTGAAAAGGGAAGACCAAAAATCTTTGATGCTCCATTGACACTTACCTCAATGACATACCAACAGTTCTTGGATGCTCAACAATTGCACAGAAAATCCATATAGTCAATATTGACAGCCAATATATCGTTTCTATGTATATTCATCTGCATCCAAAACCTTCGAGGTGTCTCTGTGTCTGAGCCTCCGTTACACACGATATCTGAGCAATGAATTACGTAGCGTCATCATATTACAGTCCTTTCGGCCGGCAATTAACGGCATATAGATCCATCCACTAGTTTTGGATTTATGCAGCCTGACTTCTTCACCGCTCCTTATGCAGTTTCTTTTCTTAGATTTCCATGACGTACCATAAGCAATTATCAACATCTCGACCATGTGCACCAGGTCAGAGCAGAGAGTTATGATGTTGGATGCACGGATTGCTGCAGCATGATGGCTGTCATTCATCTAGGTTCCTATTGCGCATTGACCGCTCGTTCTGCGACTTGTAGGACATCACTGACTTCAATCTTGTTAGCATATTTCGTCCCTAATTCAGGTTTTGCTTTCTCACTCAACCATAACAGGCAGGACAATATCAAGTCTGTTGGTTGTGTATCAAGTTGATTTGGAGTCTAGAACTTTCCAATGGCCCATATGACCATTGTTGTACGGTGGCGGGCGCTCGAGTAGTCGAGTGTGTGCGGGCGTATGCGAAGGTGTCTATTGTATCATGTAACGAGACATGTCGCATCGACATAAGGTCGATCGATGACTAATGGTGCTAACTACAAAAGAGGCAAGTTACATCATAGTCCTTGGCATAGTGATATCCGTACTTCCAATCAGCTCAACACTCCTCCAGGACGGCTATCACGTCCGTTTCAAACAAAACAGTAAACAAAGGAGAAGAGGAGCCAATCAAACATTGTGGATCTCCTCGAAACAAACGTGCCCAATCAATTTACTTTCCGACGGCATTCCCGATGCCATTTCCACTTCCAATACCATTCCCGTGACCATTTCCGAGCGTACCGAGGCCATTTCCGAGGCCATTTCCGAGGCCATTCCCGAGTCCAATTCCGATCATTCCCATCGCAGCACACTGCTTCAAGAAGGCGGGCTTCGGCAGTGGCTTTGTGAAGCAGTCGGCGAGCATCTCAGCAGTCGGTACGTAGCTCAAGTCGATCTCTCCATCTCTAGCCCTATCTGCAGCAAGATAGTACTTGGTCGCCATGTGTGCAACTGCAGTTCCGCGGTAGATTCTGTTCTTGATACTCGCGATCAGTGACTGTGAATCGGAGAATACGTGAGGGATAGTCGGGATGCCGAGCTCGTTCAAGAGATGTGAGATCTGTGTGAGTCTCATGCAGCCTACTCCAAAGGCATAGTATTCGGCATCGGTCGTGGACTGGGCAGTCGACTTCTGTTTTCTCGATCCCCAGTCGACCGCTCCTCCGAAGGTGATGACCAGTCCGCTTGTCGATTTATAGTCATCCGGGCATCCAGCATAGTCCGAATCGACATAGCATCTAAGTGCGCCATCTCCTTCTCCTCCGAGTGTACTTTCGCCAAGTGCTCCTCCGAGTGCTCCTCCGAGTGCTCCTCCGAGTGCTCCTCCGAAACGCAGTCGCCAGTCCTTCGTGCCGTTGAGGTACCGAAACACGCGCTTGAGAGCTATCATATGCTCATTACTCGGGTCGTGATTATACCGGCTGAGAACTCCGATGGCATATGCGATATCGGGCCGAGTGGCGGTCATCGCGTACATGAGGCTTCCGATCATCGATCGGTATATGGTCGGATCGCAGGCTTCTTCGTCGGGCTTCCTCTTGTGATGCTTCATAGCCATTGGCGTGGCAACTGGCCTGGACTCGTCCATTCTGAACCTCGCCAAGATCGTCCGAATGGAGCTGTGCTGATGGATGTCGATCGTGTGATGCTCCCGATTGTGTTCGATGTTCATGCCGAGATAGAAGGAGACACTCCCGAGATCATGCATCCGGAACCTCTTCTTCATCTGATCCTTGATCTGCC
>Ga0307515_10006322_pt1 | contig 23733 bp, 19 predicted proteins | sample 17_EM_MG_FD_194513 | JGI IMG/M metagenome (GOLD analysis project Ga0307515, IMG submission 194513) | Populus trichocarpa ectomycorrhiza microbial communities from riparian zone in the Pacific Northwest, United States - 17_EM | ecosystem: Host-associated > Plants > Roots > Unclassified | place... | reverse complement strand
GGCGCCCGGTCACCGAACTCAGTTGCGAGCGGTGACCGGCCCGACGAATCGATCGGGGTCAGCTGGTTTCGCCGGCCATGCTGAATGAGCGGAGCCGGTCGATTGCCAGCAGCGTGCCGCCGATGACGAAGATTGAGCTCATGACGATCGCGACCGGTAGCGACACTCGGCCGGTCAGCAAGTCCGTCGGGGCGATCTTGTCGCTGATCGCGATGACGTACTGCTCGATGCTCAGCACCCGGGTGCCGCTCACGAAGCGACCCAGCAGCCCTTCCCAGACCAGGATGTAGACCAGGCCGAGGAGCACCGGGCGCCGGGTCAGCAGGCTGAGCATCAGGAAGAAGGCCGTGTAGGCGCAGGCTCCGATGGCTGCCCCGGCGGCCAGGGCCAGCCCCAGCCGTACCGAATCGGCCATTGTCCCGGCGATGAACAGCGGCACCGCCGCGGTTACCGCCGTGACGCCCACCGCCACGCCGAGCTTGGCCAGGATGATGTTCGATCGGGGCATCGGCTTGGTCAGGATGTGCACGATCGTGCCGTCATCGACTTCGGAGCCGAGCACGCCGGTGCCGACGATCAGCGCCGTGACCGGCAGGACCACGGCCAGACCCAGGGCGGTCAGCACGGGTACGCCCCAGTCTGCCGGGTTCACGTTGTAGGAGCGGCAGAGCGCGGCCAGGCCGACCAGCAGCAGTGGCAGCGGCAGCAGGAGTAGCACCCGGCGCCGACCGAAGAGCCCTCGGGCGGTGATGTACGCGACGGTCGTCATGATCAGGCCTCCAGCAGGTACGAGAAGACGCTCTCGAGCGACTCGTCGGACGGCAACAGCTTGCGCAGCCGGATGCCCCGGTCCAGGGCGATCCGGGGCAGCGCCCGGGTGAAGCTGCCGTAGTCGGCGGCCCGTACGGTCAGACCGGTGTTGGCGATCTCCACGCCGCTCACCGAGGTCTCGCCGATCAGCGCGACCGCCAGCTGGCGATCGTCGGAGGACTGGACCGCGAAGACGTGCGGCCGGTTGGTCATCAGCCGGCGGATCTTGCGGTAGTCGCCCGAGGCGGCCAGCCGGCCCGCGACGATCACCTGGACCGTGCCCGAGACCTGCTCGACCTCCTCCAGGATGTGCGAGCTGAACAGGATCGTGTGGCCCTGGTCGCCGAGCGAATGCAGCAGGGTCATCATGTGCATCCGCTGCCGCGGGTCCATCCCGTTGAACGGCTCGTCCAGCAACAGCACCTGCGGTGCGTGCACGAGCGCCGCGGCGACCCGGGTGCGCTGCCGCATACCCTTCGAGTACGTCTCGATCCGGCGGTCCTGCGCGTCGGTCATCTCGACCAGTTCGAGCGCTCGCCGGGCCGCCCCCGGCGCGTCGGGCAGCTTGTGCATCTTTGCGCTGGCCAGCACGAACTCGTACGCGGTCAGGAAGCCGTGCACCGCCTCGCGCTCGTTGACCAGGCCGAGGTCGCGGTAGACCGCCGGGTTGCGCCAGGTCGGCTTCCCGTCGATGGTGACCGTGCCGCGCGACGGGTTCAGGAAGCCGGCCATCATGTGCAGCACCGTCGTCTTGCCGGCGCCGTTCGGGCCGAGCAGGCCGGTGACGCCGGGGCCGAGGTTGAGGCTGATGTCGTTGACCGCGACCACATTCCCGTACCAGCGGGAGACGTTCTGCAGCTCCAGGGTGCTCACAGGGAAGCCACCTTCCGGTAACGGGCGAGTAGGAGCAGCAGGCAGCCGGCGATCAGGGTGAACGCCTCGATCCCGTAGACCGGGCCGAACCGGTCCACCGGGAAGCCGGCGTTCGCGCTCGGGATCAGCCACGTGCCGATCCCACTGATCAGCGACATCGGGCTGGCGAGCCCGGCCAGGTGTTGCGCGGTCGACGACGGCAGGATCGACAGCACGCCGACCACCGGCGTGGTCATCAGGAACGTCGCGACGATCCCGGCGGCCGCGAACGCCCGCTTGCCGGTCAGCGAGGCGATCAGCAGGCTGATCGAGGCGAAGACCACCGCCCAGAGAAGGCTGTAGGCCCAGCCCGGCAGCAGGTCGCCGAGCTCGTTCCAGACGCCCTTCATCCCCGTTTTCGTGGTAAAAGCCGCACCCACAAACATCACCAGCTGCGGTACGCCGAGCAGCAGCCACACCGCCGAGGCCAGCGCGACGAACTTCGCCCCGATGTAATCCGCGGCGCGCAGTGGGCGGCTGAAGTAGAGCGGTAGCACCCCGGAGCGCATGTCCCGGGACACCAACTCGGGCGCGATGATCGCGACGAAGAAGATGACCAGCCAGCTCATCGAGTCGGCGAACTGGATGTAGTTGAACACCACCACGCCGGTCTGCGAGCGCACGGCGGCCACGATCACCGCGACCAGCAGCACGATCCCGGCCACCAGCCAGGGGAAGATCTTCGACTTCGCGCTGCGGCCGAGCCCGAAGGCGGCGCGGATGCCGTGCACGTAGATCGCGCTGAAGACGGCGGTGCGGCCGAGCCGCCGGCCGGTGTAGCGCTGGTAGCCGATGTCATGGATGACGCTGGCTTCAGACATCGGCGGTCTCCCTCTGGGCGAAGAGCTCGGCGACCCGGTGGCGTCGCTGGTCCAGGCGGTGCAACGGCAGGTCCAGGTCGGCCACCACGTGCAGGATGCGGTCGTAGGTGGCCTCGTCGGTCAGCGGCACGAGCAGCAGCCGGCCGTCCTGGGTGACCTCCAGGCCGATCTCCTTCAGCGCCGCGGCCAGCTCCTCCGTACCCTCGCTGACCTCGACCGCGAGGACATCGGACGCGGTCGTCATCGCCGAGATGCGGTCGGCGCGCAGCAGCCGGCCGCCCTCGATCGCGATCAGCGAGTCACAGATCTGCTCGACCTCGCCGAGCAGATGCGAGCAGACCACGACCGAGATGCCGAACTCGGTGCCGATCCGCTGCACGAGCGCCAGCATCGAGTCCCGGCCGGCCGGGTCCATGCCGTTCGTCGGCTCGTCGAGCAGCAGCAGGTCGGGGTCGTGCACCAGGGCCTGGGCGAGCTTGACCCGCTGCTTCATGCCGGTCGAATAGCCGCCGATCTGCCGGTATCGCTCCTCGTAGAGGCCGACGTGCCGGAGCGCTTCGGAGGCGCGCTCGCGGGCGGCGGTGCGCGGCAGCCCGCTGATCCGGCCGAGGTGCGTCACGAATTCGGACGCGGAGACGTCGGGCGGCAGGCTGTCGTTCTCGGGCATGTAGCCGACCCGAGCGCGCACCTTGTCGGTCTCGACGGTCGGGTCGAGGTCGAAGACGCGCAGGCTGCCGCCGGTCGGTGCGATCAACCCCAGCATGATCTTGATGAACGTGGACTTGCCGGCCCCGTTGGCGCCGACGAGCCCGATGACTCCGGGCTCGACGGCGACAGTCAGGTCGGACAGGGCGGTCACCCGCCCGCCGTACGTCTTGGTCAGGTTCTGGGTCGCGATGATGCTCACAGGGGCAGCGTAGGAACATGCCGCACTCTGCGGATCAGGTGTGACCCCGAGAGCACCCTGAGGCGTCTCAGGCCACTCTCAGGTTTGTGAACGTCAGCTGCTGATCGTGTACGAGTCGCCGTAGGTCTTCCAGGTCAGCGGCGGGTTGAGGTCGAGGTTGCCGGCCTTGAGGAAGACCCGCTGTTCGGTGTCGACCCGGCTCGTGTCGCTGTGCGCCTCCTCGGTCAGCATCGCCGCCTTGCGGGCGTCCAGGAACGCGTTCAGATAGGTCGTCTCGTTGCCGCCCTGGGCCGGCGTCTTCGCCTTCTTCATCGCGGTCTTGCGGATGCCGCCGAAGCTGACCGAGTCGTCGCCGGGCCCGTGCATGACGATGGCGTCGTAGTAGATGAACTGGCCCAGCGCCCGGAGCCCGTCGGCCTTCGCCTGGCTGACCGAGGGGGTGAAATAGACCCGGTCCCGTTCGTCGTTCTGTGCCTGCTGGAAGACGGTGTCCTTGGCGGCGGTCTGCCAGGCGCTGACGAAGCTGCTGCCCAGGCCCGCGTGCGAGTCCGTGCCGTTGACCTTCGTCAGGGCGGGCAGGAACTTCGACAGGACGTTGTTCGGCTTGCGGGTGTTGTAGAGCTTGACCAGGTCAAGCATGTCGCCGGTGCCGGAGCAGAAGCCGATGATGCCCGCGGTGTAGCCGCGCCCGTCCCCGATGTCCTCGATGTACTTGTACTGCGCCTTCCAGTCGAGCGAGGAGTTCTCCGCGCTGGAGACGAGCTCCATCGCGATCTCCTTCTTGTGCGGGTCGGTGAGGTCGACGCTCGCCTTGGTGGTGGCGGCCTCGGCGGTGGCGTGCAGGACGACCGGCGCCACGGTCGCCAGCGCGACGACCGCGACCAGGCCGATCCAGTTGCGCGTTCTTCTCATCCGGGCTCCTCCGTCAATCGTTAGTAAGTCTGATTAACAGATATAAGCATAGAAGAACGTCAACACTCCAGAGCCGGCAAGATATTTAAGACGCCGCCCGGGACTATCGGTCCCGGGCGGCAGCGTTCCGGCTAGCCGTCGATCGCGTTGACCGGCGGGACCGTCAGCGTGCGGGCCCCGGGCGTGCCGCCCAGCTGGATCTCCCGCAGTGCCGTGTTGTTGGTGGTGCTGGTCTCGGCGAGCTTGTTAGCCGGGTTCGCCTTGACCTCGATGTAGTACGTGCCGTTCGGCAGGTCGGTCACCTCGAACGATTGTCCGGGCCGGTACTGGCTGTAGGTGTCGCCGTTGCCGATGTCGAGCACCTCGCGGACGGCGACCGCGGTGTTACCGCCGCAGGAGGTCGACAGGTCGGTGTTCTCCGGGCGCCACTTGGCGTTCGGGATGGTGTAGTCGACCGCGTCCGTGTTGGCCAGGCAGAACGCCTCCTTGCCGCTGCGCACGGCCAGCTTCTTGTCCGCCGAGAGCAGGTTGTACTGGGCGAAGTCGGTGAAGTGCCAGTGCTTGTGGCCGTCCCGGTTGTCCCACTGCATGGTGCCGGCGGGAACCGAGCCGACCTGGTTGCCCTTGGCGTCGAAGAAGTACTGGTACGCGTCCATCAGCTCGGTGCCGGTCTGCCGGAAGCCGTCGACCAGCAGCGGGGACGTGCCGGCGTTCCAGACCGTCGCGCCGAAGTTCACGTACCACTTGCCGTCGGTTTCGCCGGTCTCCTCGTTCGTGCCCTCCTCGAGCGCGATTCCCCAGGCCGGCAGCGACCGCAGGTCGGGCCGCGGGCCGGCCTTGGGCGCCGCCTTCAGCGTGGCCGGCACCTTGGCCGGCGGCCGCAGGCTGGGCAGGTAACCGTTGTGGTCGCCGTGCCCGTTCTCCGCCTTGGTCTCCACGCTCAGGCCGGCTTCCAGCGCCTGCGCCTTGCGGGCCGCCGCCAAGCCCAGGCCCTTGCCGCGGTCGCCGTCCACGACCTTCAGGTTGAGCTGGGCCGTACCGTTCTTGATCTTGAAGTAGTCGGCGAACATCGGGTTGACCGCGACCGCGACCGAGTAGTCGCCGACCGGGATGTCGAAGTTTTCGATGTTCGGCTGGCTGCTGACCGTGGCGTTCCAGCCGGCCTGGATGCCCCAGACCGCGCCGAGCGTGAACGGGTTGTCGCCGTTGCACCCGCGCGGGTACGGGGTCGAGGCCGGCGCGTCGGGCCGGGTACGCGCGGAATCGTACGAATTGGGGCAGAAGTTGGTCTGGTAGCTCTTGACCGTGGCCCCGGCCTGGTCCTTGACCGTGATCGAGGCGAAGTTCTTCAGGCCGGTGAAGTCCGTGATCATGCCGGCCGGCAGCGTCGTGTTCTTCTTCTTGCCGATCTGCTGCGCCACGATCGGGTCGGCGTACGACTTGCGGGCGGCCCGGATCTCGAACGGGTCCTGGCCCGCGATCACGTTCACTCCCAGATCGAGGAAGAGGTAGACGTTCTCCCCGTCGGTGTAACGCTCCGCTGTCACGTTCGGCGTGGCGACGACGAACGACAGTGGCGGGGGCGCCGTGGCGGCGTTCGCGACGCCGATCCCGGCGATCGCCCCGGCGGTCGCGACAACGACCACCCCGGCCGCCAGCAGTCTTCTGTTCATGTCCTGTGCCTCCCCATCGCTCGACCGGAAATCAGCCCGGTCGATGTGTGTCGCACAGGTAAACCGGTCGACCGTGAACTGAGCGTGAGGACCTATGAGACTTACCTCAAAGCACGCAGGCCTGGGGCGCTGCCGATACGATCGGCGGAGTCGGGACAGCGCTGTCCTCCGCACGTCAGGAATAAGGAGGCGCCCCGGTGAGCGACCTGCACGGGCAACTCGACCCCGACGGACATGACGCTGCGCTGCGCGCCGACATCCGGCGGATCGGCACCCTGCTCGGCCAGACCCTGGCCCGCCAGGAGGGCCGGCCGCTGCTCGACCTCGTCGAGGAGGTGCGCGCGCTGGTCCGGCAGGACGCCCGGGCCGCGGCCGACCGGCTCAAGGCGATGGACGTCACCACCGGCACCAAGCTGGCCCGGGCGTTCTCGACCTATTTCCACTTGGCCAACATCACCGAGCAGGTGCACCGCGCCCGCGACCTGCAGCGCCGCCGGGCCCGCGACGGCGGCTGGCTGGACCAGGCCGCCAAGCTGATCGCCGAGCAGGGCGTGCCCGCCGACGAGATCGCCGCCGCCGCCCGCCGGCTCGCCGTGCGCCCGGTCTTCACCGCCCACCCGACCGAGGCCGCCCGGCGCTCGATCCTGTCGAAGCTGCGCCAGCTGGCCGACACCCTGGACTCGGAGGCCGCCGCCGCGGTCCTCTACGGCGCGTCCGACACCACGGCCTCGACCCGCCGGTTCGCCGAGCTGATCGACCTGCTCTGGCAGACCGACGAGCTGCGCCTGGACCGGCCGGATCCGACCGACGAGGCGCGCAACGCGGTCTACTACCTCAAGGACCTCTACGCCGAGGCCGCCCCGCAGGTGCTCGGCGATCTGGCCGACACGCTGCGCCAGCTCGGTGTCGAGACCGCGCCCACCTCCCGGCCGCTGACCTTCGGCACCTGGATCGGCGGCGACCGCGACGGCAACCCGTTCGTCACCCCGGCCGTGACCCGCGACGTCCTGATGATCCAGCACGAGCACGGCATCCAGGCCACCGAGGCCGCGATGGACGCGCTGATCGACGAGCTGTCGGTCTCCAACCGGCTGCGCGGCGTCTCCCTCGACCTGTCCGCCAGCCTGGCCAAGGATCTGGACAGCCTGCCCGAGGTCGCGCCCCGGTTCCGCCGCACGAACGCCGAAGAGCCGTACCGGCTGAAGGTGCGCTGCATCAAGGCGAAGCTGGCCAACACGCGCGGCCGGTTGCGGCAGGGCACCGCGCACGTGCCGGGCCGTGACTACCTCGGCACCGATGAGCTGATCGGCGATCTGGAGCTGATCCGGGCCTCGCTGGCCCGCAACTCCGGCCAGCTCACCGCGGTCGGCGTGGTCGCCACGGCGGTGCGCACGGTGTCCGCGTTCGGGTTGCAGCTCGCCACGCTGGACGTCCGGGAGCACGCCGAGAAGCACCACGAGGTGCTCGCCCAGTTCTACGAGCAGGTCGGCGAGGTCGCCGACTACGCGGCGCTCGGCCGGGCCGAGCGCACCAAGCTCCTGGCCGACGAGCTCTCCGGGCGGCGCCCGCTGGCCGCCCTGGACGTGCCGCTGACCGACTCGGCGCGCAAGACGTTCGACGTGTTCGCCACGATCCGGGACGCGCAGGACCGGTTCGGCCCGGACGTGATCGAGTCGTACATCATCTCGATGACCCTGGGCGTCGACGACGTGCTCGCCGCGGCCGTGCTGGCCCGCGAGGCCGGGCTGATCGACGTGCACACCGGCCGGGCCCGGGTCGGCATCGTGCCGCTGCTCGAGACCCCGGCCGAGCTGGACGCGGGCGGCGAGCTGCTGGACGAGATGCTGTCCCTGCCGGCGTATCGCGAGATCGTCCGGGCCCGCGGCGACCTGCAGGAGGTCATGCTCGGCTATTCCGACTCCAACAAGGAGGCGGGGATCACCACCAGCCAGTGGTCGATCCACAAGGCCCAGCGCGCGCTGCGTGACGTGGCCGCCCGGCACGGCGTACGGCTGCGGCTCTTCCACGGCCGGGGCGGCACGGTCGGGCGTGGCGGCGGGCCCACCCACGAGGCGATCCTGGCCCAGCCGTTCGGCACGCTGGACGGCGCGATCAAGGTGACCGAGCAGGGCGAGGTGATCAGCGACAAGTACACGATCCCGGCCCTGGCCAGGGAAAACCTCGAGCTGACGGTCGCCGCGGTGCTGCAGGCGACGCTGCTGCACACCACGCCCTCGGTCGACCTCAAGGCCCTGGAAAACTGGGACGCAGCGATGGACACGGCGTCCGGTGCCGCGTTCGCGCAATATCGGTCGCTGGTGGAAAACCCGGACCTGCCGGCGTATTTCTGGGCGGCGACGCCGACCGAGCTGCTCGGCGCGCTCAACATCGGCTCCCGCCCGGCGAAGCGGCCCAACACCGACGCCGGCCTGGGTGGGCTGCGGGCCATCCCGTGGGTGTTCGGCTGGACCCAGACCCGGCAGATCGTGCCCGGCTGGTTCGGCGTCGGCACCGGCCTCGCCGCGGTCCGCGAGTCCGGCGGCGAGGGCGTGCTCAAGGAGATGCACGCGAACTGGGAGTTCTTCAAGACGTTCATCTCCAACGTCGAGATGATGCTGGCCAAGACCGACCTGAGCATCGCCCGCCGATACGTCGAGACCCTGGTCCCGGAGGAGTTGCGGCCGATCCTCGACAAGATCGAGCAGGAGTACGAGCTGACGGTCCGCGAGGTCCAGGCGGTCACCGGCGCCGCGGGCCTGCTGTCCCGGCAGCCGGAACTGGCCCGCACGCTCGGCGTCCGGAACACCTATCTGGAGCCGCTGCACCACCTGCAGGTGGCGCTGCTGCGGCAGTACCGGGACATGACCGCGGACAACAACAACCGCCAGTTGCCGACCGCCCCGGGCGCGCGGCGCGTCCCGTCGGATTCGGCGGCGCTGGAGCGGGCGTTGCTGACCACGGTCAACGGCATCGCCGCCGGGATGCGCAACACGGGCTGATCCGACCGGTCGGTGATCCTCAGGCGGAGACGGGGAACGCCGGCCGGACCCGGGCGAACTGGCGCCCGATGTGCGCGACCCGGGCCGGCTCGTCCTGCTCCCGCGGGAAGGCGAGCCGCTCGGGCGTTCGCTCCGGCCGTGCCTTGGTCACGAACGCCCGGCGGGCCGCGGCGAAGCCGGACCGGTCGGCGAACAGGTCCCGGCTCATCTCGGCCATCTCCTGCGCCTCGTAGGCGTCCAGCGGCACCGGCTCGGCCGCCAGCCGCTTGGCCTTGGCCGCCCGCTTCGCCCGCGCGGTGCGCGCGTCGGCGTGCCGCTCGGCCAGTTCGGTCAGCCATTCCGCGTACGCGTCGGGATGCCGCGGGCCGACCTCGTCGACCAGCCCCAGCGACTTGGCCCGGCCCGCGCTGACCGGCAGCCGGTCGTCGATCAGTCGCTGCGCGGCGTCCGGGCCGACCCGCCGGGGCAGCAGGAACGTGTGCAACTCGGTGCCGTACAGGCCCATGTCGTAGTACGGGTTGAGGATCACCCCGGCGCGGGCCGCGACGACGTCCGCGCCGAGCCCGAGCATCACCCCGCCGGCGCCGGCGTTGCCCGCGTACGCCGAAATGACGACCTGCCGCGCGCAGGTGATGATCTCCCGGCACACCTCGTTGATCGCCTTGAGGTTGGCCCACGCCACGCCGGCCGGGTCGGCGGCGGCCTCGGTGACGTTGAGGTGGATGCCGTTGCTGAACACCTCCGTGCCGCCGCGCAGCACCAGCGCCTCGGTGTCCTGCGCGGTCGCGTGCCGGATCGCCGCGAGCAGCCGCCGGCAGTGCCCGACCGACATCGCGCCGTTGTAGAAGTCGAAGGCCAGCCAGCCGACCGCGCCCCGGCGCCGGTACCGGATCTGCCGGTAGGACGGCTGCTCCGGCTCGATGCCGGGGGCCAGCGGCGAGTTCGGTACGCCGCGCAGCCGTTCGCCGAGCAGCGTCGTCGCGGGCAGCTTGACGTCCGGCCCGGCGCCGTTCCGCTCGGCCGAGCGCAGGTGCCCGAGCCAGACCGCGCCGTCCCCGGTGCCGACCAGCACGGCTCCCTGGCGCCGGCCCAGCAGCGCGCCGGGCCGCGCCTTGCGGGCCAGCCCGGGGTGCGCGTCGTACGCATGAACCGCCAGCCCGCCCAACTCCGTGCGGACGCCGGGCGCGCCATCCGCGGCCCGGATCCGCCGGACGATGTGCTCGGTCGGCGCGTCCCAGGCGAACGACCGGTCGGCCTGGCGCATCGCCGGACGCGGCCGGGCGCCCTGCACCTCGATGGTCAGCTCGGTGGCCGGGGTCGGGGTGAACGCCGGATTCGCGGCCTTCTCGATCGTCTCGAAGATGCACTCCATGGCCGCGTCCGCGACCGGCCCGCTGTAGAGCGCCGACTTGCGGGGCGGCGCGGCCGGCAGCGGGAACGTCCGGGCGGCCCAGACCGGGCCGGCGTCCATCTCCTCCACGGCCTGCAGCGCGGTGACGCCCCACGAGCGGGCGCCCTCGGTGATCGCCCAGTCCAGCGACGACGGCCCGCGGTCGCCGACCGGGCCCGGGTGGATGATCACCGTGCGCCAGTTCTCCCAGACCTGGGACGGCACCCGGTCCTTGAGGAACGGGCAGATGATCAGGTCGGGCCGCGCCGCGCGAACCGCGGCCACGATGTCCTGCGGGCGCCCGGCGAGCTGCACCCCCACGTCGTGGCCGGCCTCGCGCAGGGCGCACCAGGCGCGCTGGCTCAAGCCGTTGAACGCCGACACGAGCAACAAGATCCGCACTTGCGACCTCCCCAGGACGCCTTGCCGCCAATGCCAAGGGAGTCTTGGGTAGGTATCTCCGCTTATGCCGCACTTGTTGTGCGATGCTCTGCGGCCAGTTTATGTCGGACGGGCGGACTATCCTTGGCTCCGCAACCCCCCGTCTAACCGACGTCCGGGGGTATTCGACGTGCTTCCTGGAGCGTGCATGCAACTCGCCGGCTTGATCCCGGCCGCCCTGCGCGATCGTGGGCTCTCGCGCGCCCGCGATCTGGCGCGCAAGGGCGGCGTCGACTCCGACGCCCTCGATCTGACCGCACCCGCCGCGCTGCGCCCGTTCGTGGTCGCGGCCGTGGCCGGCCCCGCCGAGACCGGCGGCGCCGGCCGGCCCGTGCTCGCCGTGACCGCCACCAGCCGCGAGGCCGACGACCTGGCCGACGCGCTCAGCTGCCTGCTCAGCCCGGCCCAGGTGGCCGTCTATCCGTCCTGGGAGACGCTGCCGCACGAGCGCCTCTCGCCGCGTTCGGACACGGTCGGCCGCCGCCTCGCCGTGCTGCGCCGGCTCGCGCACCCCGCCGGCGAGCCGGTCCAGGTCGTCGTCGCGCCGGTGCGCAGCGTGCTGCAGCCGCAGCTCAAGGGGCTGGGCGACCTCGAGCCGGTCGAGCTGACCACCGGCGGCCCGGCCGAGCTGGAGGGGGTGGCCCGCCGACTCACCGACATGGCATACGCCCGGGTCGACCTGGTCACCAAGCGCGGCGAGTTCGCCGTCCGCGGCGGCATCCTCGACGTCTTCCCGCCCACCGACGAGCACCCGTCCCGGGTGGAGTTCTGGGGCGACGAGGTCGAGGAGATCCGCACCTTCGCGGTGGCCGACCAGCGCACGATCGACCCGGTCGAGCGGCTCTGGGCCCCGCCGTGCCGCGAGCTGCTGCTCACCCCGCAGGTCCGCGCCCGCGCGGCCGAGCTGGCCGAGCAGCACCCCGAGATCGCCGAGATCCTCGACAAGCTGGCCGAGGGTATCCCGGTCGAGGGCATGGAGTCGCTGGCCCCGGCCCTGCTGCACGGCACCGATTCGATGGAGCTGCTGCTCGACTGCCTGCCGGCGGGCACCCACGTGCTGCTCTGCGATCCGGAGCGGATCCGCACCCGGGCGCACGACCTGACCCGGACCTCGGACGAGTTCCTGGAGGCCAGCTGGGCCGCGGCCGCCGTGGGCGGCCAGGCCCCGATCGACGTCGGCGCCGCCGCTTTCAAGACCCTGGCTGACGTACGAGCCCACGCGGCGACCCTGCGCCAGTCGTGGTGGACGGTCTCGCCCTTCGGCCTGGCCGAGGCCGAGGCTGCTCCCGCGTCGGAGACGCCGTGGCTCGAGGCGGCGCCGGTCGAGGTCTCGCCCGATCTCGGCGACGCCATCGCGTTGTCGGCCCAGCCGGTCCCGCTCTACCACGGCGACACCGCCCGGCTGACCGCCGATCTGTCCCACTGGGCCCGCGAGCAGTGGTCGATCGCGCTCGTCTTCGAGGGGCACGGCACCGCCCAGCGGGCCACCGAGGTGCTGCGCGACGCGGGCCTCGGCGTCACCCCGGTCGACTCGATCCCCGCCGCGATCGAGCCCGGCCAGCTGCTGGTCACCCGCGGCGGGCTCAATCACGGATTCGTCGACGAGACCGCCAAGCTCGCCGTCATCACCGGCAACGACATCACCGGCGGCCGTGGCGCGTCCACAAAGGACATGGGCAAGATGCCGAGCCGCCGGCGCAACACGATCGACCCGCTGGAGCTCAAGCCCGGCGACTTCGTCGTGCACGAGCAGCACGGCATCGGCAAATACGTCGAGCTGGTGCAGCGCACGGTCAACGGCGCTTCGCGCGAGTACATGGTGATCGAGTACGCGGCCAGCAAGCGCGGCCAGCCGGGCGACCGGTTGTTCGTCCCGACCGACCAGCTCGACCAGCTGTCCCGCTACGTCGGCGGTGAGTCGCCCACCCTGCACAAGATGGGCGGCTCCGAGTGGCAGAAGAGCAAGGCCCGGGCCCGCAAGGCGGTCCGCGAGATCGCGGCCCAGCTGATCCAGCTGTACGCGGCCCGGCAGGCGTCCAAGGGGCACTCGTTCGCGCCCGACACACCGTGGCAGCGCGAGCTGGAGGACGCGTTCCCGTACACGGAGACTCCGGACCAGATGGCGGCGATCATCGAGGTCAAGCAGGACATGGAGCTGGCCGTCCCGATGGACAGGCTGATCTGCGGCGATGTCGGCTACGGCAAGACCGAGATCGCGGTGCGGGCGGCGTTCAAGGCGGTGCAGGACGGCAAGCAGGTCGCCATCCTGGTGCCGACGACGCTGCTCGCCCAGCAGCACTTCAACACGTTCACCGAACGGATGAACCAGTTCCCCGTCTCGATCAAGCAGCTGTCCCGGTTCCAGACGCCGCGGGAGGCCGCGCAGACGCTCGAGGAGGCCGGCAACGGCACGGCCGACATCGTGATCGGCACGCACCGCCTGCTGGCCAACTCGACCCGGTTCAAAAACCTCGGCCTGATCATCGTGGACGAGGAGCAGCGCTTCGGCGTCGAGCACAAGGAGCAGCTCAAGGCGTTGCGCGCGTCGGTCGACGTGCTGACCATGTCGGCCACGCCGATCCCGCGCACGCTCGAGATGGCGATCACCGGCATCCGGGAGATGTCCACCATCGCCACCCCGCCCGAGGAGCGGCACCCGGTGCTGACGTTCGTGGGTGCGTACGACGACAAGCAGGTCGCCGCCGCGATCCACCGCGAGCTGCTCCGCGACGGCCAGGTCTTCTTCCTGCACAACCGGGTCGAGTCGATCGATCGTGCGGCCCGCCGGCTGCGTGAGCTGGTGCCCGAGGCCCGGATCGCGATCGCGCACGGCCAGATGGGCGAGGACGCGCTGGAAAAGGTGATGGTCGGCTTCTGGGAGAAGGAGTTCGACGTCCTGGTCTGCACGACCATCGTGGAGTCCGGCATCGACATCCCGAACGCGAACACGCTGATCGTCGAGCGGGCCGACCTGCTCGGGCTGTCCCAGCTGCACCAGATCCGCGGCCGGGTGGGCCGGGGCCGCGAGCGCGCGTACGCGTACTTCCTCTATCCCCGCGAGAAGCCGCTGACCGAGCAGGCCCACGAGCGGCTCGCCACCATCGCCCAGCACACCGAGCTGGGCGCGGGCATGTACGTGGCGATGAAGGACCTGGAGATCCGCGGCGCCGGCAACCTGCTCGGCGGCGAGCAGTCCGGCCACATCGAGGGCGTCGGCTTCGACCTCTACGTCCGGATGGTCGGCGAGGCGGTCGCCCAGTTCAAGGGCGAGCGTCCCGAGGAGGAGCCCGAGGTCAAGATCGACCTGCCGATCGACGCGCACCTGCCGACCGAATACATCTCGGTGGAGCGGCTGCGGCTGGAGATGTACCGCAAGCTCGCCGAGGCGCGCGACAACGCCAAGCTCGACGAGGTGGTGGCCGAGATGACCGACCGCTACGGCGAGCCGCCGAACGAGGTCGCCAACCTGATCGCGGTGGCCCGGTTCCGGCTGGTGGCCCGCGCGTACGGCCTGACCGACGTCTCGGTGCAGGGCAAACACCTGCGGTTCTCGCCGCTGCCGCTGCCCGACTCGAAGCAGTTGCGGCTCAAGCGCTACCACCCCGACTCGGTCTACAAGACGGCGAACGACCAGGTCAGCGTGCCCCGGCCGAGCACCCGCCGGGTGGGTGGCGAGCCGCTGCGCGACCAGGCCCTGCTGCAGTGGTGTGCCCAGCTGCTGAAGGATGTGCTCGGCGAGATTCCGGCGCCGGTGCCCGCATGATCCGATTTCCGGGGGTCAGCGGTGCCGGTCGCCGGGCCCGTGAGAGAGTCATCACCATGCCACGAGCTCGCCGACTCGCATCCACTGTCGTCGTCGCCGCCCTCGCCGTTGCCGGCCTGGCCGCCTGCGACCGGGCGCCCGACGTGGCCGTGTATTACGGCACCACCAAGGCGATCACCGAGGACACCGTGCAGCGGGTCTGGGACGACTCGTTCGCCAAGCTCGTCCCGAACGCCGCGGGCAAGAAGGTCATGCCCGTCTCGCGGCAGGACATCGTCGGCCGGATGGTCGAGCTGGACGCGCTGCGCCAGCTCGGCAAGATCCAGGGCTTCACCGCGACGCCCACCTCGGCGCCCGAGATCGCCCAGCAGCTCAGCATGGCGCCGGACGCCCCGCTGGTGACCATCGAGGCCGAGTTCCAGGGCTGGGCCGCCGCGGCCCAGCAGGCGGTCAAGGCCGACGAGCTGACCGACGCCGACCTGCGAGACATCTTCGCCCGGCTCAAGGCGAGCGGCCCGCTGGACGGCAACCCGACCTACGAGCAGTTCGCCGGCAGCGTCACCGCCCAGGCCAAGCAGGCGCTGGGCCCCGCGCTCGGGCTGCGCAACGACCTGCAGGAAGCCGCGACCAGCCTGAAAATCAAGTTCAACCCGCGGTACGCGGCGCCGACCCTGTCGCTCTACCAGACCACCGGGTCGGACGGTAACCCGCTGACGCTGGTCGAGGTCACGTTCGGCAGCAGCGCGGCCGCGCCGGCGCCGGTCACCGACGTGGCGTGACGGGACGTCCTTGACCGCCCGGATCGTCCTGCTGGTCACCTCGCCGCGACTGCCCGCCGGGCTGCTCACCGCGGCGGCGTGGGACCTGCTCCGGGCCCACCCGGTCTACGCGTCCGCCGAGAGCGAGCAGGGTGCCGCGTTGCGCGCCGCCGGCGTGCCAGTCACGGTGATCGTGCCGGATCCCGAGGTGCTGATCGCCGCGTTGGCCGAGCACGGCACGGTCGTCTGGCTCGCCGGCCCGGCCGGAGACCAGGAGTTCGCCCGGCACCTGGGGCTGCGGCTGGCCCGTGAGCCCGCGCTGGCCGAGCTCGAGCTCGCGTACGGCTCGTGGGATCCGCCCGGCGCCCGGTTGCTGGACGCGGTGGCGGTGCTGGACCGGCTGGTGTCGCCGGGCGGCGACCCGTGGAAGCGGCAGCAGACCCACGAGACCCTCGCGCAATATCTGCTCGAGGAGGCGTACGAGGCGTACGACGCGATCGCCCAGGGGGATCTGGACGCGCTGCGCGAGGAGCTCGGCGACGTGCTCCTGCAGGTGGTGCTGCACGCCCGGCTGGCGGAGGAGCGCGCCGACGGCGAACGCTGGAACGTCGACGACGTGGCCGGCGGGCTGGTCGACAAGATGGTCCGGCGCAACCCGCACGTGTTCGCGGGGGAGAGCGTCAGCAGCGTCGAGGAGATCACCGAGAACTGGGAACGGATCAAGCAGGCCGAGAAGGAGCGCGACTCAGTGCTGGACGGCATCGCGCTGAGCCAGCCCGCCCTGGCGCTGGCGGCGAAGGTCCTGCAGCGCGCGGAGCGCGGCGGGGTCGGCGTACCGCTGCCGGCCGGGTCCGATCTCGACATCGAGCCGGCCGCGGCCGAGCCGGCCCTCGGCGCGGCGCTGCTGCGGATCGTCGCGGACGCGCGGGCTGCGGGTTTGGACGCCGAGGCGGCATTGCGCCGGGCGGTGCTCGATTACGCCGAGCGGGTCCGGGCAGTCGAGCGCGAGAATGTCGGTACCCCCGAGTAAGTTTCTCGCATGCCGGAGTTCGTGGAGATTGCCGAGCGCATCGTCGACGCCATCCTGGAGAGCGACCCGCGCCTGGCGTCATATGCGGGGGATCATCGATTCGACGACCGCCTGCCCGACGCCTCACCCGCCGCCGTCGCCGAGCGGGTGACCATGCTGCGCGACGCGGCCGACGCGCTGTCGGGCGTCGACGCCGACGAGCTCGCCCCGCAGGATCAGGTCGACCACGCGATCCTCGCCGCCCAGGTGGAGCGCGGCCTGTTCGAGCTGACCGACGTGCGCGAGCACGAGTGGAATCCGATGGATCACAATCCCGGCCCGCTGCTGCACATGCTGCTGGCCCGGCCGTTCGCGCCCGCCGAGGAGCGGCTGACCAGCCTCGTCGGCCGGCTCACGGCGGTGCCCGACGCGCTGGCCACGGCCCGGGCCGGCCTGCGCGACGTGCCCCGGATCCACGCCGAGACGGCGATCGGCCAGTTCGCCGGCGCGGCCGCCCTGATCCGCGACGAGGTGCCCGGGCTGCTCGCCCAGGCCCCAGGGCTGCGCTCGACCGTCGACCCGGCCGCGGCGGCCGCCCTCGCGGCGCTGACCGAGTTCGGCGACTGGCTGCGGGCGCGGGTCGACAGCGGCGAGCCCGGCCGCGACCCGCGCCTCGGCCGGCGGCTCTGGGAGGCCCGGCTCTGGCACACGCTCGACACCGAGCTGCCGGCCGCCGAGGTGCTGGCCCGGGCCAAGGGCAACCTGGAGCAGGCGTCGGCCGAGCTGCGTGCGGCCGCGGCCGAGCTGATCGGCGGCCCGGCGAGCGACGAGACGGTCCGCAAGGCTCTCAACACGCTCGCCGCGCAGCACCCCGACAACAACTCGATCGTCGACCTGGCCAAGGTGACGATGGCCGAGGCGACCGACTTCGTCCGCGAGCACGACCTGATGAGCCTGGTCGACGACCCATGCGTGATCGAGGAGATGCCCGAGTTCGCCCGCGGCGTGGGCGTGGCCTATTGCGACCCGCCGGGCCCGCTCGAGACGGCCGACGTGCCGACGTTCTACTGCATCGCGCCGACCCCGGCCGACTGGTCGCCCGAACGGGTCGAGTCGTTCTACCGCGAATACAACGACCACATGATCCGCAACCTGACGGTGCACGAGGCGATGCCGGGTCACTTCCTGCAGATCGCCCACTCCCGGCGGTTCCGCTCAAATACCCGGGTGCGAGCGCTCGGCTGGTCGGGCCCGTTCGTCGAGGGCTGGGCGGTCTACACCGAGGAGCTGATGTCCGGCCTCGGCTTCGGCGGCCTCCCGGTGCGCCTGCAACAGCTAAAGATGCAGCTCCGGACAAGCCTCAACGCGATCATCGACCAGCTGGTCCACTGCGAGGACCTGCCCGAGTCCGAGGCAATGGCGATGATGACCGGCCGAGGCTTCCAAGAGGACGGCGAGGCGGCGGGCAAGTGGCGCCGGGCCCTGCTGACCTCGACCCAGCTGTCGACCTACTTCGTGGGTTACACAGAGGTCGCTGCGATCGCGGCTGCCCGCCCGTTCGGCGCCACCCCAAAGGCCTGGCACGACGCCATGCTCTCGCACGGCTCCCCGCCACCCCGCCACCTCCGCACCCTGCTCGGCGTGTAGCGGCGGCCATCTGGTCGGTCTCTTTACCCGAGACGCGGTGGGCTACTTTCCGCGGTTGTCGACGAGGGTTGCGGTTGGGGGCGGTTCGAAGGCGTTTGCTTCGACCTTTTCGCTGTAGTGGGTCATTGCCACGTCCACCGGGGTTCCGTCCAGGGTTCCGGCGAAGCTGCCCAGGGCGCCCTCGCTGGTCACGCAGACCGTGAACTCGTTGGCCTCGGCGCCGTCGACGCCGGACATCTCGACGCAGGTCGCGTGGTGGCCGGCGATCGTGGTGTCGTGCTGGTTGACCGTTTTTTCCGGGTCCAGCGAGGCCGCGTTCAGCACGCCCAGCACCGTCGCCGGCAGGACCATGCCCGACTTGCCGGCAGCCGAGAAGACGCCGGGCGGTGCCGGGCTCGTCGGCGTCGCGGGGCCGGTCATCGTGCAGACCAGCTTCTTCGTGGCCGGCTCGCAGCGGGTCGTCGCGTCCGCCGTGACGATGACTTTGCCGCCGGGATAGACGTACGCCGAACGGGTCGGGTTTTGGGCCTGCGAGATGGTCGCGCTCGCGCCGCCGGACAGCTGGTAAGTCGCCGAATAGGTCAGCGTCGCCGAGCCGCCGAGCTGGGTCGCCAGGTCGCCGGCCAGGTCGTTGCGGGTGCTGCCGGACGCCGCGGCCTGCTCGAGGTCGCCGCAGCCCGCCAACGCCAGCACCGTCAGGGTGCTCGCGACGAACGCCCGGAATACAGCTGCGGCGGAGGGCATATTTACACCCTGGTCCATCCGCGCAACTCGGCGCAAATCAGTAACTGGCGGGTCGCGGAGGGTGTCACGCCCGGGTTCGGTTCAGCAACTGCAGGTGCATCACGTAGCGGCGGATGACCCGCGCCTGGGTCTCGTCCGGCCGGAAGGTCGCGACCAGCTCGACCGACATCGGGCCCGGCGGCACCTGTTGGCGCAGCTTGGCGACCTTCGCGGCGACCGCCTTCAGGTCGACGATGTTGTTGCCGAGCTGGACGACGACCCGGATCTCGTCGCCCTCGTGCACGTCCAGGCCGGCGAAATGCGCCCGGATGCCCTGTTCGCTGATGTCCCGGATCCAGCCATACGCGTCCTCCTGGCCCGCCTGGCGCAGCAGCACCTGCTCGCCGCCGCCACCGCGTACGAAATGGCGGTGTTGCTCGACCCAGGCATCGCCGGCCGGCTCGACGTCGATCCGGTTCTCGTCGACGGCGACCACGTTGACGGTCAGCACATATCGGCCGCGGGCGCCGGCGGGCCAGCGCAGCGTGACGGCCGCGCCCTCGTCGGGGACGGCGGCCAGCGGCAGCGACAGGGTGATGACCGCACCCTCGGCGCGCACCACCCGGACGCCGCCAACCGGATCGTCGGCGGCGGTCAGCTCGACGATCGTGCCGGATTCGGGGAGTTCGGAAGTCGTCATGGCGAAATACCGAATCGGCACTCGGCGCCGCCGGCTGAGGGATGTCGCAGGCGAAGTTCACCGGCCGCTGACACGGCGGACAGCCCGGCTCGATACGCTCAGAGCGTGGTCGGCCGCAAGGTCGCGGTCCTGAAGATCATCCGTACGAGCAAGAGGAGCGACACCACACATGGCCACCATCGAAGCGATCGTCGCCCGGGAGATTCTCGACTCGCGGGGCAACCCGACCGTCGAGGTCGAGGTCGGGCTGGACGACGGCACGATCGGGCGCGCCGCGGTGCCGTCCGGTGCCTCCACCGGTGCGTTCGAGGCAATCGAGCTCCGCGACGGCGACAAAGACCGTTACCTGGGCAAGGGCGTCGAGCAGGCGGTCAGCAACGTCGAAGACAAGATCGCCGACGAGCTGATCGGCTACGAGGCGAGCGAGCAGCGCCTGATCGACGAGAAGATGCTCGACCTCGACGGCACCCCGGACAAGTCCGAGCTGGGCGCCAACGCCATCCTCGGCGTCTCGCTGGCCGTCGCCAAGGCCGCCGCGCAGTCCTCGCAGCTGCCGCTGTTCCGCTATGTCGGCGGCCCCAACGCGCACGTGCTGCCCGTCCCGATGATGAACATCCTGAACGGTGGCGCGCACGCCGACTCGAACGTCGACGTGCAGGAGTTCATGATCGCGCCGATCGGCGCGCCGACGTTCCGCGAGGCCCTGCGCTCGGGCGCCGAGGTCTACCACGCGCTGAAGTCCGTACTGAAGAAGAAGGGCCTGTCGACCGGCCTGGGCGACGAGGGCGGCTTCGCGCCGAACCTGCCGACCAACGCCGCCGCGCTGGACCTGATCTCGGAGGCCGTGCAGGCCGCCGGCTTCGTGCTGGGCACCGACATCGTGTTCGCGATGGACGTGGCGGCGACCGAGTTCTTCAAGGACGACGCGTATGTCTTCGAGGGCTCGCCCAAGACCACCGACGAAATGATCAACTACTACGCCAAGCTCGCGGAGACGTACCCGATCGTCTCGATCGAGGACCCGCTCTCCGAGGACGACTGGGCCGGCTGGTCGGCGATGACCGCGCAGCTCGGCGGCAAGATCCAGATCGTCGGCGACGACCTGTTCGTCACCAACCCGACCCGGATCGGCCGGGGCATCGCCGAGAGCGCGGCGAACGCGGTCCTGGTCAAGGTCAACCAGATCGGCTCGCTGACCGAGACGCTGGACGCCGTGGACATGGCGCACCGGGCCGGCTTCAAGACGATGATGAGCCACCGCTCCGGCGAGACCGAGGACACCACGATCTCCGACCTGGCCGTCGCCGTGGGCAGCGGGCAGATCAAGACCGGCGCCCCGGCCCGCTCCGACCGCGTGGCGAAGTACAACCAGCTGCTGCGCATCGAGGAGGAGCTGGGCGACGCCGCGCGGTACGCCGGTGCGGGCGCGTTCCCGCGTTACCGCTCCGCATAAACCCGCATCGTCAGATCATGGAGTTGTGGCATCTTGTTTTCGGGGCATAGGTTCTGATCGAGGTGCCGCACTTCCATGGCCGGGCGTGTGAGGGGGAGGGCAGGAATGACGCAGCGCCGCACCCCCAGCGGTCAGGGCCCGTCCCGCCGCACCCCGAGCAGCCAGACCGGTCGCCCGGGCAGTCGAGGCTCCGCGCGCACGCGGGACACCGCCGCCACGCGGATCGAGCCACGCGTCACTGTCAGCGGCATTCCGGCCCCACGCATCACCCGCGGCGTCGACCGGTCGGGCAGCCGCCCGGCCGCCGCCCGCCGCACCGCGGCGACCGGTGCCACCAAGCGCACCGTCGCCACCCGGCCCCGCGCCTTCACCGGCCGGGCCACGGTCCTGATCGCCGTGTTGGTCGTGCTGGCGCTGGGTTACACCTATCCGGTCCGGGTCTATCTCGCGCAGGAGTCGCAGATCGGCCGGATGGAGGCGGCGCGGGACGCCCAGCAAAAGACGATCAACGGGCTGACCGAGGAGGTCGCCAAGTGGCAGGACGACGAGTACATCCGGATCCAGGCCCGTGACCGGCTCTTTTACGTACGCCCGGGAGAGGTTCCACTGATCGTGCTCAACGACCCGGCCGGCGCCGCCCGCGACGCCGGCAAGGCTCAGACCGCCGCGCCCCCGGCGAGCTGGTACGACACGCTCTGGTCGAGCGTGGCGGCGGCGAACGCGGAGCCCCGCAGCTGATGGACGAGCGTGACATCGAGGTCGTCGCCGAGCAGCTCGGCCGCCGCCCCAGAGGCACCCGCGCGGTCGCACACCGCTGCCCGTGCGGCAACCCGGACGTGGTCGAGACGTCGCCGCGGTTGGACGACGGCACCCCGTTCCCGACGCTGTACTACCTGACCTGCCCGCACGCCACGGCCGCGTGCAGCCGCCTCGAGTCGGCCGGCGTGATGCGCGACATGCAGGAGCGGCTCTCCACCGACCCGTCGCTGGCCCAGCACTACGAGAAGGCGCACGAGGACTACCTGGCCCGGCGCGAGGCGGTCGAGCACGTCGAGGAGATCGCCAAGGTCTCGGCGGGCGGCATGCCGGAACGGGTCAAGTGCCTGCACGTCCACCTCGGGCACGCGTTGGCCGCCGGGCCGGGCGTGAACCCGTTCGGCGACGAGGTGCGCGCGGCGATCGAGCCATGGTGGACTGGCGGTCCGTGCGTGCCCCGCCGGCCTTCCTAAGATTCAGTGATGCAGGTTGAGATCCGCCGCGCGCGGACGTCCGATATCAAGGCCATCCGCGCGCTTGTGGACACATATACGGCAGATCGGCGGCTGCTCAGCAAGGCCACGGTCACCCTCTACGAGCAGGTCCAGGAGTTCTGGGTGGCCGCCACCACGGACGGTGACGTGGTCGGCTGCGGCGCGCTGCACGTGATGTGGGAGGACCTGGCCGAGATCCGCACGGTCGCGGTCTCCCCGGAGTGCCGCGGCCTCAAGATCGGCCACCGGATCGTCGCCGAGTTGCTCGGCGTGGCCCGCGAGCTGGGCGTGGCCCGGGTCTTCTGCCTCACCTTCGAGACCCGCTTCTTCGCCTCGTTCGGCTTCACCCCGATCGACGGAGCGCCCGTGCCACACGGCGTTTACGAGCAACTGCTGCGCTCGTACGACGAAGGTGTCGCCGAATTCCTGGACCTGGAACGGGTCAAGCCCAACACGTTGGGAAACACGAGAATGCTCCTACACCTATGAGGGTCGCGGCAATCGACTGCGGCACCAACTCGATCCGCCTGCTGATCGCGGACGTGGCCGGCGAGACGCTGACCGACGTGTCCCGGCGGATGGAGATCGTGCGGCTGGGCGAGGGGGTGGATCGCACGGGCCGGCTTGCGCCCGAGGCCATCGACCGGACCCGGCGCGCCCTGCTCGGCTATGCGGCCGAAATCGCCGAACTGGGCATCTCCCGGATCCGGATGGTGGCCACGTCGGCCTCGCGGGACGCCTCCAACGCGGCGGACTTCCGGTCGATGGTCCACACCGTGCTGGGCGTCGACCCCGAGGTGATCACGGGCGAGGAGGAGGCCCGGCTGTCCTTCACGGGCGCGGTGCGCGGCCTGTCGGCTGACCCGCCGTATCTGGTGGTGGACATCGGCGGCGGCTCGACGGAGTTCGTGACCGGTCGTTCCACATCCGAACAGGCGATCTCGGTGGACATCGGCTGCGTCCGAATGACCGAGCGGCACCTGAAGTCCGACCCGCCAACCCCGGCCGAGATCGCGGCGGCCGAGCAGGACATCACGGCGGCGGTCGACCGGGCGCTGGCGGCGGTGCCGGGCCGAGAGGCAAAGACACTGCTCGGCCTGGCCGGTTCGGTCACGACGGTCACGGCGCTGGCTTTGGACCTGCCCGCGTACGAGGCCAGCCGCATCCACCACACCCCGGTGAGCTACGAAACCGTGGCAAAGGTGACGGCCGACCTGCTGGCGGCCACGGTCGCCGAACGCCGAGCACTACCGGTAATGCACCCAGGCCGAGCCGACGTGATCGGAGCAGGAGCCCTGATCCTGCGCACGGTGATGGAACGAGCAGCCCAGCCGACGGTAATCGCCAGCGAACACGACATCCTCGACGGCATCGCCTGGGGCCTGGCCTAGGTCTTGGTCTCATGGGGCGAGGTTTGAGGCCTCAGGCGGCCCACCCAATTCAGGCTTGATCCCTCGGGTGGGTTCGTCCAGTCTCGAGCCCGGCTATCTGGTGCACAACCATCGGTACCTGCATGGCCGGTCGAGCTTCACTGGGTCACGCCGCCTGGCGCGATTTCTTGCCAA
>Ga0307515_10006321_pt1 | contig 23733 bp, 11 predicted proteins | sample 17_EM_MG_FD_194513 | JGI IMG/M metagenome (GOLD analysis project Ga0307515, IMG submission 194513) | Populus trichocarpa ectomycorrhiza microbial communities from riparian zone in the Pacific Northwest, United States - 17_EM | ecosystem: Host-associated > Plants > Roots > Unclassified | place... | reverse complement strand
TTGTAGGGCTCGAGCCACTTGACCAAACAGCCTGACCCTTTTCACGTAGCTTGGCAAGCTCGCCAGTCCAAATGTCCACAAGTCCTGACATTGCTAAATATCTAGAAAAACTGCAAATGGAAAAGAGAACAAAAGCAAGAAGATCTTGATAAAAAGTGCTCTGTAGATATTTGAAGCTTGTAATGTGTGGTTGCTATTTGAGACGTTGAAGGGTTCTACATGGGTTCTTATAGAATAGGGTTGGAAAGCGGTTTTGTGGGTCAACCACGGCCGCACACATTCTTGTGGGGAGTATTGTGCTTTCTCCTGTGCCATATAGCCAACAATTTTGTCTCCAACGGTAAAAATTAAAATACCCCAACAAGCCAGTGGTATTTTTAAATCTTTCTTTATAGAGCTAGTGGTTTTACTCGGGAAGTCAATCCAAGTCGGTTTCTTATTTATATATCATATATATCCGATTTGGTTTTTATTTATAGTATTTTTTTTGTTTAAAAATATATTAAAATAATATTTTTTTATTTTAAAAAAATTATTTTTAATATCAAAATTATCTGAAAACAATAAAAAATATTAATTTAAAATAAAAAAATAATTTTTTTTTAAAAAAACATTTTTAAAATACAAAAACAAATTATGATTTCTAAGAACTGGAAGAGTAAGAGTAAGGATGCCCAATTGTAACCTGCATACAAGTTACAGAGAAATGGTTTTGGAAGTTTTAAAATTGAAAAAAAAATAAAAATCTATATTGGATGATCAGATGAAACATTTGGTTCGATGAGCCTCCTGTTGCTCCGATTAACGCAAGACAAGCTACCACCATGCAGCCTCTGGATGCTAACAAGGTTGCAGAGACTGGACTGGAGCTCATTTTTAGTCAGGATAGAAAAAGATGAATGTTGATGCCATAAACCAAGAAAAACATTCGAGTCAGTAAGTAGATTAATAATTGAATATTTGAGCAATGAAGATTATGAAAGATAGGAGACCTATCCAACAACACTCCATACATAACGCGATTAGGTAGAAGAATGTTTGGGGTCGGGCAGCATCACTGAAAGCAAATGCTCTCCCCATGGAACCCACTGAATTAGGTGAAACATTCACAGCAAGGTCTTGGAAAACATTTGCAAAGAAGAAGCAGCCGCACTAGCTAGGGGCAATTACAACTTCGAAATAAATCTAACTATATATATACTACATAGAAACCTAGCTTTACAGTATGCAATGGTGATGTTGGTTACTTGATTTCCAGAGTACTTTTGAAGGAAATTGCGATTTGATACTTGCAAGTAACCGATCTGACTGCGAAGCAACATGCCAGAGGGTTGCTCAAAACCAAAATCTTTTGATGCAGATGAGACAGCATTTGCTTCTTTGGCCATGAACACAAAAGGCTGTGAATTGATTAGTTGAAACCACCTCGGCAGCAATTGTGCGAAGGAACCGCATCTCCAAAATTTGAGTCCCGGTGGAAACTCTAGTGCTGGTGAAAAGTAGACCAGTTGGAATCTCACAGGCCACATTGGTTAAGATGAGACATATCTTGTTTAGGCCTGGCTTGGAGTATGCCTTCTACCTCAAAAGTGGCTGATTCCTCAAAGGGCAGGCATATGCCAACATCACACATATGGATAGCAACTTTTAAAGTGCCCGTGGCCAATTTATCAGAATCTCTAACCAAATTGGCAACGACAGCTCCTGCAAAGGGAATCATTGATCCTGAAGCCAAAAGATTGGGCCTTATGAGGCAATAATTCCAGCCGTTTGATTCCCAGGCAGGGAAAAGTTTCAGGATATGAGCCTGCCCATTCAGTGTTATGAACAAACGAACCACCATATAAATTCCCGACCGCATCACATTAGAATTTTGACTGCTTTTAGGCAGACTTCAGAAGTTCAAATCCATGGTGTCCAACCCTCATACATGTTGCAAAGATTATCTACACTCATTGCTTGCTTCAGCAGATGATCCACTTGCTCTTCAATACTAATTTCTCTGAGACACGAGAAATGGTTCCTTTAGGAGAGGAAAAGGAGGGAAAGAATATGAACCTTCGAATATAAATCCACTGAAGAGTACAGATTTTAAAAGAAACCAAGTACCTGTTGTTCGCAATATCTTGACCATCTATTTTCATCTCAATCCTCCTTAGCACTGACAAAGCATAAGCATTTTTACCTGCAAAATTGTTGCAAGATGATTGATCAAGAGATAACTACTTGTTTCTTCATTCAATTTGAGAAGGAACTAAAAGGCAAGGCCAATTTAGCAAGCCAAAAATTATGTTATATAATATATGACATCTGTAATGCGCAATTAGCCATGAAATGAGCAATCCATGTCACTTGTTTTTACCATACGATTCGCTAAGAAGTATGTTTTGGACCACATCAGTGTTTCTACATCTCTGAAATATCTTTTTCCCCAAAGTGTTTTCTTACAATGATAGATATTGCTTAAATATATAATACATACTCAAATCTAAACTACAGGCTATATTTTTACGGGCTTGGACAGGAAGATCCTTACGTTCATGGGCACCCCACACAGATATATGTTAGCACTTAGAGCAGATATAGAATTTGAAAGGCAGTAACAGATAGACTTGTATTAGACATTACCCTTGGCCACTCGACTGCCGGTCTGCAGATTAGGATGAGGAGATTCTTGATTTTCATCTTCAATTTTAACTTTGTTTAATGAGGATACCTCATCATTTTTGCCCTCAAATTTCTCCTTTGAGCTCTCATCATCCAAAGGTTGTGAAGGCTCGACAGGGACATTTACAGCTTCATCACTTGGTGGTGCCACAGATTTCAGATGTTCAGTTAGCTCACCAATTCCTGTGACAGAATCATTGTTACTATTAAATCCTGATTGACCAGGGTCTGAGATTTTCTGGCAACCAGTTTGAGAAGATGGTGCAGAATTTAGATGATAAGTCGCGACCCTGGTACCAGATCCACAAGGGGATTGTCTTATTAGTTCTTCTGGATCATGTAAGCTGTCTGGAAAACTTGCTTCGGCTGAGGTAATGCCAGATTCTGAGCTGCTGCTGTATATGCTATCTGGTGGGGATATCCATCCTTTATCTTGCAAGGAAAGTCCACTATCATTAATGAGATCTTTAGCACTCCCATTGTCTGATATAGAGAAGCTCTCTCTTCCCTTGTCATCGAATGCATTAGCACCATTGTCAAGATCTGTCCCAGACAAACTAATTCCCTGTGACTTGACATCCTGGCTTTCTGCTAACCCTTCAAGAGCCTGTCAAAAAAGTAAATAACATGAGGATGCTATGCTCAGTAATCTTAGTGTTATCAAATTGTAACATCAAAAGGCATTAATCTCGGGCACAAGACTTTACTTTATGAAGATTGCCAGCATGGAGACTAGCAGTTTGTGCAAGCCTTGTCAGCATCAAATGCAGTCCCTTCGCAGATGATGCAAGTGAAGGTACCAAGGGGTTAAATGTCTGGATAGCCTCTTTAATTCTCAAGCAGTAAGACTGGTAAATGGCTTGACCATGAATAGGAGATACTTCCATCTTGGTCTCTCTTTCCCTGGTCATAGCATCTGTCATAGCAGTCACATCATTCGACAATAAAGATTCAAGTGGAAGAAGAATTGCATTTGCCTGCCCAAAATCAGAACAAAATAAAAAAAATCAGCAGATACATTCATGACTCCATAGCACACCTATATAAAAAACAAGACAACAGTTCAATTTAATTTAGTTATAAAAGTAAGACACCAATAATACAGAGATTGATTTTAGCTCAAAAGCATGCGCTCAAGAAATCACAGAATATGAATTGAGAAGAACACCTTAGATAGATCTTCCATGAGAGAACAGTGGAATGCAACAGCCTCCTTTCCCAGAGTATGAACATCATGCAGATCTTCAGTTATGGCCAGAACCTAAAGAGAATCATATAACATTACTAACAGCATATAAATTTTAACCATAAGCACCAGCAATTCCCAAGTCACAAATGTCCATGAGAATAGCAGCTGCAAAAGTAAAGGAATAAGACACAAATTTGATGAAAGGGCATACATAGAAACTGATAATCAGCGCTTTAGTGGGTAACAATCAACAAAAGATGCCATCCTAAGTTTGTGAGCAACAATCACACAAAACAATATATGATCATGGTCTTGTGGATGAAATTTCATTGTATTTGACATGCAATTGTAACTAGATTCATAGACAAATTACTATGAATCTCATAACTGATGCCAGAAAACAGGATTGAGTGAAGATCACCTCAACTAGTTTGGGGATTAAGATTTAGATGAACTAACTTGAGTTTAGTTAAAAAGGCTACAAGGGGAAAATCTGTTGTTCTTCAATTTCCATCTTTATATCTTTGATTTAAGCATTCAATATTGCATGATCCTACTACAATGACCAAAGTTCAAATCTTTATAACCTTGTGTATGTGCATGTGTATGAGAACACACTTGAACACTTGATAATTAGCTTGGCAATCTACATTCTACAGCACCTGGGCAAATGGCATTGTAGTTAAGATAAATCGTAATTGATCCTAAGGGGAAGGATAGAACAGCTAGAGCATGCCAGTATTTGGACAGTCGTCTGAAACTATGTGATTTATTTCGATGTTCTCACAACTACTCAACACTACCATCCACTTAAAAATATATCTAAAAAATAGATAGTAGTCACAGTACCGAAAACATTATTGGGTGTGTGACTTGCTATCTAACACTAAACCCCGCCTTATCCCCAGCATGTCATATTAAGTGAATGTTTCAGTAAAGCATAATGTTTCACTTAGCTGCAGGTTTTGTATCAGGGTAGACATCAGATACTGCTCTTGCAATTCAAAATCAAGTACCATAAATGTGGATAACTACAATATATTTCCCCATACAGTACCAACTGCAAAAGTATTCCAGCCTTACCTCTACCCACTGTGACAAATGCGTGCGCACACAGTCACAAAGCAGAAAACAAAAAATGATGCTAAATGTCAAAAACCTATACTGTCCTACTAACAGGACGCTATGTTGAATCCCATTGGTTACAATGTGGATGAAGTCCTGTTTAGAAGTGATAAAAAAGGGGCCTAGGCCAGTTGTAATGTGCTGATCATGGTTGGCCAGTGTACACACACCAGATAGAGAGAAAAAAGATTGTTGTCAACTATTGCAATACCTCTTCAAGCATGCTACCAGATTCAGAAGTCAAGGCTGTATGGCCCTTTGTGATGCGACTAAAGGCAGATAGTGCCACACTGACTTCATATGCACAGTCCCTCATTGCAAGAACAATGTTTTGTAAATCACCTGCAGAAGACAAAGATCAGGATATCAAGTCACAAACATTTTGTAGAAAGAGCAAAGACATAAGAGAAATTAAAATTCCTTTGCAGTAATGGATTATAGGGGAGATTTAACAGGGAAAGATGCAGGGTGGATTGGCACTCTATTCCATTGTGGGTCATATGGAATTCATGGTGAGGGAGGAATGACCAGATTTAATAGGCTACTAAACCTCTGTTGCATAAGCTAAGTTACTGTTCTTGAACTTGTTATCTCAGTGCCTTCTGGTGTTCTCATTCCCTATTTCCATTCTAAAGTTATTGAAAGTTGTGGTGTTCACCATTTAGTTCATTGTTTCTTTTGGTATCTGTCTTGGGATTCTCTACCATACCTCGCCTGTACTAGGGTTCCGTTCTTAAATTTTCTTAAATATGACGCTTACATGTGCAGATAAGGGAAAGGAAAGGAGTTTGTTCTGAAAAATAGAGGACTGTAACCTGAAGCTGACTTTGCTTTAAGAGATGCATTGCAGAGTTCATTAGCAACTGCATACAAGCCATTGGAAGCAGCTTCCATACTGCTTTGTGCAAGCTTCCACTCTTGTTCGGTGCCTACATTCATCAACAGATAATAAGTTCACTCCATATCGAAGTGGAATTTCTATTCATAGGCTAGCCATTTTGTGAAACAGGAACTCACGAGTAAAAGAATGATAGGAAACCTCCAACTTTATTAGTGCATTCAAGTAAGCTTGCTGCCATGTCCTGCCATCAGCAACACTTCTTGCTGGATAAACCTCTCCTGGTATCTGAAAAATCCCATCTCTTGATGCTTCAAACTCCAATATAGACATGCAAATTTTAAGAATATTTGATGCCTTTTCTCTAGCTTCCCACAGCAATTGCTGTCGCCTCATTAGATGGTCATGGAATTCAGGAGGAATTCCTGAAGTTTTGGTTGAAGTATTTCCAGTTGTACTGGAATTTGGTCCACCACAAGCCCATCCCATTGCTCTCTCAAGCTGCCCTTCTGCCACAACAGAATTTCGTTCACAAGCTTGCAGGCAGTCCATTGACCTAGCCATTTTTGTTATGGCTGATTGCAACCCTTCCAGCAGATTAGGTCTGCTGAGGTTTAGGATAATGGGATATAAGTTATCTTCATTGGAAAGGAACTTTTGAAATGTGACTCTGCTCTTATGTGAAGGGGTCAACCCATCATACATCCATTCCAACTGGACAATTTCTAGGCTAGTCTTGTGAAGAGCCTCTTTGAGTTCATTTACCTGTCTTTTCATGACAGAAGCTGCTGATCTTGCTGCTCTAGCAGTCTCATGAGCATTGCAGTATTCCTCAAGCATGAGCTGCACCTTCCTGATGGCGCCGATATCCTTTTTCACTTGGTCAAGAGAAAGATCCTTTGTTGCTTCTGACAATTGCTCATTCTCTTTATCTAACCAAGCTAAGAAAGCAGGAGCAACTCGTTCCTTCAGGTAGCAACCAACATGTTCACGAAGCTGGATTTCAAGCTTTCTCTTTACAATGTTGAAAAGCTGGTCGAATCCTAAATTTTGATCCACAAATGAAGCAACATCATGTATGCATGAATCAAGAAAAGAATCAACCATGCAAACTTTCCAAATGAAAAATATGTGGCTCTTCAGTAAGCCACCGAACTTCCAGATGTATTCAGATATTGAGTGCCCAGAACTCATCAAATCTGCCAAGTTAACAAATTCATTTGAGGGAGAAGCAGCAGAACCACCAGAGGACAACACTTTATCAATTGATTCCAAATCAGAGAAGGGTTTTATTAGTGTGGACAGAAGAGCTTTGCTTCCAAACACTTGCGGTTCCCTTACCTCTTCAGCACCAAGTATAGATTGAAATTGGCATTCAGAAGAAACCAAGACATTTTTTATATCAGCTTCTCTCTTTACAAGGGAAGTAGCACGCATCTCCCTCTGGTTCCATGCTTGATGGAGCTGGTCCAGCTGTGCCCTACAAGCTTCTTCCTGGGAGGCGAGCTCCTCTGCCTCTTCCCAAGACAGATGATCTCTGCCTTTCATAGCAGCTTCCTCAAGAGCCAACCGCTGCTCAGTAATAAGGCCAACCTTAACAAAGTAGTTCTTTTCTAGTTCAACCAAGGATGCCCTTTCTAATTCAACTTCCAAGAATTGCTCCAATGCTGTATCAATGGATCCTCGGATTTGAGAGATAAACCCAAATGCATCCATAACTTCTGAATTCAATGAAACAGCAGATCTCATGACATCCAATAAAGCACCTTCAGTCATTTTCCCAACCAAGATCTTGCAGGAAAGTAAAGTGGATTTGAATGTGGATGCCCAGTTTCTTTCAGAATAAAATTTTGCATGGTATACATCTGCATTCACACTATGTATGTCCCTACCAATAAAGTGCTGTAATTCACTAACAAATCCAGCTACAAGTACACATTTCTCTACCTGTTCTTCAAACTCGCAGAAGTTAGATCTAAATCTGTCATTTGCATGCCTTCCTCCTCCAAAATTACTGAATATGTCTAGTACCCTATGCCTTACTTCATTATACAAGGACCTTACAGCTATATTTAGAACAGATAATACCTTCTCCTTCTTGTCTTCCAGGTCCACTGGTAACCTGGCATCCCTAGTTGCATCGTATTTCAATTGTCCTGGTTGACTAGAAGAATTAGTGTCTTCTTTCCTCACCAAACCAGCAGACTGCATGTATTTCATAAAAGCAGACAGAAGACGATCCTTAGCTTTTGATTCAGTCTCTGAGCCAATAGAGTTCACTAACTCAGCACACTCTTCTTCAACTTTATTAATCTCTGTAGCGTATTTATCTACCTTTAGACAAATATCATCATGAATGTGTTTAACAGAATCAAGATCATCTGCATGTACTTTAGCAACGAGTTCAGCAGCCTGACTTTTGGCAAGAGAGAGTAAATCAGAGGAAAGGGCATTAGAAGACAGCTGCAACACTTGAACCCAGCCATGTACTGTACTAGTTGAAACATAATTCAGAGGTAGGATTCTTTGCAAAGCCAATGAATATGCTTGGATTCCAGTTAGAGCAGATGAGAGTCCATGATCCAGCTCAGCTATGAGCTGAGAAACTTCCCTGTCCATATCCTCGCATTGTGCTTGAGTGGGCTCAGGAACAATGGTCAGTGGAATTCCAGCCACCAGGACTGCAGATGTAAGCGACAAAGCATCAGCCATACTGCTCAGCTTTATGCAGGAATTTATTTCTGGAAGCAAATTGCTCCGCAAAGCTTCGAGGACCCTTCCATGTTGCTCCATCCATGTTACAGCTTCTTGAGCCTTCTCAGATATTACACCTGTTGCTTGAGTGAATTCTCGAACCTGAATTTCAAATGATGCACGGGTTTTCTCCAAATTACTAGTTGCTTCAGCAACAATCGACTTTGCAGATGTCTCATGCAAAATGAGACTAGACCTTTCTTGATCAGCTCGATAAAACAGAGTAGAGGCAAGCTCATACTGATTTAGAACATCAGCAAACCCCTGGAACATAAAGAAGAAATCAATCATTCAAAATGATAAAAAATAGCAACAGCACAAACTATGCTCTAGTATCCATACCTCAAGAGCAGAATCAACAGCTGGTAAGGTAGCCAATAAAATATCATGATGCTCCTGTCATAATCAGAAGGCATCAAGCATTACCCATATGTCAACAATCCAAGATAAAACCATGATAGAATAGTAACATAACAACGATTTATAAATTAAAGTTCCACAGCTAGTTGAATCAGGAATGGTGGTCGAGAGGATTTTGAAAATTATAGACAGGGGTTGAATTACAAACAATGCAGTATATACAAAATATTCTACATTAAAATCCTGAGCAAATTGCAAACACTACCAATTACCAAGATCACAAAATGAGTGACATGATTTCAGAGATAATTTGAATATGGTGCACACAAGCTGAAGTTTATTGAAACTAAATACCTGCAGCGGAACACGGATTTCTTGCACTCGAGATGCAAACAAACTCAAGCTAACCGCCAACTCCATGCCCTTTCTTTCTTCACCCCCAATAGCTGCTTCATCATGAAAATCACCTCGCGTCCATTCTACAAGGGGATCCCAAACAAAAACCTCTAACAACATCAAGAGTATATCCTTGTTTTTCCTCAGTACACCAACAACTGCTTCACAATTTGCTCTGAAGGTACCTTCCACTCCAGTCAATCCCAAAGCAGCTTCAAGCATCTGGGTAAGGCGGAATGGAACAATCTCTGGCACCTTTAATCTTTGCCCTTTATCAAAGCAAACATTATAATCAATGTGCACAATATCCCCACTACAAAAATCTACGAGAATATTATCCAGATGTCTATCTCCAAGACCCAGAATGTGGCCCACCATACTCATGGCCGCAACACTTCCAGAGTACCTACAAGTGAAGAACGGAAGTGGTTTAGTTTAGAGCAGCCATGAATGCAATGCCACTCAAAAACAAAAATGTGACAGAACTACTTCACAACTCTACTTTCTCTGTGTCAATTCTGCAGTACCACTCATCTACCACTTCATATATTCATTAGGATATATCTAGTGAAGGAGAACCAGATAGAAATCTGAAACTAATCTGGCCTAAAATTTGTAACCAAATCTTGGTTAAATAAATTTTCAACAATATCCTCCTTCTCATGCATGCAGTGCAGTAACAGCAAATCATCACAGAGGGTGTTGCAATTAATGTCCATCTAAAAATTCTCCATGGTTTATTATTGCATGCAGGACAATCGTGAAACACATATAGAGGAAAAAAGTATGCTAAAGAAAGAATTTAGTACTACGAGCTGGGCGGTGTCAATTAAAAAAAATAAAAATTGGCAAAACAGGAGATAAATATAAGATACAAATGAATGCATATGTGGCAAGTTAGAGGTGGAACTAATACAAGCAGTTAGGGAAGCTATCTAGGATTATTGAATCATAAGCAATGAGAACAAATTAGTGAAAGTGCCACAATCACAAGAGGAAGGCTCAAAATAATGTGGGCCAACACAGTGAGTATAACATACTTGATTTGGATGGCTCTATCTAAAGCGGAATGACAAAAGATTCCAATTTCCTCAAATAGTTGAAGTTAAGGTTCTATTTTCAATTAAAACAAGTAGCATGGTTGTTTAAGTAATCCAACTAGGATGAATGAAAGTTTGCTACAGCCTTCTAATTATATATAATGTACAAAGCCTGCACTTGGAAGGAGGAAACTTGAGAGAGATTTTCCAAGTTTGTTAACAAATACCTCCTCAATTTTGAGCTGAAGGCTTTGAACCCTTCACTGGCACACCAAAGTTCTTGATGAAGCAGCTGTCTTGGAACCTCCTTTATTAAGTCAAGTAGAACCTTACGTTTGACATCATGGGGCCAGTCTCTTCGTGAAATGACTCTCCTAATGCCTTTCTCTTTAAGTGCAGGTATGATTTTACCATAGAACATATCGCTTGGTCGGGGAACAGGTGGAGGAACAGGATTTTTTGAATTGGCTGGAGCCATTGATGAGAGCTGTGCCAGCTGCACGCGGTTTTGCCAAGACTTAAAGACACTATATATGCTCACCACATTGTCCACCCACTGAATAAGACCAGCCCTGCCACTGATTGGAGTCACTGAATAGTACCGTACATCAAGCAAATGCCTAGAAGTTGCAGAAGATGAACGCAGAAAACCATTTATAGCCTGCAGAAGCTGCATGATTCTTGCATCAAGACGTAAATCTTCTCGCCCTTTCAAAAGATAAGTGTACTTTCGACCATCTGAACCAAGTATAGCAAGTTTCTTAGGTTTTGTTTTGGTTGACAAGATAGTCAGTTGTTCAGAGAAAGAAGTGATTGTGACAATTCCCTGGAGACTTGTAGTGGAACTTCTGTCAGACTCAGATACTGTGACTTGCTTCTCAAGACCAGGCATTGGGACATCAGACGATGACAACAAAGCCAGTTGGGGTGCAACTTCACCTAGAGATATTGACGACTTTCTTTGATAAGATGCCAAGGAAGCAGCAATATCATCAAATGGCCGCCACACTTCTCCTAGTGCACCAGCAGAAGCCGGTGGAGTCTTAAATGACAGAATGGCTGATTTCAGATGTTCTCTATACTCCTTATGGAACCATAATTCATGAGGTGTCTCTGGTTTCCGAGAAGTAGAAGCAAGGCGGCGTTCCAAGGCCACAACAATGGGGGCCATCATGGCTGAGTATTTAGCAGCATTAATTTTGTTCTTCTCACTTTGACTTAGAGTTGCATTCTCTGCTATTCGCGCAACTTCCTCTTTCAGCACATTTATGCGTCTCATCACATCTGAAAGAAAATGCAGTTAGATAGCCCCATAAAAAAAAAAAAAAACTTTGGAAAACAAATTGCAAAGTAGCTAATAGAAATGAAAACCCACAATCAGTTATGCCAAAAGCATGTAAAGAACTTGGAGATTATGACACAACCTTGCAAGAATTCATGGTTGCAATTGAGGAATATGCCATATAAAAACAATACACCTATTTGTTTCATGTTAACCATGTGAACTTTGGACAACAGTTTCTGGAGTGCAACTTCAGGTTCCAACAAACACAATGATCCATTATAGAATTAGTTTTGCATGTTACACACTTTAGTCAATCATCCATATAGAAGTGCCCGAAATCACAACATAAAACTCAACTCTGATGCATCATGGAGTCATGAAAAGCTTAGTTTAAAATGGGTGCTCCCAGCAACAAAAGCCTAATTATGGTAAAACTACATTTACCTGCATGCAGATCTTGAAGTGTGCTGAGCCATAGTTCCTCCCAAAGAACAGTTACATTTTCAAGCTCATTTATCATGAGTTGAACATCTTGAATTAATTTTGGGTAAAGCTCTCTCTGCATGAGATGAAAAATATGTTCATATCCTGAATGTGAAAAACCAGGACAGTCCAACACAAAGCCTCAAGGAGTTAAGAGTAAAAAACCAGAAAATTAAGATGATACTCAGATGCATTTTTTTATGAGCAGAGATGCACTGCTGTATCTCAAAGAAGCTGCATATTTCAAAAACATTTGCCTTAGAATTGTTGCTTTCATGATAATTTATTTAAACCCTCATAAAATTGGTGGAACATCCCCAACCCCAAACTTTGACATCTTAGCTTCCAAACTTTCAAGTTTTTTAAATAAAGGACATGATAGAAAGAGATCATCATGAAACTAAAACTAATGCGTCATTTGCAATCTTGAGGCATGCAAAATGATTTGCTACTAAGCTTCAACTATACAAGCCACCCCACTCTACCTTCTCCATGTTTCTTTTTCATTTCACCTATCATTGCCTCTTTAACCTCTTGCATCTCCATGGGCAAGTATTCTTTCCTTCAACAAAACTTCCAGCAAGATCTTCATAGCAATGAGCTTTATTCTTGACAACACGGATACAAACTCTTTGAGCTCAAAATCATCAGGCAATAATGTCTGATTAAGACCCTATGCAGACAACAATTTCAATCTTTTTAAAACACAACCAGCTCCCAATCATGTATATCCATCGGTTTTTTTCCATGTAGACTACTTATAACTGCAGCCTAGATAAACCACATTGATGGGCACAGACTACAACACATTTATTCAGGTTACCAGACTAAATGGTAACAGTAATCCATATCAGATACATGGTAAAAAAAAAAAAAACAAATGCAACAGAGTCTAGCAAATTAAATGAAAGAATTTCCATTACCAAACAACCCAGAATGTGTTGAAGCTCCTCTGAAGGCTCCTCATTAGTATTCACATCAACCAGAGTCGGATACACTATGGACCAAGGAGATAGCTTAGCCAACATCATCAATAAACCCTCCAATTGCTTCCGGACCACTTGCTCAGGATGAGAACTTAAACGAGCAAACAATTGGGGAGTTACTTCCTACCAAACAACAGAAGACTTTGTAAGATGTTTTTAGCCAAAAGAGCAAGAAATAAACAGATTACAGGCATCCACTTGCCTTCCAGAATTTTTAAAGAGAGCTACCCACCTGCCATGGCAATAAAGGAATTGATGAAAGAGCTGGTTCAATTGCATCTCTCAACTCAACTCCAAAATTGAGTAGGATATGTAGGAAATACAAGGTAGCCCTCAGAGTATAACTCCCAGTTTTTTGTTTTAAAGACTCGCCCTCAAAGCCAGCTAACTGAGAATCAGAAACCTTTATAGTTGAGTATGTCAGGTATTGCATGAAACCATGGGCTGCATGACCGAAGAGAGAAACTCGCCTCCTTCTCAAAGACCACCATACACTAACTAAATCATTAACTGCAGATGATATGTTGGCTTCTCCTAAGCCGGCATTTACACAAAGGAAAAAATTTCGCAGTTGAGATGCAAGAGTAAAAGAAAGGGAATCGCCACTAGAGTTTTCTGCACCCTGTGCACCAGCTGCAGCTTCAATTAAATCGATTACTTGCTCCACCACTGGTTTATCATTTATTAAATTTTGCACAGAATCAGGCCAAAAAATCCCCTCTCTGCAGTCACTAGAATCGTCACCCTTGTGCTGAAAAAGCCAGAAGACCACAGATTGCACTCTTGTCCTCTCAACTTCAGTTAAATTGAATCTGTCAGGCTGGACTTCTGGAATAAGTACAGGGGAGAAAGAGCATGAGCGAAGAACAGTTTCAGATGGATTAAAGAGAGAATCTCTAGCCTGAGTGAAACACCAAGTGGCATAAGAAATCCATGCCTTGCCCATTGTGGAGCAAAGTTGCGTGGATAACTTTGTAGCTGTGCCCACGATTTCCTCAATGTTCACAACCAGACTAGGTTTGGAGTTGAAATTCTGGACATTGACAGAGTGTCCAACTCTGTCAGGTGAAGCTGCATCATCCATATTAAAATCTGTCAGTATATTGAGAACGATACTTTCCAAACTCAAATCTGGATAATCCTGCCTCAACCACTCTGAAAGTTTCAAGCAAGCCTTAGCCTTCAAAATATTATTATATGAATTAGAAACCATAGATGCAGAAGACAGCATGCAAGGGCGCACGAAAGACCAAAGATTTGCAAAAGCATCTTCAAACTTGTTTTGAGCATGCAGGAGCATGAAGTCCTCATATTGCAACTTTGACAATAGGAAAGAAGAGTTTCTCTCCTCGGAGCAATTCAATGCATGCTCCCTGAGATAATTATTTAGACGGGTTGCTAACATAAGGTTTCCCTGCTTACGGGCCAAACTTGTCAAACTCATAGACAGCTTTAGAGTGACTGGAGAAGTAGGACAGTTGGTTCGATAAATCCGGAGGAGTTTTAACCATGGATTACAATCCTGATGAACTCTGTTTATTAAAGACTGAATCGACTCGACATATGAGCTTAATATTGAGTGATGTTCCTTGGATTTTGCATGGTTGTCCTTAAGATTGTGACCTCCTTCAACCACAAAGATGCAGTGCAACTGAGTAGCAAATGGTGCTGCCTCTGCCAGACCATCAAGTGGCAAAACAGACAACATTTCCTCCAGCATTAACTTGGCCTTCCATGTTTCCTGTGGTACCTTTTCTACCTTCCCCTCATGGAGAAACAGCATTGCCTGTAAAAGCATTTGCTCACTCCTTTGCAAGGCCAGTTTAGGATCAAGTGTAAGTTCGCTGCTACTTTTAGGTGTCAAATCCAGATATGACCAAGCTGCCTGACAATCTCCCTCATCAAAACATGCCAAGGCATGAATTGCATTGATTTCATTTCCTGCAGTAGTTAGAGCACCAGAATAACTCTTTCCAGCATGTCTAGAACGCAGTTGCTGCAAATCTGATAACCAGGATTCTAGGGACTTCCAATCAGATACAGCAGTGTAGCTTTCAATAATACGTGAAATAGCAAACTGCACACCATCAGAACCCATAGAGCTCAATGATTCCTCATTCTGAAGCAAGTGAGTGAAGTGTGCAGCAGCCTTCTCATATTGACCTTCAGCCTGGTATGCCAGGCCAGTGATCCATGCAAAAGGCCCTGATATTCCATTATGACTTGGAGACTGATTCTCATCCATAAGCAAGGAAGAAAATGTCATTGAAGCCCATTGATGTAGACCAATCAAAGCCTTAGGTTCATGACTCCTACATAGAGCCAATGCTATGTGCTGTAGAACCCTCAAAATGTCTCCAAACAACCTATCCCTGATGCTATGGAGGTTCTCAGATGCCTGTGCCCTGGATTTGTCTTTCAAAGATGAAGATAAGACACTTTTGAGTTCCTGCAAACGTACAGTACAATAGTGAATGGTAGCATCATGACATTGCAGTGCCAAACCCGCATTCATCATTGGCTCACATATACGAGAAAACCACTCCTCGCAAACCTTCTTGTTTGCACGGAAGAACAAGGAGCTTGGGCGAGAAGCAGATGGTAAAATGGCTGACCCTTCATATGCATTATATACATTTTTTTTTAGAGCCTCAACAAAATCCAATAACAACCTCATAGGTAACAAGTGAGCACCAGAAGAGCCTATTATACTTAGGTTTCCATCATTCTGCTCAATATCAAGCTGTAGCACATGTGCAATGTCCAGCAGCATTCTTTCCAGTGCTGCAAAAGTTTGAGTAGGTCCACCAAGATTGGTCCGAAGACGCGTGGCAATACAATATCTAGCTGCTTCATGAATAGCCCACCAAGCACCAGCCAAATTATCAACTGAGCATATCCTTTCAAGAATATCATCATCCAGTTTTTTGTTCAACCAAAGAACATCAGCAACAAATGTCCGTGTTTCCTCAAGTTGACCCAAAACAAGGTCGTTTGAACTCCGACAGCTATGAATGAGCCGCTGGATCCAAGAAGAAAGAGGCACCTTCCATCTTTGAGAGATGTAACTCAAAATGGAAACAAGTTGCTGTGAGTGCAGTTGCTGTCTTAGTTGCTTCAGGGAAAACACTTGCTTCCAGTTCAAATTTGAACTGTTAAACGAAACAATTGCGTTGGACCTATAGGTGCTGGATGTTCCTTGGTCATGTAAACCAAATGCAAACATTGTCATTGGCAAGACATGGGAAAGCAGTCTCACAAATGAATTCTTAATGTCAACATCTGGATCACCAAGCTTTTCCAAAACCACTTCAGCCATGGGATAAAAGTGAATGGGATGTACAAGCCTTGCCTGCAAAAGCGCCTCCAGAACTGATGCAACCTGCAACCTCACCTTCGGTTCACTGTCAAATGCTGCATCAAATACCGAAAATATAATGCTGCCAGTACCACCAATGTATCCAAATGCTTCATCAAAATAAGTATTCACATTTGAATTTTCATAGATGGCAATAAGATTATTTGAGAATTTTTGGATCCACTCTAAGGCTACCACTTTGACTGTGAGAGGGGCGGAAACATTTATAGCTTTGATGAGGAACGCACTGTACTTCCTTAAATGCTCAATAATCACAGCAGAAATATCATCCCTGAAACCATTTACATTATTCACTTTATAAACAGTGTCATCCAAAGAAGCAGTCTGGGTAGTCTGATTTCTTATGGACCACCTGCTCAAGAATTCAACTGCGGTTAGCCTCTCCATTGTCTGGATAACATTGACCTGTAACTCCACATATGCCTGAATAGGTAAATTAAAGGGATCCAGTTTCTCAACAATAAAAGAAGCCAACATATCCGACCTCTTCAGATATATGGTGGCAAGTTCTGGTTGGCAAATCAAGCTGCTGCCCCCACCCAAGGAAACACAAGTCAACAAAACTTTCAAATCAAATTTCATCAATGCTAAAAACTCCATTTTGGAATAGGATTTAGAATCTTTAACACTATAATTTTCATCTCCAAGATTCAAAGTTTCATTTAGCATGGCCTTCAGCAACTCCATCTCTTTGATTAGCACACCAATTGCCTGTTGAACAACTTCATTGTTCCCATGCTGAAGCAAGAAAATATAAGTAGCAGCAGAACTTCCAGTCACCAAATGACTCGGATGCAAACGCAGCTGTGATATGAGCGCATCAAATTGTAATACTTTCTGGGCTGATGATGGGAAAAGACCAAGTTTTTGTAGAGATAACAGCTGAAGATTAGTCTTTAAAACACCATGAACTTGAAAGGAGGTGATCTTCTCAGCCCCGGGTTGTGAATCCAAGCTTTGGAATAAGATATCAAGTGCAAGCGGGTAAAAGGTAGAAAACTTTTCGCATAGTATCTCAGCCAAGAGGGTCAAGCATTTCCACAAATCACCAGTCCATTTTGCCCACCCAAATTTCCTTCCAACCATGGATAAGCATCCCAACAACTGAGGAACCAATGCTCTAAGAGATTCACTTATCTGTTCAAGTAGATTCATTTCCAACAAACCTGAAGCAGTGGACTGCAACACTGTTGTAAAACAAGAAAGGAGTGCCAGCAACCTACGAAATTGTGCTGGTGTTCCACGACTCCCATCCTGAACCAATACATCCATGTCCCCCAAAAACTTAGACAACAATCCCAAAGAGAACTGCAAATTCCCCACCCAATGTTTCTGAAACTGCAAGAAACTATCCATGATAACACGCCTGTCTGATTCTGCAAGATCCGGCACCAACACCCAACCAAGAAGTAAATCCACAATATCCAGAAAATGAGGCTGAAAAAACCTAGAAAACTTGATCGAAACCAAAGTCAATACACCCAAAAGCCTATGCAACAAATTCAAGGAGGTTCTCTCATCCTCCAAAAGTTCTTGACATGCTTTGAGGATAGGCAGAGCATATCTCTCAATTCCCACAACATCTCCAACACTAAGAAACTCACGCAACCCTTCCAATGCCAGTTCTGTTGTCCCATCACCCCCACCACCATTGCTAAGCAACGGCAAAGCCCAACCAATGAACCTGTCAACAATACTTCCAAGCATAACATGGTTTTGCCTTCCATTTGATCCAATTAGAATCGCACATATCACAGCACATAATGCCCCATAAGCAGTCGCTGCAGATTGCCTAATGGCATATGACCTGAATCACAGTTACACAACTAGTTGCACTAAGCACTAAATAATTGAATTCAGATTTAGGTAAATTTAGCAACATTTTTTAATTACACTACGCAATTAATAATTTAAATTACATGATAAATCTCAACTGGCACCGAATAATTTAAATTACTCTAGCGATGGATGATTTATAGGAGAATAATGAAAAATAATTATTTCTTAGAAAAAATGGTTAATGAAAGAATAGAGAGAGAGAGAGAGGCATTACTTGTCAGTTAGGAGTTGAGAGAATCCTTGAGAGAGAAAAGAAGCGGAGTGAGAGACAAGGAGTGAATTAGGAGGGTAAACAATAGCGCGGTGGAGTGAGTTAATGGCGCCGAGTCTAGCTGCGTCGTCGTCGTCGGTGTTTTCCGAGTTGGTTGATTTGGCTGTTGTTGAGGCAGGGGTGATTGTTGTGGTGGTGGTGATGGCGGTGGAGGGGGAGGGGGAGGGGGAGTCTTTAGGGAGAGCAGCGGAAAGGAGAGCAGCGAGTTGTTGTTGTTGGTGAAGTCCTTGCATCATTTATTTATTTATTTATTTTGTGGATTTGCTGCTGCATCTCTACGGCATGGCGTGAGAGTGGATTTTGATTCGTTTCGCTGATTCACCTTCTCTGCTTCTGAGCTCTGCTTTGGTGCATAAAAGAAAAGATGGGTTTTATTGAATAAACTTGACCTTTTTACACTATGAAAAAATTGATTTAGCCTTGCTTATAAAGTCCAGACGTAGTAAGAATTCCAAGTGAGAAAAACCATTAATTAATATAACGAAATAATCAAATATATTCTGTTAAAAAGACTTATTTATAAATCCTATTCAATATTATATAATTAATTATAATATTTAATAACGAATCAAAACTTCACCGTTTTATCTCTTAGTTAATATTCATTTCTCTTTAATTTAATTTAGCTTCTTTTTTTTTTTATTACGACTGGACATTTCTAATCCGGTCACCCCCTCGGCAGATCAGACGTGGACCTTCATCTTCATGTTTCATCGCAGAAGGTAATTTAGGCACCGGGCAAACCACGACGCAATACCAGTTCCCCTAAACAGTCTTCTCCTTTGCAGTCTAACGTCATTCTACTATTCCGGCCGTAATTCGCCGTTGTTCGCGACAGGCCTCTTGAAATGGAATCCCAGGCATTTTCATTGCACGGACAGGGACAGGAGGTGAAAAAAGCTTAAAAATTATTGAAGAATAAGATGATAATCAAACAGTGAATCATCAGACAATATAAATGATTCCTTGAACAGTTGCGTTGTCACCGCGATGCTAACTCTAGGTATAGAAGCAAAACAGGAGCGACGCACTATAATGGATCCTTATCACTCAAATAAATCAGCCATGAACACATCTCGACAACAATAAGCATTCACCAAGGACCACAAATTGTACAATCATGTAGGCTACAACCTCTGTAACCCAAAAATTGAATCAATCAACACACGAAAACTCAGCAACAAACATAGCCAAGACACGATTTTTTTAATTGAGAAAGAAGCTCCAATTTCATTTTTAACACTTTTTGAAAACCCTAAGAGTATAATCTAAAAATATCTACAACCTTGAATATGCGTGTTTTTTAAGCAATAGAGATAGGCTGTTGTTTCGCCCGCTCTGAGTTCTTCTTTGATTTATCATCATCGCCGAGGAAATCTTCGATGTTAGAAGTAACGGTGATATAAAGAGAACAACAAGGGCAGCGAGCGATTTCTTCGCCGAGTTGGAGATCGTCTTTCGTGATTTGAAACAAATCGCCGCTTGGACATGGATATGTCTTCTATCCCCACGTCGTCGTACGACATCGTTTGGAGATCAGTCTCTCTATTTCTAGAAGTTTATTCCGGGGTTTGATTGAGAGAGAGGAAGTGATTGATTTGTATTTAGGGTTTTGTTAAATTTGGATGTGGGGAAATTGTTTTAAAACGACGATGAAGAATGTCGGTTAGTCAAGTTGAACGAGGCCACCAAGAAAGGAAGTTTATATTGTAGCTGTTGCTGTCATGCTATAAGATTAAAAATATTAATTTACAGTTAAATCTTAATAAATTAATATTCTTGGTACCTCGAGATATTATTTAATAGATAAATTAATAATTTATCAATTACATATTAATTAATAAAAAAAATAATTTAACAATGTATTATTTTTTTATTTTTTTAACATTAAGCTTAGTGCATTTATCGTGTGTTGTAATTGTACAGATATTGAAAAAATAATGTGAAATGACAAAGAGTATTATGCTGAAGATGATAGTTTTGTATTGAAGTCTATTTCAAATAAAAAAATAATTACATCAAATGATTTTCTTTTACAACATGAGAACACCACACCAAAAATTTTTTGATTCACTAAAACAAGTTTAAAATGAGTTTGAAGGAGATATTAATTTAAAGAGAATACAAATAATGTTGGAGTCATATTTATCTTTGATATATAAAAAAAATTATTTATTTATTAAGTGGGTCGGTGTATTTTTCACATAGTTTCAAGTTAAAACTGAATAAAAATATTACTTAATTAAAATTATTAATTTATTGATGTTGTACTTATATTTGATCGATAACCAATGTATTGTAAAGTTAATAAAATTGCTAATTAAATCACTAGGAAGGACATAAGTTAGATTAATTTCTTAAAAAACAACAATAAATCACTTGAAAAGGCAAATTTCTTGATTGGTGAAACAAAGATGTTCTAATTGACACGAGTAGAAAGAAAGAAAGAAAGAAGAATAAAAATATTACATGGTCTCTTTACGAATTACATGAATAGAATATTACATAATATAATCAATGTCCATGTATGTATTAATGAATTTTATGATTTATTTAATATTCTCTAAAAAGTACATCATTCCAATGTCTTTAAATGAAATTATCTTTTTATTATTATTATTAGCGTGGGTGTCTGGGTCAACTTGCGGGTACCTCAACTAATTCCACGAGCCCTGAAATCAACGACCATGTAAGTCTCCAATGGCCCTGAGGTTTGTGAGACTCGAACTAGTGATCTCTAAGAAATAAACTTAGAGTCTGACCAGTTAAGTTACATCCCTCACGGTTAATTATATTTCATTTTTTCAACAGTCAAGCAATGAGTTTTAAAGACTAGGGGTGAGTAAAAAAATCGGAAAACCGATTAAACCGAGAAAACCGGAAAAAAATAACCGAAAAAACCGAACCGAAAAAAAAAACCGATTAAACCGATTAAATTTTTGAAAAAACCGGCCGGTTCGGTTCGGTTTCGGTTTTATAAACAAACAACCGAAAAAACCGAACCGAAACGAACCGAAACCGACAAATAACCGGAAAAAAAACCGAGCCAAACCGAAAAAAACCGAGCCAAAACCGGAAAAAACCGAGCCAAAACCGAGAAAACCGAGCAAAAACCGGAAAAACCGAGCCAAACCGGTTTGAACCAGTTTTTGCCCTAAAAAAACCGAACCGAACCGAAAACGGTCGGTTTGACCCGGTTTCGGTTCGGTTTCGGTTTTTTTTTCAAAAAAAAAAAATTTCGGTTTGGTTACTTTTTTTGATAAAAACCGAACCGAACCGAAAATAATCACCCCTATTGAAGACAGTCATCAAATGATTATTTGGTGTTTTTAAATGTTTTTCTCCGAAATAAAAGCGGCAAAAACCTAGTAAAAGGAGGGGAGCCTCTAAGATACTAAGACCTTAAAGACAAGAGGACGTATCGCAACAAAGAGTGTCAAAATCTTATCCCACCATCTTTCTTTCTTGTATCCTTTTCACCTTCGCGTGCTCATCTCTACTGATCGAAAAGATCCGTCAATCTAAAGCTCACATCAGGTTGGAGCAAGGTTTTCAATTATGTTCCGATTAGCATTTAGTGTAGCAATATATTTTGGTTTCAGAGTATTTTAACGTGAAGTTGTATTGTTTATATATATATATAATTTAAAATATTAATTTAATAAATATAATTTCAATTTAAATATAAAAAGAAACTAACTTAAAATTATACTATTTAAATTTTAAATAAAAGTAAAAAAATGGGAGTTGAACCGATATGACCCGATCAACTTAACAGATCTAAAGACAACGTTAATGACTAGTAAAAATATAATTTAACTCAAAAAAATTCAATATGATATCTATTTTTTTAAAAAAAATTGAGACGACAACATATTTGATTGATCCATATCAACTTGGGTTAACATTTTAAATTTGTGACTCGTATCATGAGACCATGATAACCCCAAATAAAATAAATCAAAACAAATTATGAAGCTTAATTACTAATAAACTTATTGTTAAATGATGAAATTAAGAAAAAATCAATTTGAAAAGGGGAAACAATAAAATGACATTTCTAAACAAAATTATGAGAATGTCATCAACAATCTTACATGGTCATTCTAAGCTCCAATTGCTCTAAAATATTAACATAAGATATAACAATATGTAAGGAAACTCCTTGTAAAATTTTAGCTCTATCCAATGGTCGGATTGAGAGATATAATTGATACCATAAAATTGAACAATATTTTAAAAAAAAAATTAAAAATAAAGCTAAAAGATGTGGGAGTTTTATTTTAGCTCTACACACAGATTATTGTGGATTGCTATAGTGAAATTATCATTTTAACCTTGAGTGGCTTAATTTTAAGCCTTTGGTTTAGGAGTATTTAGGTTTTTTTTCCTCTGGCTCAGTGGTCATTAGAAGATTGTTTGAGGGTGTATGCTTTTTTTCAAAAAATTTAGCATGATAAAAATGCTCTTTTGCCCCTAAAGTCAACCAAAATTAGAACTGTTGACCAGCATTCTTGGCTTTTCACAATATTTGTAACTGTAAAAATACTTATTTGCCTCCAAGATAAAAAAAAAAAAAAATTTGGTTGTTGGACAAGGATATTTCAGGTTTTTTCAATTTTCATGTACAGTAAAATAAATTTTTTAACCTCAGAAAAGACAAAAAAGAACTTTTATCTTTGGGGGTATTTTGGTAATTTCACATGAGTATTTTGTGTAATTAAAAGGACCATCAAGGGTGTTTTAGTATTTTTCACATTTTATTTTTTATTTTTTAATCAAAAAGTTGCGGATGCGTGTTCTACATACACCAGCGCAACGAATGGGCAGCGTTTGCGCTATTCAGGTGGCGTGTAACGCCTTCCGGTAACTAAATCTAGCTATATGTCGTCTCCTTAGACGCGCAACCATGCCCTCTTCCACATGGTGAGGCATGTGTAGATGGATAATAGTTGAATTGTCGTCGATGATCGCTTGTTTGTATTTCTTCTTTCTTTTCTCTCTCCTGATAACTAAAGTGCATAATTGTCCTCTTTGTTTATTGTTTGTCAATTTTAGTCCTCATTCTTTGAATTATTTTTTTTCTTTATTCCTTTTATAGAAGTTTTGTTTTTTTTTATG
>Ga0307515_10006320_pt1 | contig 23734 bp, 37 predicted proteins | sample 17_EM_MG_FD_194513 | JGI IMG/M metagenome (GOLD analysis project Ga0307515, IMG submission 194513) | Populus trichocarpa ectomycorrhiza microbial communities from riparian zone in the Pacific Northwest, United States - 17_EM | ecosystem: Host-associated > Plants > Roots > Unclassified | place... | reverse complement strand
TTGAGAAACCTCTGTGACATGTTGGCGGTGTAGCACTTGGGGTAGGCCGCGGATGTAACGCACCGCGACGATTCGGGCAACATCAGAGGTCATGGAGTAACAATAGGACTTCAACACAACCTTGCGGCCGTCATATGTCGCTTCCCAGATGTTTGTAAATCCCCCTGCAGCTATTTGGTGCTCGCCAACAGGCTTGATGTCCTCTGGAACAAGCCAACGACAGTTAGATGGTATGGATGATCGGAGGTCCTGAAACATTTGTGCGTAACGTCCAGAGAGGGACATGCTGCTCAAGTCTGGAGCAGGTGTGTCCACGACCCCTAGTCGGGGTGGTGCCGACGGACGACGATGTAGCTGTGGGGAAGGATGATCCTCGACGACCGAGAACTTTTCCCGAAGGAGGGCGCAAATGTGAGAGAGGAGGGACATGAGAACGAGGGAGGGAGGAGAACATGGGGCATTCTATATAATTACGGCGATACTGGATAAAACCACGCCCTCAGCGTGGATGGGAAAACGCAGTCTGATCCAATACCGGAGCAGATAAACGCTCTTGAGATGAGGTTATTGGAACCGTGGTGATTTCACCCGAGCAGCGAACGCCGGGGACAATCCCGTACACGCGAATTCGGAATTCGAAGGATCCAAATTGGGAAAGATGGGGATGAGGGTTGGTTTGAACTAACGGCGATATACATAAGCCAGTGATCCTTAGGAAAGGCACTCAAGTACTCATGTCGTGATGCGAATTGTACGGCGAACTTGGCGCTGGCGTGGGTGGATCGACAAGAGTGGCCGCGAATTCTTGGTCGGGACCTTCCGCGGCCGCCCTGTGGCTCTCCGATCTGCCTAACGCCGCTGGCCCTCTTTCACAGGTCGCCGCTTTCAATCGGTTCGCCCCCCCCCCGGGTCCGGTCAATACGGACGGTCGACCTCGCAGGTGTGTTGAGCGGGGTGCATGGGTCAGTCATGAGTAGCCTTCCGCATTCATTCGTCTCTTTTATGTGTAGGCAGATACAAGACACCGGTGCCATTGGAGATATCGAACAACTAAAGCGTCTTAATCCTCAGGTTGGACATCTCATCGACTAGGGGCTCAGGATTTTCGGCCTGTGCAACTCCACGTTCCCGAGCCGACTTTTCCCTCTCCACCCGAGCGGCAACTCTCCGTCGGTCATCGCGGACTGCGTTCATAACCTAGAAATGCGAAATAAAGATTTTCCCACAACGGCGTCCAGCTTCCTACCCGACGCACCTTTGTCTTTGCGGCTTTCTCGTTGGCGATCGACTGGCGTTTCGCTCGTTCCGCATCTTCAATCGCCTGGACTTGGTTCTTGATGACCTCGTCCAAGCACTTCGCACCTATACGCAGATCCTCCATCCTCTCCGGGTTGAAAACAAGTTCGGTGACGCATTTTTCTGTCTGTACCGGGTAGGTTGAAGCCATGCCTCCGAGTTCATCGACGGTAAGAAATGAAGTGCGCACCTGCTCACGGAATCCCATCTTTTTCCGTAGCGCGTTAGTCGATCAGAAACAACGGAAAGACTCATGGCCGACAAACACTCACTTTCTGCAGGAACTCCACCGTTCCTTTCTTCGACATGATATGTTGTTTCACCTTCTCAGAATTGATATGGAGCCGTCGGTACTTGGGATCACCGTGATTCTTCAGTATATTCTCGGTTATCCTATTCAGAATCTGTAATCCAAGCATTAGCTTCATAACGAAGAGTCATCAAACAAGCCTCCCCCCCATACCCTCAGCGACCTCGCTGCATCATTCTTGTCATTATTCCGGAGAATTCCAGGATCCAACATTCGACGAAACTCCTGCCGTAAATCGTGGTCAGGACCCCAAGGCTCGAACTCATTGTTCATCGATATCCTCGGCGTCTTTCCGGGAACGGAGACCGCTGTAGGATTCCGCCTCTCAGCCGCCTTCAAGATCGCCTCCAGATCAGGTTTTCTAGGCGCGAGATCGTCGGATTGCCCGGCAGAGTCCATCGTGCGGGAGGTTGAGCTCGAGGGGAGAACTGATAAGGAGAGGGCTCAACGGCTTCCTCGCAACCGCCTCCCATATAAAATACCCCATGTCAATTCAGGAAAGTGTGGCGGCCACTCAAAACGGCAGGCCTGCCTGCCACACAAACCAGCCAATGACAGGGATCGCCGGTCTAATCAGGGTTGTGGTGCCCGAAGGTGTGGGAGGACAAAACCATATGGACCACAGGCAGATACACAATTATATACTCCACTAGATGGGTAGGTTGGCATACAACTTCTCACCGAGAACTACAATATCGATACACGCAGGTATATCCAAGTCCAGTAGGGCAAAAAGCACTGATCATCGTACGAAGAGCGAACGATCATCATGAGTCTGGTTCTGTGCCTTCCGCCACCACCTCCAGGCTGACGTGACCATCGCTTTCAGCCCCGTCATCTGGCGATGAAAGGTTCGGGACATCATCAACATCCTCGAAATTGACAAGGGAAGGGAATTGTTGGTGCTTTGGTCCTCTCCATTCAGGGGAGGGCAGGTCTCCATCTGAAGACGAATCGCTGCTCCAGGACCCCTGAGCATCCCCCGCACCGTACTCGCTTGCCGGTCTGCTCCTGACTCGCGTTACCGTATGTCGCAACGTGCTGAACGGCGACGAGAGGACAGACTTGCGTCGAATCCGGTTGAAAATGCTAGGACTAGACGGAGGCATCATGTTCTGCGGTGCCATTTCATCCGGTTGTGGTGCTGGTTCCGCAGCAGTTGGCTGAGGTGCGATCGGAGGGTGTTCGGCACCCTGCGTGTAGAAAAACGAGGATGGCCAGCTACCACGCCAGCTGAGGGGCCTAGATACAACACCATTGGGGCGTCCGGATTCCCTCAACTCTGTCTCTCGGTCACGGGGTGTCGATGATCCTGATTTGTCAGTATCCCTCTTAAAGAACCAGCGAGAACCAGTCTTGAATGCGTCCTCTGCGTCTGTATCCATGGACATGGGTGCTTCGGAGGTCGTCGGAACGGGACCTGTATCAGTTTCGTCTTGGGGGAAGTAGGTTCCGGTGATTGGTTGGGGAACCACGCTGGACTGGGGCTTGATAACCTCACGGGATTTCTCCTTATTTTGCAGCGCCTTTCGAACAGCCTGTCGACCCAACAATACTTCGTTCTCAATCCGATGCCGGTTCTCGATCATATGAAGCTGCAACAGGATTGATCAATCCAGACCACAGCCGTTAGGACGGAAACCCACCTTCGGCCATGTAACCAACTGACCCACACGCATCATGCGCTCAAGTTCTGGAGGGTCTGGGTCACTGAGGATACGAAACCAGTCCTAGGGAAAAGTCGGTTCAGCCATCCTATCCGTCACGAATGAAACCCACCATCAATCGTGTTCGTGGCCATATCCTGGAAATTTGGGTCGATACCTATGCATAGTAATAACGGGTGCATCGATTGGACTCACGTCACAGTGCCATCAAATCGCTGCAAAAACACGCTTGACCAATCCTGGCCCAGCAGTTGCGGAAGCAAGTCCAAGTCGCGAATAAGCTATCATTCGAATACGCCTTAATGAATAAAAGTTACCGCCTGAAGAGTTGCGGATCACAAACCTTGAAGTTCTTGGTCAGTTCCAACTTCAGCCACTGCTCCGCCGCAGACAACAAAAAATTCCCTCGCCAACCTACAACTTGTGGTTGAGTGGTGTTGAGATCCAACGAGTCGCTGTGAGCCCACCTTTACCCTTACCCTTCCTATGAGCGACAGGCTTCCCTGCAGACCCTTGGGGAGCAAAGAAAAATAAATGTACATGCGGATTGACTTGGGAGACAATTGGGTGGGTCACTAGACAGTGTATACAAAGTAAGCAGCTCGTTCTATGAAGGGCACTATTCTACCCACCGTTGAAATAAAGGTTCAACGCTTGCACGGGGATATCAACCCTACACGCCGTAAGCACGGGGGGGGGTATTCCTTGGGGGAAACAGCTGACCTTAGACTCCCATCTCTGAATTTACTTCCCCAGCTCCAAGGAGTGATAGTCCCGTCCCTCGTCTTCTGCACCAGAACAACCGAATTGAGGATGCCCGGCACGGCGGAAGAAGCGAGAAGTGCGCTCCAGATAACACAATCTGGTGCAGTCATGTAGTTCAAGAGTTTGGTCGGCCTTCAGTGCTTATTCAAATGCAACCCCCAACGAGTAAGTAGGATCGGAACGTACGAGTGGCGATCTGCCGGGATAACAGAGATGTTCAAGATGCGACCCGTCCTTAGGTACGCCTCCCGGAAGGTAAGAGAGCCACGGGTAAAGAATGTACACTGTCCTTCCGAGTTAGAGCGTGCCAGACCTGACAGAATAACACCAAAACCTTCTTCCCCCATGTTAAAGCGTCGAACCTGGCACCTAGATACGGTCGTTAGCCTGGATTTCCCGCGCAAGTGCCGACCGATCACACCTGTCGTCCAAAACCTCTTGAACCACACGTTAAACGGCTCCTCGCAAGCCGTTATCCGATTCGCCAGCTCGGGTACCAGAAGCGCCTTGAGTTCATCTTCCCTGTAGCAACAGACAAACGCAGCGATCAAGCCTCCAGCAGAGGTACCGGAGACGACACGCGGAAGGAGGTTCGCATCCAGAAACGCCTTGACTACCCCGAAATGATCTGTACGGGTCGTGAATTGGCAGCGGAAATGATGAATTCCACGATTATCGCACAATACCCAAATGAAGCGCCACCAGAAAGGCAAAGAGCCGTGGCACCGAGATTGGTGTTGATGCTTCGGTAGAATCGTTTCTTCTCTTCGGTCGAGATGGTGGTTGCTTCTCGGATGTAGCGGAGAGCCCTCACTTGCTCATCGACAAACGCTGCATAACGCCGTCAAAACCTGTCGTATGGTGCACGAAAAAGGTGACAAACATTCGATCAGGTTTTTGGTCCCGTAAAAGGTCTTGGTGTTTCCTGTCAATTTCCATTCTGGCGACCTCTGCACAACTCAACGCACCTCGCTGTACAGCCTGTCAAGGTGTGAGATAAGGGTATATCCGGCTTCGGAAGCAATGAACGTAACATGCCTTGCGGATTCCACGCCCCCAAAGTTATCTCTCACACACATCTCCAGAACGCCCAACAATCCCCGTACATCGTTCTTCTCGCGGAATGTTCGAAGGGACCGCCGCACTTTATTGACGAGTTTCCAATCGTAGAAGTTATCGTCGGCGACCGCTTTCCAAGTATCGAATTCAAGGTATTCATCAAGAGTGTAAGCTGCGTCTTTCCATTCCTGTCCAGGTTAGGTAAAGGTTCATTGCAGAGGCACCAGACTCACTTGATATGTCTTGGAACCCCTTAGTTGGAGACGTAGGAGACCTTTTCTTCCCCTCCCTGCACGAAAGTTTAAGATCCGGTGACGGGCAGATGACGGTTGAAGGGCGCCTACAGGCAGACAGCCACTCCTTGGCATTGACAATCTGTCGTATTAGAACGTAGAACCCAAACTCGGCGAGAATAAAAACAAAGATCAAGAACTGGTCGTCACGATGAGCATCAGCTTAGGCGCCTCAGGTCTCACGAGGTGGACACGGCGTACCAGTAATGGCCATCGAACAATAAGATACAGCAGCTCCTGTCTTCGTCCATCGTTTCTTTCGCCGCGCCTTCTCCTTGGAAACGTGCCAACGATCAACTCTTGCCTTCAGATCCGAGACATAACATACCTCCGGACTTTCAAGTTGACCGGTGCGAAGTCCGAGAGAGCAGACACTTTGCGAACACGGCGAGGTGATCCCAAAGGCGTCTCAGGTTGTACCGCCGGTGATGCCGCTTCGTTGACTTCGCTATCGGTCATGCTCAGGAAACGAGCGTACACCCCCATGTGTCTAAGGGCAGGGGCCATCTCAACCATGCGCAATCGTCCCGATAGTACAATCGGAAACGCACGATTCGTTGACATAGTCTGCGTGAAGGAGCTCTTCGAGTGATTTCGCACCCTTACCAGATGACGATCCGGTAGGCATCGCCAACGAGAGTGAGTTGGAGTGTTCGGATGTAGAATGGGGTCAAGTCGTCGGCCGCGGAGCCGTGGCCTTTCCGTCACGTGAGATCACCGATGCCGCTGATCAGTCGGAGCTTACCGAACAATATCACTCGGTGAAACCGGACGACGACGGTAGGTCTCCTGGGGGTGCGCTCATAGTGGTGGTGGTGGAAGATAAAGACTTGTATTCGAGCGTTGGCGGATACGGCTAAAGGGAGGCACGAGGTTGATCGCCTTGGCTTCTATCGACTGATAACAAAATCGATCCTTGGCCATTCACAGCGGGTTTGACGGCCCGACCGACCTCCGTATCTGTGCTCTGTCACTACCCTGAAGGACTTCTCGCCCCAGAGACTGACTCAGGTAGAGGCGCAACGGCAATTTCGCCTCTCAGATCTCATCCTTCGTTTTTGGGGCACCAGCGGCGACCTCCATCCGAGGAAGCTACCGATGCCGGAGCAAAAAAATTCTGGGGTTTCTCATCCACTCTCGTCCAGCGGTTCCTATAATCTGACGTGGTCTGGGTATTATTGGAACTCGTGCGATGGTTCCGCCGTCAATCTATTATCAGACCTAACATCCCGCCGCGGTATTTTTGGTACACTCGGCAAACGCAAGGGTATAAGTACCCCTCAGGCTTCATCTCGTTTCCCCACCTACAACCACACTTCCTCTACCAGCCAACCTCTCGAACTCTAGTGACTTCACCCTACTTCTGTTCTTCTACATCTGTCATCATGGGCTGGTTCGATGACGACTCTGCAGAGTACCAGGCTCACGAAAACGTACTTCACCTTCCTCGGTCCTCAAGCTTAGGATCTTACCTCCTGACCGTACACTATTTGCCTTGCACAGCTTTCCAGACACAAAGCCGAAGTCTCTCATGAGGCTATGAGCGGAGCCGCTGCATTTTTCGCTGCCCGAGAATACGAGAAGCACGTCGCCGAGAATGGTCATCCTCCCAACCACGCTGTTGCCAAGGAGCTCCTGTAAGTTGTCACCCACCAACCACCTACGACATCGCACCATACTCAACTACGCCTACATTTCAGCGCTGGATTCGCTGGCGCTTTCGTCGACAGGGAAATCGAAACCAGAGGGGTGCGTAGCGAATATCTCGTCCCAACCACACTTCCGATTTACACACATGTAGCTCGACTTCTTCGACGAGCAAAAGGCAAAGCACGAAGGTCCGTCCCTTCCCTTCTCCCACTATCGCACTAAAAAAATTGTGTGTTGACTGGTTGTACAGCGAAGAAAAGGGCGGAGGAAGCTTGGTCCAACTCTGAGGACTATAACCGTGTTGGCTGCTAGCTGCAGATGTGGATGCGAATTGCGGGTGTACCCATGGATTGATTGTAAATGAAGTGACAGAGAGGAGATTGTAACAAGATTACCCAACCGAAAATATTGCGCAGAGTGTGAGAAATTGCGAAAGGGACGAACGTGTTCAATACGATCCGGAACAGTGTTAGTTGTGAACTTGCTGAGATTTCCCCAACCACTTCTTCAAACTCATCGTCCCAAGCTTCTCAACCGTCCTCTTCACCTCCTCCCTCTCCACGCTCGACCGATACTTCACAAACTCCTTCGCGACCATCGAAGATGCCGCAGAAACGCTAACAAACACCCTCACGCTCACCAAATGCTCAAACGCCTACGTGTGATCATGAGATGTGAAACAAAAAAAAAAGCACAATAAAGTCAACACGATGAGAGAATATTTTTAGAGGGGGGAATTAAAATAGAAACGTACCCCCATCATGACCTGTCGACTGCACTTTACCATTCCTATCGAACCTCCGCCCTCGATTTGAACGGGAGCCGCTATTGAGATTCGTACCTGGTCCCTGAACAGCTGATGGAGCATTTCGAACGTGAATGTGTCGTGACCAGCAGTTTGGGTATGGACCGATGCGATGAGGAGACAGATCGCAGGGTATGGCAGGGCTAGTGGTAGTGGATGGCTTATCGATTAGACAGGTCCCCCGTGGCGGCTCCCAGAAGCGGTTGGACTTACATGTGAGGAAAGAGTTCCCAACCGGGCACCGTTGTTCAGCGATCGAGTTCTGCAAACTAGCCGGAGTGAGGAATGGAGAGGCAGGGGATAGCATTAACACCGGAGTAGTCTTCAAAACATCCAACAATCAGTCTCACCACCCACACAATAGCTAGGGAAAGAAGGACGTACCAAGATCCTCGTCAGCATCCTCACATCCTTCACCAAAGCCCACGTCTCATGCAACGCGGTCTTGACGCCCCTCTCCTCCAGAAGCCTATTCACACTCCCACCCCACAACTCCATCCATCCATCCACGTCCTCTTCCCTACCAAGAGGTACCGTTAAAATCCCCCTAGTCAGCCTCCACCAATCCTGCACGCTCCTCGGACCTGCAGTTCGCAGCATCCTCCCAGAGAATCGACTCTTGACTCGTTTCTCAAGAAGGTTGATGGTATCCACTCGGTTCGTCACCCCAATGACTGCGAGTCCATTCAGCCCCGACCCGACCCGGCAACTCTGCGCGGTATCAAGGAGGCAGTAAAGCAAGGCCTGACGACCGTGCAGCGCAAATTCATCAAACGCGTCGAGTATTACAACCACGGGCTTAGGTTGGCTTGGGAGAGTCGATATCAACGAGGGCAAGTAAGCTGGAGGGGGAAGAGAAGCAATATCCTGTTGATTCATTTCCTCCTCATTGGCATCTGGGTTACCCCCATCCTCTTCATCATCAATAGCGATCTGTTTCCCCGTTTGATGTGATAGTTGCCAGGCGATCTCACGAATCGCGAGCCGGTCGTTCTGTTGTATATGTCCGGACAATCGAATAACGATCGGTGAAACGTCATTCGAGACTCGAGCTAGCGCTCGGTCTACCAGCTGGCATAACCGGCGGTGAGCAGAGATGGTGGGGAAGCGGGGCGCATCTACATACCCGAGTCTTCCCACTTCCCCGTGGGCCAATGAGCAAACAGCTATTCCCTTCACCGCGAGCAACACTCCCAGTCAACAAATCACACATATCATCGTATGCCAACTCGTTCGTCGAAGGTGTTTCATCCAGATCGTCCTCCGTATCGAGGTCAGGCGGGTTCCTAAGAGCAGCCATAATGGCCCGCTTCTGCGCCTGTAAACAAGGATGATAATGTGCCGGTAGCCTAGCGATCCTCGTCGTTCCTGGAGTGGTCAAAGCACCCGACCGCGCGACCCTCTTCGACGGGGAGGGCAATCGGGGCGGTTCTGGAGATGGGGATCGTTCGTTCCGACGTCGCTTTCTCCTTGGAGAAGTCTGCGGGGACACACGAGAACGGGAAGGTGTGGTGGGCTCTATGGGAATCACAGGAGGGAGCGTGCTCGGCGGTTTCGTTGGGCTTGGTTTCGGATATATTGGGGTATTCCGATTCGAGGCGAATGGTTGGCGAGGCCTACTTGGTGTCACAATTTCTACAGCGTCCATGATCACCCTCGATCTGACTGGAGTAGTCGGTCTTGGTGGAACTAGCTGGGGCGCTGGTTCCTCGCGTTGATTCTCAGGCTCCTCTTCCTCGACGACCGTAGAGACATTCTTCTTCGCCGTGCGCGGTCGTGTGGTCTTGGCAGTTGATTTTGAGGGGCCGGCCTTGGCCTTGGTCGTGCGGGTGGTTGTCCTCGAAGGAGGTTTAGTCGGGGGAGGCTTGATAGAAGGTGGTTTGGTCGAAGGAGGTTTCTTCGACGGTGGCTTCGCCTGAACAGCTCCTTCGACCTCTGCAAGTCGTACGCCAGGTGGTTTACCCCGTCGCTTAGGAGCCACGGCCGGTTCAACCTCCATATCCACCGCGGCGGTCTTCTTCGTCGCCCGCTTTGGCGGAGCCCTCTCAGTCTTGGACGGTCCAGCGACTGCCCTAGATCGTGTCTCGTTAGCCCCTAGCTTCTTCTTCGGAGGTTCAGGTGGTTCCAGAACCCCAGACACCAGTCTTGCATTCGCAGCGCGTCGGGTTGTCCGGGGTTTGGGAGGTGGTTTTGCTGGTGTCACAGGACCATCCGATCGAAGTTTACGACGAGAGGGTTCAGATGGTAAAGGTTCCGCTGGAGCTTTTCGTTTGGGAGGCATCACAGGTCGAGTGAGTACAGATCCTTGTTTCGGTGAAGTGAGATGACGAGACTCGAGAGTCGCGTCCTGATGTTGTGAGAAATAATTGGGCTAGACGCGCCGCGGTCATGTGAGGTCGTTCGTATCTTTCCCACACCCGGCATGGGCTTCACCGGGTACGGCTGTTCCCTCGCTCTCTCCCATCCCCACAAAACGTGTTTTTATTCTGATTTGTAGGACAGACTCGCTCGTTGGATTAACGCTCCCACTACAGGCTTGGAATTGATTGTCGAAAACATCGTTCGAAATTACCATGTCCGTTCATGATCTCTCTGGATGCACACTCACTCGACATCGAATTATCATAACCGAGTAGGGCCAGTACAAGGGGAAATGGCAAGTAGGAATTCGGTCCTACCGGTCAACTTTCAACAATGAACCGAGTCTCAACCTCCCCGCTGAACGCACGATGTCCGCGTTCACAATGGGCGAGAATGTGTTCGTGTTACTGGACGACCCCATCTCCCCAGGACGATACGATCTCCAAACCCTGTCGTTGGCTACGAAGCCCACTCACTTGAAGAGCACGTATATTACGCTTTCCCCGCCTGGGGCACTGGAACAACTACTGAGCCATCTGCGCGCTCGTTGGGGGTCCGTGAGAGGACAAACGACGGGTCCTCAATTGACGATCGAGGGGAGCATCTTTTCGATTGGGACAGACTGGACGGTGCGTGTAGGGAACGTTATAATGTCGACAGGCTCGGTCAAGGGTATACTCCTCGAGGTATGTCTCCAGTACTTTTGCTCTTTTGCGTGCGCTGACGAGGCTCGATAGGCAGAGTATCTTCCCTTACCAACAGTCACTGTTCTGCTGGGCGACAACACCTCGGAAATGGTAACCAATCTATTAACTTCCGTGCTTCCCCAAATGCCGGGCGCGAAAACTCTCGCAGTGACAGTAAGCGATTTCGAGTGGGCCGAAGTGATCTTCTACGAGAAAGAGGAGGGGGAAAATGATGGAGGGAGGCAAGAGGCAGAAGACGATATTTGGGTGTCGGGCGAGGACGAAGAGATTGTATACAGACCCGGCGACTGGGTGGGAGTAGAGAGAGACCGACGGTCAGCGTACTTGATCATAGGTGCTCTCAGGTCAGAGGGTATTATCTGAGTACAGAACAGTAGAACAGATTCCGTCCGAAGGTTCCGGGCGATGATGATCACCTTCAATGTGCACAATCCAGCGTTTCACTGGCCGAGTCCGCCCCCTGCAGTTCCATATAAGCGCTTAATCGAAGTTCTTCGATCACCAAACTTTCCACGATTTGCTGATACAAAGGTAACGATGCAAACTGCTGTAAGACCCTGGACCATAAAGGTCCCGGGAACATCTCCAGAACCGCCGTAACGTGTGATTCAAACTGATTGGGTTTGGGTACATGGAAGGTTCGTGGAGGATGCGCTGTTCGTCTTGGTTGGCCCACTGAAGTAACCGTATTTCAGCACAAGGGAACAACTTTTTCGCGGACTGTGTTCCAACCCGCCCGCCTCAGGGTCCCGGATGGGAGCGAGTAGCTTTAGCGCTGAAAATTTGACGATCAAGGTCATCCGACGTATCGGGCGCGAAACTTTTAGGGTGCTGACGGAACTGCCAGCTCAAACTCTTCACCATCGACGAGATCCCCCAACTCCCGGTCGCTTGGATGATGCAGACGGGCTCATATGGAGTGCGATCGACTCGGCCCCAAGTTGTTGTGGTCCCAAAGCTTCGAGGAGCCATTGCCCCAGCTCTTCCTGGGAGAGATAGGGAGAGAATGTGTCCTGGATAAGGGCTCTTACAGATGACGTGCGGTTTTTCTACAGGGGGGGCTCGAAAGCTTTCAACTTTGTGTGGGCAACCGTTGGCTCGCTGGGCCGGAATGTCCAGAAGGTGGGATGGACCAGCACGGTTTCAACCTCCCCCCCAGCACATCCCCCCCGTTCCTTTCACCCCTCCATGACTATCTCCCTGTGACCACCCAGTCCCCCCTATTCGCCCGGATCCGAGAGCAAGATTCTGGGTATCCATATACATGCCAATCAGTTCGACACTAGCGGAGTTCTGTTCCGACGCTGACCTCCCTGAATCCTCACGCACCGACTCTGACTTTCCACGTGCGCAACAATCCTATGTTTGATGTACGAGATGCTTCTGCCAAACGGCCTTCAGGGGCTTTCTTTCCCTTCCCGTGCACCGCGACGTCTTCCCCCGGGAACCCACGCGAGCATAACCAATATCACCCGAGATGTAGAGCTGTTACTCGGGACGGAGGATCTGGAAAAACCTATGACCACACAAAAGATAGGGTCTTTCCACGTCGAGCGTCGGTTCTGTCTTTCTTGTCCCGATGCTGGGGAGGTTCGTACTCACACAAGGTCCACGAGCGATGAACAACCAGTGGTACAAAGTTCGGGGCCGGATTTCAGAGTTGACGAACGGTGTCTGGTGGAATTTGTCTCTATGCATACATGCAGACCGGGGCTCCAACAACCTGCTGATACAACCGCATACGGTGCCCGATACGGAGATCCTACCGATAAGTATGCAGCTCCTCATAGCAATCTGCTGCACCAACCCATGGCCTCAACATCTCCACCATCCCCGCAGGAAGCTTCTCCACACGGACCGTCACACGTTCGAACGGTACTCCCAGCGCGTGCTGTGTGACCTTGCGAGTCCCACGATAGCAGTGATAGATTTCTCCTCGCCATACACCCTCAGTGGATGTGAGATCGTGAGCTCCTTGACAGGGGGGAACACAACCGGATGATCCATATCGTAGAACTCGGGGGGGTAAGGGAAGGGAGTGAGGTATGCACGTAGATCGCAGCCGTAGATGGTCAGTTCGTCCTGAGGCCCCACGGACTTGAACAGTCTTCCGACCTCGTTCGCCATGCATATCAGCTGGTTTGAACCCAAAAAAACAGGCCTATACTTGATGTGAAGACGCTTGACGTTGGGCAGTAGTGGGTGATCCCGGATAGTCCTGGAAGCTTGATAAAAGACTTCGTAACCCACATCTTCGATGAACATTTCAAATTCGTCCTCGTCGTCCTCGTCATCGCTTGCGAAAAATTGGAAACCAAGTCTAATGATGGTCGTGTCGAGAGACTGGAAGGTGAGGGAACATGCGACGGCGGAGGCCTGGGTGGTTTTGATCTCGAGTGTGACCTCCTCGACCGGACTTCTTGTGTACTGACGAACGATTGCGTTCCACGGGCCACGTGCGGGGAGTATGTCCTCGGGGATCACATTATCGGACCCTCTCTTGTGCACAAGCGATGTGCACCTCACGGAAGGACATGATATGTGGGCTGCAATTTCATAACCAGGCCCACCATCGCTCACGACCAGGGAGAAGGTCTCGGCGTTGGGAAGCACGACAACCCTTTCCCGAGGAATTTCCCCCAACAGTATGTTTGCAATGATTCTGATGTCGACCTCTCGCAGCATGGGTGAAGCTTCCAGGAAGTCGAGCAGTTCTGGAACGAGGAACCACCCTGCTGGCGCTGTCGACAATTTGAACGTGGTAAGGTTTGGAAAGACGAAGTAGCCCATGGAGGAGGACCTCCCCGAGTGCAAGACGAACTGCTTCAGGTTGACGGCGCTTCTGAAGAGGGGAAGCGAGGGAGGGATGATCACTTCGGGCGGGTGGCCCAGGCCATCAAGGTGGAATTTCTCGATGGCATTGATCCTGAGGGCACGGAGGAGTGGAAGTGGTCCAGAATGGACTTCAGAGAACCTCCGAATCTCCGACCAGTGGTTACAGAAGTCGAGGTACCTGATTTTCTGAGTGTGGGGGGTGAGCAGTGTTATTGCGCCGATGGGGTCATTAATCTTGGCGATTATGTCTAGTGCTGATCCTTTCGCGCGTTCGAGGAGAGTTTGCACGTAGACCTCGCCCTCTGAGAGGAACAACTGGGACCATAGTGGGGCATGTTGAAGGAAGGTTCTGCGCCAATGACGGCATACACAACTGGCGCGGAATCGGTCCCTCTGAGAATCGAGATGGGTGGGAATGAGGGAAAGGACATCCAACGGTACGCGGTTGATGGGGACGAAGGAGTTACTCCACTCGCGGATAGTTGCCAACGCGGTCGCAGTATCCCTGTCGAGTCGGGCAACGCTGTCGGAGGTGAAGCTGTGGAGGAAGTCAGCGTGTCGTTCCTTAGGACCTCGCGGGTGGATCCACGGTGGTCTCGCACAACGTACGACAGAGAATATGCCACGCGTTTTAGCTCCTCGTTGAGAGCAAACACGAGCTGGGAAAGCAACAGACCCTTTCCAGGGTAATTGTGTGCGTCCATTGGGGGGGGTGGGTGGCTAGATGTCGGAGGAAAGGTCGAGCCTGGTCAGCCAATTCGCGTCACGTGACTCCGGGCCGGCGGGCTCCGCTCTTACAAAAAAGTACGGGAATTCCCGGGACCTTCATGGTTCAGGGTCCTACAACAGCTGGAATATACCGTATCCCGCAGATATATGTACAACGAAGACGAAGGGGGCTTTGAAGATAGATTGAAGCAGGGGCACTGCGATGTTCGAAGCAGTGGCGGTCCCGGGGTTTACCGCTTGCCAGCCCTACGCCTTATTTGCTTCCGGGTGACTTGAAAGTCGCTCCGCCCCCCCTCTATTTTGGCAATCCACCGATGCTTTTGACTCGACAGCCTCCATGTCCACTTTCCTAACGCTCGCGACGAAAAGACGGATTACCGGGTATTCTGCTTCGACTCGAGCCTTGGTGAACTGGAAGTCGGAAGTGACCACGGCGGCGCAGCGGCCGCAACAACGACGGAGCGTATCCGACTATGGACATTTTTACCGGAACAGACAGTTGGAACTCTATGCGGCGAAGGAGGCTCGGAGGTTGACACTCAGGCAGCTGGTTAGCTCCCTCTTCCAACATTTCTGGCTTGTCTCGCGCAGTCCACAACCCAAAAACGATCCCAATTTTCTAGGTCTGGTTCGGCCGCTCTATGACTCAAGATAGGTTGATCAAAGTGAGGGCGCTTCAACCTCCATCGTGGCCGCTCGTCTTGTTTTTAATCATTTTCCCCGTTTTTCATCCCCCACTCAGAGCGCGAATTATGTACGGACGGAGTTGCCAGTTCGGTTATCACATCGTCTGCGGGACATGCAAGCATTACCGTACGTCGTCGTGACCAGGGAAGGGGTTGCCAATGTCTACAAAGTGGGTGCTGCCCGCTGATCGGCGCTTTCCCCCACTCCCCCGTGCGCACTCGCTAACCCCGCGCACGTTCTTCAGCTATATTGGTTAGCTTTCGAAAAGTGAGGAAGAGCGCTTTGCAGTGATCTAGACCTCCCAAACCTCCAAACCTCACGAAACCAAACAGGTTGCGAAAATACCCACCGATCGAGACACTTGAAGATAATACCGCTTTTTGTGCGTTCCTGCGGGAAACACTGGACGAACAGTAAAGTCTCCCCCTAACCCATCTCACACTGATGGCACACATCCCACTAAAATGAACTTTATGAACCCTTACGTTGAAAAAGTGGTCCAGTGATTCCAAGCCTTTCACTCGGCCTTTCCCTTTCATCACAGTACCTCGCTCCCGAGAGGCTAGACTCCTTTATGCGAAGAATGCTCGTGTCGCGAATATCTCGGCGCGTGCTGGCGGAACACCATCTCGCGCTTTCGAGCGCTTTCCACGGCAGAGATCACGATCCGGACGGAGGAGACCATGTGGGGATCATCTATACAAACTTGAAAGTGAAAGACAGCATTCAGCGTTGTGTGAGGTACTTGACCGAGGCTGCTGATCAATCGTCGGAAGACAGGAACGCCGGAAGGGCGCCCCTCAGAAAACCCAACGTCGTGATCGATGGGCAACTTGATACCGAGTTTTCGTACATTCGCGAGCATCTGGAGTAAGCGCTATCCCTTCTTCCTTTTTCTTCTTCTTGTGATGTTCTAGTGAGAGTTCTGATTATCTTTTGACAGATACATCGTGTTCGAGCTGTTGAAGAACGTTGGTGATATGAAAAGTTTCTGGTCGTGTGCGCGTTTGCATCTTTGCTGATATGAGGACTCCTATCAGTCGATGCGTGCCACTGCCTCGCACCACCACGATGCAACTACTTCTCCCGAGGTCCGGGCGACGATCGCAGCAAGCAAGGATGACGTTTCAATTCGGATATCAGATCAAGGTATTTTTTGTTCCCTCCCCCTCTTAGATCCTCAGGTGGTTCGGCCAGGATGAGAAAATCTGATTCCTATACTTTGGCGGCGGTGACTAGGAGGAGGAATACCCAACGTAAAGGCGCCTTCGGATCTGTTTTCCTTTTCGCACATCCGGAATTCGGCGCGGTTGGATGATTCGAGATTGGGGGCACTGAGAGACGCGAGCCAAAGTACGGAAGGGTTGATGGCAACGGTGGCAGAGCAGTTGGGGAAGAAGCGAACGAGAAGACCGGTTCCTTCCTCTAGTGATAACCAACCGGACCCTGCGCAGCGTGTAGGGGCAGACGTGCACACGAGGATTGGAATCGGATTGCCAATGAGCAACATCTACGCTAGGTGAGAGATGCTCTCTTTCACAGTTTGGTCCGTCATTGGGTTGGGGTTATTGAAACGCGTTACAGGTACTTTGGAGGGTCTTTAGAACTTGTGTCTTTAGATGGATGGGGTGCGTATCGTTTGGTCTCGGATTGTCCCGACTCCTTATCGTCCGCCTGACAAATTCCTGCAGGCACCGATGTGTATGTCCGATTACCGAAGCTGGTATGTCTTTTCTTCTCTATTGAAGGGGGGATCCGCTATTCTTACAGTTGAGATTGATGTGATCTGACGTCAGGGAACGAATTTAGAGGGCATCGAGGTGTAAAGTTGGTGATTTACGGAAAGGTGGTCGTACGACCACCCCGAGGGCAGGACCACACGATGTACACGTATATACAGAATGCCAGAGTGTAGGAAATATTCACACCCAACTCCCCCTTCCCCTGTTCCCCTCTCCCTCCTCCTCCTCCGACCGTAAAGGCCCAGCGCCTTTTTGACTTTGATCGGACCAGCACCTAGTTTGCTTTTTCGTTTGTGGATTACCGATCCCGGCGTTTTTTGGTGCCCTAAATTCTTGGACCCTACACTGCTCGGCTCTTTGACAACACACGGCCTTGATCATGCCCGGCTGGGACGTACACAGTGGGAGGTCACGGTTTGCATCGATGCATTCGATGGAGCGACAGGCAAGGTCTCCGTCCGTTGTCACTCGAGCGTCTTCTCCGTCGCCGAGTGCCTCACGGTCTGACATTTCGGAATTCGGGAGACGACCACTCCTGTTAGGGGTATGCGCAATGGACGTCAAGGCGAGGTCGAAACCGATGAGGGAGATTCTGACGAGACTCGTGGACCGGATGAAGGGTGCGGTGGAGATCAAGATATTCGGTGACAAGGTCATTATGGACGAAGGTGAGTCCTATCTGTGCTCGCTCCTTTTTTCAACGAAGTCGAGTTAATTCGTGATCGAACTTGGAACTCTTTTTGCGATATAGATGTGGAAAACTGGCCGCTGTGCGACGTTCTCATCTCCTTCTTCTCCACCGACTTTCCGCTGGACAAGGCGGTAGCTTATGCCAAACTTCGCGACGTGTTCTGCATCAACGACCTCATGCCGCAGGCACTGCTGTGGGACCGACGACTGGTGGGGCAAGTGCTGGATCACCTGGGAGTGCCCACTCCACCTCGATACGAGGTGTCACGAGACGGGGGACCCAAAGTGGACAAGGAGCTGAAGGAGCACATGAAGAAGAAGATCGGTGTCAGCCTCGGCGGGTTCCAGGTGACGCCGGAAGTGAGCCTGCGCGAAGACGGGGACGCCATCATCATCGACGGCAAAGTGTTGGAGAAACCGTTCGTGGAAAAACCGGTGAGCGGGGAGGACCACAATGTGTACATCTACTCCCGGGGAGGAGGAGGACGTCGGTTGTTCCGCAAGGTGAGAGACCTTCCATCTTATATATGATCAAAGTGTTTACGGCAAACCTCACAGATTGGGAACAAATCGAGCGAATTGGACCCGACGCTAAACTACCCGAGAACAGATGGGTCTTACATCTACGAAAAGTTCATCGACGTGGACGATATGGTGGACATCAAGGTGTATACCGTGGGTCCAGAGTTCACACATGCGGAGACGAGAAAGTCACCGGTAGTGGATGGACTAGTGAAGAGAAACACAGAGGGAAAAGAAATTCGGTGAGCGCACGTGGGTCGGTTGAAAGTTGTTCGCACGTTCTTATTCAGTTCGGCCTTTAGGTCCACCGCCCAACTGTCACCTGAGGAGAGATCCTGGGCGGCTAAAATCTGCGAAGGCTTCGGACAAACGGTTTGCGGATTTGATTTGCTGAGGTGTGCCGGAGGAATGAAAAGTCAGGTCATTGATGTCAACGGCTGGAGTTTTGTCAAAGGCAACGACGCTTATTACGGCGAGCACTCTCTGTCTCTCGGTTCCTTTTTGACACATTCTGACTATTTTACGTAGACCGTTCCGCAGACATCCTATCTGGCCTCTGTCTCCGTCGTCTCACCGCTTCCCCTGATCGTCCCCTCGCCATAGAGTCGACCCCAGAGGCTTCCACCTGGATCCTCAAGGCAAACGTCACCGTCCTTCGACACGCCGACCGCACTCCAAAGCAGAAACTCAAGTTCAACTTCCCCATCGACGAACCATGGACCCAACCCTTCGTTCATCTCCTCAACGACGAAGCCGAAGAGATCATCCTCCGAGAACGCGAGCAGTTGATTCAAATCGCTAGCGCAATTGAAGAAGCAAAGGGTCTCGGAGCCGTCGGTGAGGATCTCAACAAGTTGACTCAGCTCAACAAGGCCCTCGCCAGCAAGATCGAGTTCCCCGGCACAAAGGCTCAGCTCAAGCCCGTCTACTCAAAGAAACAGCCCGGTAGCAAAGTCCGGCATCTCACCAAGCTTACGCTCGTTTTCAAATGGGGAGGAGAGGTTCGTCTTCCTCCAATTTCCTCCGATAAGCAACATCGCGTCCATGCTGACCTTATCATCAGTTTACCCATTCGGCTAAATATCAGTCGAGGGATCTTGGAGAGAACTTCGGCAAGGATATCTCGATTATGAGTAAGGAGGTCCTCAGGAATGTCAAGGTAAAAAAAATTTCCTCGTTTGATAAACAATTTTCCTTATCAACCGCCCAGATCTACACATCCTCCGAGCGCCGCGTTGTCGCATCTGCCGAAGCGTTCGCCGCAGCTCTATTGAATCAAGTCCAATTCACTGCCACTTCTTCTGGTCCCCCTACTCCAACCCACCGCCCATCTTCCAGAGCGTCTATCGATGGGGGCAGCTGTGGATACTCTTCCAAAGCGCTGGCCCCCCCTTCTCAGCAGAAGCCGATCGGGCTCATCATCCGCAAGGATCTCTTGGACGATTCCAATGCCGCCAAAGATCTGATGGATGATGTCAAGAAGCGTCTCAAGATCTTGCTTCGTCCTGGTGAACCCGAGAAGAGGCCTGAGCTTACCTGGCCCAAGAGCATGAAGAAGGAGCCTGTCGAAGTCGTTAAGGTGCCATATTACCTTTTACGTCTTTCAGTGTTATGAGAGACTGACCCCACTTTAGGAGGTTATCAAGCTCTTGAGCGACTTCCGCAATACCATGAGAAGGAACTGGGAAATTCTCGATCTCAACAAGATCCAAGACGATTGGTAAGACAGGCTCACTTCCCAATATCTTCCTCTCCTTACCGTACCACTCCAATAGGTGCTGCGGGGACGAACCTTGGCTCTTCCGCGAACGTTGGGAGAAACTTTTCGCGGACTTCTGTGATGTTCCTCAGGAAAGGTTCGATCCTTCGAGGGTGAGTGACATCATCTCCTTCAATCTCCGCGTCATTTTCTGACTCTCCGGTCTTCAGGTGTCCGAGTTGTACGACACGATCAAGTACTGCGCTTTGCACCACCGCACGTTCCTCTTCGCCATCTTCGACGAGAATGGTGGTAAAGAGGGAGGGTCCCAGGGCAAGGAACGGAAACTTCATGAACTCTATGCTCGTGCCAAGGCGCTCTTCGATCTTGTCGCTCCTCAGGAATACGGCATTGAGCCCAACGAAAAGTATTACATCCACAGTCGACCCACTCCTCTTTTCATTCTTCTGATTGCATGGTTTTTCACAGGGAAGAGATCGGTATCCTTACTTCGTTGCCCTTGCTCAAGAACGTCGTGGAAGACCTCGAGGCGGCCAGGGGAAGTGGTGGTAGCTCTTTGAATCTCTACTTCACAAAGGAGAGCCACATCCATACCCTTGTCAACCTTGTCCTCCTCTCCGGTCTACCCATCGCGAACAGACGGATACCCGAGCTGGATTACGCGGTACGCATCCCCCCCCCCCACCAACACTTTGCATGAGACTCATTTCAACATCGCAGTCTCATATCACGTTCGAGCTTTACGAACGTAACTATGGTCGAGGAAAAACAGACAAAGAGTATTCGATCAAGCTTTCGCTGAGCGAAGGCGCACACTCTTCCAACGTCCTCGATTCGTCGCTGGATACCAGACATTCGCTCAACGTTCAGCCGCGTAGGAAACTGACCCAACATTTGCCTTATAGCGACGTGATCGCCAAGTTGTCCAAACACTTTCACCGGTTGGAAATGGCATGTCGTTTTATTTCCGTTCGTTTTATGTTGTTATCTTTGCCTTTGCTTTCGTTCTTTATGGTCATGAAAGTCTGGACCGTTTCGTGATTTTCTCATGCTTTCGTTATCTTTCGTCACTGCCGCATCTCTGCCCCCATCCTTGTCCACATGCACAATCCACATGCCCACCCCCTCCCATGGTTTGATTTTTCCCTCTCGCCGTCTCTTCACATCGCTAGGCCATATCGCTAGGCCATATCGCATATTAGTTGTCATTTATTCTGCTGTGCACCGTACCCGTTCATATTGTTTATTATCACTCTTGCTATTCTCGTGCGCCACCTTATAATCATTGCCTTCCCCTCCCCTCGTCTTGTTGATCTCGCGACACGATTGCTGACCACCAAATTTATTTTTCTTTTCTTTCTTTTAGGATGAGGAATCCGACAGCGTGTATGCTCCTCTCGCGACCTCAGTCACGACTGGGGGTACCGGGAGCAGCCCCGAATGAAGGCTTTAGCCTCGTGGCTTCCCCGCAGTGTGGCGTCGCGGGAGCCTTGGCCCATGTTATGATCTATGTCTACTGGGGGATCTTGGGGGGAAGCGAAGAGTATATGAAATCATTTATGGAGGCTTATGAAGGGGAGGGGTAAGGTTCACCATTTCACAGACGAACGTTCGTTGTGATTTGGTATTGTGCTTTTTCATTTTTTTTCATTTACCCTGCTGTGCAGTGCTGTACGAGTGGAGTACCACTAGATTGGATCGTTTGTTTTGGTTCGGTGGATGACCTCGCTTCATTCTATGCTTCGTTTCTGTCTGATTTTTTTCTTTGTCTCGGTTCGTTGTTTCTCTCTCGGTTTCGCGGTTCGCACATGCCTTAATTTCCATTCGAGCGATAGTAATTTATCATTGTGATACCTCTGGAGGGCTGGGGTCGAGTAGTTCCCATTATGACATACGTGCGAGGAAAACATGAGCACTGGGGGGGGATGGTCTTGTGACACCTCTCTGCCGACCAAGCTTGGGTATACGTAACCCCACGTAACGCCTCGCGAGAGAACTCATGGAGGCTAGTGGAGAGAATGAGGGAAGGTGGCAGAGAAATCGAAAGGAGGGGGTAGGAAACCTACAAGCCTTAGGTATGTATTTCATCGTCCCAATCTCGTAATCCAATATTTTTCCGGATCGCATCGAGTTGATCAGGTTTGAGCTCTCTGAACGCGATTCCGTGCGTGCCTTTCCCGGCCATCGAGGGGTGGTCCTTATCGAACAACGCGGAAGCGGACTGAGAGAGCATGGATGATTGAGTCGCTAATGCTGCGAAGGAGGATGTTGATTCGTGGTACCTGCGTGGATCCGTGTCGGGTGCGTGAGTGGGCTTGATACGAGTGCATACGTGTTTTTCTCTTGCAACTTACAATCTGAACGCTTCTTTGTTGAAGCAGTCGTGGTCTTTGATATCGTCCAGGGCTTGTTTCTTGAACGAAGCTTTGACCCAATGCAAAACGTCGTACGCGTGATGCTCCTTCGGCCTGGAAGAAGTATTTCAATCGTTGATCAAATCTTCGAGAACCCCGTCCGAGGAGTTTTCTTTTTCCTTGTGGGGGTTAGGGTGGCTCACCTCCAAGGTCTGAATCGCGGGGAGAGGTTAAAACTCCCGTCCTTTTGGGAGATTGATGGGTGGAAGACGTCTGTCAGGAATTGGACTTGTGGCACGGAGTTCGGGTAGTCTTTTGGAAATACGAGGCGGAATTTTAGGATGCAATCGGAGTAATAACCTTCATGACCGGCCATATCGCCATAGATATCAACAGAGAGTAATCGCCGTAGGCGTGCATGGACGCCGGGAGATGTGCAGCGGAATGAAAATGAGGGTACGTTAGCTCTTTAATGATCACAAGAGACAGGGGTGAGTGACGAACCTTGGTGCACGAAGAACACCCCGTCCCAAACGAACATGTTGTCCTTGTCTGGGATCAAGTACATCCCAAGTGGGCAATGCCCGGGGTACCTCAACGAAGCGTACTCCTGGGATATCGTAGCGTACGTGATCAACGTCGAGTTGCCATTCCCTGTATCCATAGACGCTGTCCCAGTCCCCGTTATCGTCATGGCCGGCGACCGAGCCGTCCCGGGGGTGGAGGGTAACGGTCCACCGCCGGGTTGAGACTGCGTCGGTGTCCGTGCTGTTGGGGTTGACGATCGAGGAGGCGTCGACGGTGGCCCGTTGTGGATTGTGTATCCGTACATCATGCAATCGTGAGGTCGTGGTAGACGTGAGGGAGGACCAGGAAGGTTATCAGTCCTCAGGACTCGTCCCCTTGGCGAGTGACAGTTGACTTGCACGACGACTCCCATATTTGGGGCGTACGGCGGGATCTCGATGCTGTGGTGGGACGCCTCCGCAGCGTTCCCGTCCGTTTTGTTGGCATCAGGAGCGTGCTGCCTGGTTCACTGGAGGGAAGCATCGTAATATTTCTGCTCGAGCATATGTTGCCTACACTTGGAGCACTGTAGTACACTGCTAAGCGCCAGTGATCATGTGATTTTCATTGACGTCACGGAGTGAGTCATCCTGCATCGGAGTATATAAGGCAACTCTCCTAGAAAACCGCACGCCTGGCCCAATTGTTTCTCCCAACGTGAGGTCCCAACTCTTGAGTCTTGTTCTCTTGCTTCACCGAAACAAGGAGCTGCAACTATTCGACCTACAATGCCCCCTAAGCGGAAAGCTCCAGCAGAACCTCTACCACCTGCCCCCCCCGTTGCAAACTCCGGTCGGATGGTCCAGTAACACCAGCGAAACCACCCCCCAAACCCTGGACTACCACACGGGTGACCCGACGCACTGTGAATACAGAACTGGAGTCTGTGGGTTTGGAGCTACCTGGGCCTACGAAGAAGCCAGGGGCTAGGGCGACGCAATCTAAGGCTATCACTGAGATGTCCAGGAACATGAA
>Ga0307515_10006319_pt1 | contig 23736 bp, 16 predicted proteins | sample 17_EM_MG_FD_194513 | JGI IMG/M metagenome (GOLD analysis project Ga0307515, IMG submission 194513) | Populus trichocarpa ectomycorrhiza microbial communities from riparian zone in the Pacific Northwest, United States - 17_EM | ecosystem: Host-associated > Plants > Roots > Unclassified | place... | reverse complement strand
TTGTATTTGTAAAACCAGAAAAAAAAAAAAAAACTCTCGTGGCCACTAAAATGTAAAAGGAAAATGTTAAAATCTCGCTCACATGGATTAGTCTTTGCATATAATTTATTTTTTGTGACGGCAGATGATGCGACGAGAGGGGCTAATGACGTACATTGGAGGGACGAAACATTTTGTATCCTAAAGACGTGGGTGGCACGAGGGCATTGAATTGCAAACGTGTGGGGTCCATATGACTTCATGGGTAATAATAATAATTCATTTGTTTTGACCAAACCATATCTTTCTCATCGAGTGGGCTTGATATTTCCTTGAGATTAGTCAGATTTTCAATAAGTCAATTTAAAGGTCAATAAAAAAGGAAGCGTTACCACCTAGGGTTGGGTCTAGCGGCAAGGAGCAAGCTAGGCCTACTCTGGAACGAATATGATTTGAATTTTTTTTTTTATAACCTGAGGTATTCGGACCAGCTTGCGTGCACCACAACTATTCCCCGGATTTACTGAACATCTTGCAAGCTACAGGTAAGGCACCGCAGGGATGACAGACATGTACATGAAGGGTCGAACTCGAGACGGGAGCAAGACAAGCCTCACCTTGACCACTGAACTAAACCCTCAAGTACATGATTTGAATCCTTGATACTAGTGGAACATGTTTTTAAATGCTCATGAATATGTTTGTGTTTTAAAAATATTTGAAATTTTTTTATTTTTTTTTTGCTTTTAAATATTTGAGGAACATGTTTTTAATGTTCCAAACTACATTTCATTGTAAGATTATTTTCGTTTGCGTACAAAGTTTTTTTTCCCCATCCTTTTCGATTTTGTTGTTTTTTAGTTCCTAAAGAATCAGAGAAGACGACACGTGAATTAGAGAGAGAAGTTCTCATTAAGAAAAGGGGTTAGTGCTAATCAACCTTTTCGTTATTAAAATGAACTTAATTTTAATCGACAATTTTAAATCTCGATTTATCCAGAGATTAGTTCACATATTTTGTACAGCCCAACAACATACAGAAAGTAGCCTTTTCTATTACATAATTTTTTTGTGAGCACGTCCATATGCAAGTAAAGTCCATGCAGATCCCCCAAACATTGATGTCAAGCAACTATATATGTAAACCTTGCAAAATACTTTCATAAGGGATCATAGACATGTTAATTTAAAGCTTTAAATAAACCCGAGTCACGTGTGATATGATCAGTGGCGAATTCAGAATGTCGATAGTGGTTAGAAATGTGTTTATATACACGATGATATATAGGTCTATTAATCTAATTATTAATTTTTCAGGTTCAATATAATTTCTTTAATTGTATATAAATCTTTGTGTGCACAGGTACGTGCATGGTAAAAGAACCCATAAAGACTTACCAAACGAAGATATCTTCACAACAAAATATAATCATGTCTTCGATCGGCGCCTTCCTGGTTTATATGGCGTGAGCTCCTTCATTGCCAATTCAGTAACCCAAATCTCCTGTTCAGTTTCCAGATGGGTGTGGAACCAGCAAGGCCAAATCCATCAAGTGATGGATCCTTAAAATCTTCAAACTTATAATGGAGAAAAAAAAACTAGTCAAAAAGAAGAAGAAGAAGAAGTATGAGTTACTCAAGTGGTGATGATGGTACTATTGAAGAGAGAGAGAGAGAGAGAGAGCATTTTCAGAATTGGTCCACCACCACTACCCATGACAAAAACCGGCATAGGCACTCCTTTTTTCCTCTTTACACTTTTCCAATTTATTATGTGATATTGACATAGTTGGGAAGCACTTGGTATGAGACTTTGGTGGAGGATGGGTTTTGCTGGCTTCATATTTCTTTCTCATTCGTTATCCCATCCTATATTATATAGGTAGAGCATGTTTTTGGGCTTTGGTAGAGTCCCCATTGGCTTGGTCAAACATTTATACTCGGAAATGCCTCTTCGAAGTCTACGTATATCTAGTTAGGCATGCGGATTGAACAAGACTTCAGATCTCAATAACACTTGTTTGGTTACTTGGAGATTAGATAGAGACTTGAAAGGAGTTTTTGATGGCACACAATCGATTGACCACGGTGCTACAGCAGTGATTTGTGGGGTCTTAGCACATCCTTGATTTACTTTTTTAAGAGAGGGAAGGGAAATGTCAATTTGTCATGAGATTGGCACGAAGGAAATGTTTCACATAGATAGATGCCTTTGCTATCAAAGAAGATAACCATCCATAAGCAACTTAACCACCCACCAAACGTACTTCATCAATCAATGTCCTCTCTCTTTCTATCCGTTGTCATGAGATAAACTGACAGAGGGAGCACTTTATAGTGGGAGGTATGCATCACACTAGAAAAAATGGACGCACCTCATCACCACACATAGAGGCAGTACCAGGTGTCACAATCGCTACCTCCACTTTTTTTCTCCCGTTTGTGTGCCATTCATGAACGAGGCAGTGAAGGTAGAGGCTGTGCTTGCAAAGAATTAGAGGCCTTCATTTGTGTCGTCGCCATCATTATAGGCTATCGTGGCCTTTCTTGTGTTAAGACATTGGCAATTGCAGTGAATGTTTATGGCAGTCTTCTTGTATGGAAGCCACTTGGAACTTCGAAATGGAACGAACGAGCACTCTATACTCCGAGAACTTTACAAGATAGAAACCCGAGATTCTACCATTACAAAAATCAGCCGAGGCCGAATTACACGACGTGATGGCCGTCCTTCAGTCCTAGTTAATAATTAAACACCTCCGGTTTGCAGGCTTAACGAGATGGAATAAAATACTTTAGGGTCTTAGTTTGTTTCCTTGTTTTCTCCCTACCCAACGATTACACGACGCGATGTCAATCCTTCAGTCCTCGAACGTTGTAACATGAAAACATAATCCTTCTTTCCTTTTATCAATTGTTTTTTTTTTTGACATGACTCCTCTGTATTTCCTCTTGAAACCTCATATTCAGAAATCTCAACTTTAAACACAAAAAAAAATCAACTCGAAACTGACTTAGAACTTGGAAAACAGACATGCATTGTAAAACAAGATTACGAGTATGACGACTTGGAGATAAAAAAAAAAAATAACCCCTAAAGTGCCATTTTCATCCCTAAGAGAATCATTTACAAGGACACAACGGACAGCATAATCCTTCTCTGAATCATCAAAGCAAAACTGTGAATCTAGTATGTAAAATGACAGTTGAAAATAAAAATCGACCCGCATCTTACCAACTATGTGTCAATAAAATATACAAGCAAAATGGAAAAGAAAAAAATTCAAAGAAAACTCTACTGTACCGGATTCCTGACCAAGCTGAGCTGAATAGACGGGGGAATAAAGTTTATTTCCAAACTGCTCAACAACTTGGTCTCAGAGCCACAAGCGATCCAGTTAGAGGTGACTGTTGCCCACCAGAGAAAGTGCTCCGTGCGAAGTATCCACCATTTCATGCAAGACATCCAAGAAATATGGAAAATAATATATACATCAGATGCTTTATCAACTAGAGCTTGTCCACAAGGAACTAAGTCTTGATGCAAGTTTAGCACTCTTGTAGTCCTCTCTAAGCTGAATAAACCTGAATTGGCAGGCAATCAAAGTTCAGTCATCAGAGAAATAAATAAAAAATAAAAAACCAGAGAGGGGGCGGATCCACAATAAAGAAAATCCTTAAATGATAAGACAGAACTTTAACCCTAGAGTTTTGACTGAAGCTAGAAAGATTTTGAGGTATCTCTAAACCACATCCATTGCGTGGGATATGGATTCATAATTCTTTAAAAAAACAAACACTTGATGTTCCATGCAGTCCTAAAGAGTGCATGTGTAGGAGACAAATTCTTTGCTTTATGAAGAACAGAAAGGAATAGATTTTTGTAGCCAAGTCAACTAGTTTAAAATTAAAACCTACTTTTAGTTGTCTTAAATATTGTATCCACTGTATCAGACTATCAGTACTAACTGTAAAGCAATTCAAGTCAATTCTATAAAAATATACACGATACCTTTGTGCATCTTTGCGTATACTGGGGGTACCCTCAAACAAAGTGGAAAGGCTTTCAGGAGCAACAATGAAGACATTGGCCATTCTGGAGACAAAAATTTCCCTCAGTAAAATTAGATAAGGAATTCTATATCAGTACTGAAATCTTGTCAATGTCTTGCAACTTACATGCCCAACAACTCAAACTTCTCATCAACAGAAGGAGCATTAAAACTACGCACAAATTCTCCATACTCAGTTATATCACGTTTCAACCGCAATCCTCCACTGCAGAGGAGAACCAAAAATAGAACAATTATGCAAAATAACTTGTTGGTGCCATACACAACAAATATTCAAACTCAGAAACTAAGAGATAAATCCAAACAGAAATCACAAGATTAGTGCACAGTTGACGCAATAGATAGGTTAATCAACTTTGGAAGAGAATCAACAAAACTGAATTATTGAAGTAATTAAACTGGCAAATTCAAACAAAGAAAAGCACATATAGAGCATCTAGAAGAATCACTCCCAACTTCCAGAATCCCACTAGAACATGGGTCACTGCAAACTCTCAACCACCAAAACATGATCCTCAAATGCAGGGGAAACCCAATCATGAATTATGAGCAACTTCTATGCTCATGAGAAAGCTCCAAAACCAAGTAAAGACAACATAAATTCCAGATCCAGCGTTTCCCCTTTTCCGGATGTTATCATATGTCATGAAAGGTTAAAATGCTTTCTTCAAAGATCTCAACATTTCTTTATTGGATAAGAAACTCACATACTCTTAATGGACTGCAAATAATTCCAACCCTGTCACATGCAGTCACCAATTGAAACATGCTTCTCTTTACAAATAACACCAACCATAACTATAAATGCCAACCAAAGTTTCACCAAACTACTGAGTATAAATGTCAGGTAATTTCATGCATGAAGCATCTGGGCAAGGCAAATTACCTGGGATTAAAAGTGAATTTCTGCCAATGATTAAGCAGCCCCTTGTGCAAGCGAATTCCCTGATATAATAAATGTGTCCATGTTAAGTGTTAAGTTTCTCCGTAAGCACTCTTTCTTCAAAATACTAAAATGTTCCCTTCAGTTATGTATAAACTGAAAAGAGAAAAAAAGCGTCTGCATGTAAATCACTATCCCACGCTACCTCCCTTCCCCAAGCAAGAGCACAGACTGTCAGTTTACCACTGCATTAAGTGAAATTACAGGTGTCTCAGATCATATTTCTGGAAATCATAATGATCTCCCTTGTCACGGTATATTCCAGGAATGCTTCTAGTATGGGAGGGAAGAGGTCGAATTTGATCCAAATGCCAAGAATGATGGTGTAAGAGATAAGCTTTTCAGTTGAGTCATGTGTTAGAAATGGCACTGGTTATAATCTTGGGAATGCTCATCAGTTTGATGGAATTATGATTTGTTTAAAAAAAGTTCATCATCAGCTATAGCCTTGCCAAAGCAGTGTCCTCAAAGAGCTGAAAGAGTTCACCTGATAGTTTGAACTAGCTACCACACTTCGCCACAGGTTATAGATTTTTCAAACTCGCAAATTTTTCAAATGATAAAATCATAAAAGAAAATGAGAAAAAAGGATCCCGGACTGCATGAACTTTCCAAACTCGTTACCCATGTCATTAGATCAAAAACACAACAATGAAGAAACTATGAAGCTCATTCCCCAACAAATCAAACACAGAAGGATAAAACTTGAAAAAAATCAATCACACAAAAAATTATGATTAAAAGAATGAGGGTTAAAATCAAAATAAAAAATAGATTATAAGGCATCAAAAAAATTTAAATGGGAGAGTTAAATTGAAAAGAAAAAAACTTTAACAAAAGGAAAAAAAAAATCAAAAGAATGAGAGCTAAATTAAAAACATAAAAAACTTTTATAAAAAGGACCAAGGAAGAAAATAAGCAATCAAAAACATAGGGACTGAAATTGAAAAATCTAAAGAAAGAGGACAAGCGTGCACTTTCTCTGGAAGAGAGAAAAAAGGAGAAAAGAACAACCGCCAGCGAAAAACCACTCACCATCCGCTTCCACGCACTGCCTCATAAGGAAGAGGACACGGTGGAGCTTCTAAGGACACGGCAAAAGAATATGTTTGACAACATATGACGTTGCACGTCCCACCCAAAGAGTGGGTACGCCACCCATACGTTGGTGCGTCTTCATCACGCGCCAACAACCTTTTCAAATAAAAAAATATTTTCCCAAATATAAAATACTAAAATTCCCTCCATGAACCTGAGAAATACAAAAAAACCATCGTGAAAGGACATAAATGCCCCCAGACTCATGCCTTGATTTTTGTCTTTTCTGGGGGTAAAAACATTTTTATTGTACTCTAATAAGTGAAAAACCAAAAAACCTCTTGGTCAACAACTCTATTTTTTTTTTTTTTACCTACAGGGTAAATAAGTATTTTGACATTTTAAAAGTTTTTGAAAAGACTAAATAACCTTTGGTCAATAGTTCTAGATTTGTTGACTTTAGGGGTAAAAACGTATTTTTACTGTGCAAAAAAAATTGAAAAACACTGAACTACCCTCATAACAAAGCCTCTCATTTTTCCCACCCAAGAGTAAAATGGTAATTTCACTTCAGCAATCCACTGTAAACTGTGTTTTTAGTTACAATGAAACCCCTACACCATATATAAGGTTTATTTTGATATAAATGTACACCTATTTTCATTTAAAGCTCAGAGGCAATGATTGTTACTTGTGCCAAAAAAAGGAAAAGAACAAAGATCAATGAGAACAAAATCATTGAAGCAATAATAGTAAATGGAATGCTCAAAACAGTCTTGTTAAAGCAATATCCCCTCCAATGCACCATGACACTCGTGTCTGAAATAATAAAAAGACAACCTGAAAGCACACATGCCATTCTTTCTTCAACAGTGCACATAAAACTCCTTTATTTGCAGATGCATGAGCAGTCATGACTGATAAGTGAAGGGCAAACTGGACAAACAATTGCAAACAGAAGAGTCAAAAGAATCCCAGAGATAGACTAACCAATTCAGTCAGGAATGCTTGCTTGTTAAGACCTTCCAATGCAGTGAATGCAGCCTCGAGCACACGTGCAAGATATGCCACAACCCTGGTCAAGAGAAATAAAGCAGCTACTATTAATAATGACTGAAATAATGTATTCTTTTGATTAGAGATATGCTATTTGAAGCAGAAACATGACAGAAAAGAAATGAATTGATTCGATTGTCATAGGCTGCGTTTGTTTTGCAACTGCTTTTGCGTTAGCGGTGCAACAAACGCAGCAAAGTGTTTTGTAACAAACCAAACTCCGTTTTGTACTGCGGGGCCTACTAAAAAATTGAGTTTGAAACGCAGTTTTTGTGAAGCAGTTTTTACATGTTTTTTTAACTGAGTTTTGTAAAACCCTGTTTATTTTTGTGTTTCAAAAGCGCTTTTGAAAAAATTTAAAATTGTTTATTTTTTTTTACTTCAAATTAATATTTTTTTTGTGTTTTCAGATCATTTTGATGCGCTTATATCAAAAATAATTTTTAAAAAATAAAAAAAATATTTTGATGCATTTCCAAGTAAAAAACACTTTGAAAAGCAATCGCAACCACACTTCCAAACACAACTACCAAACATTTTATATATGTTTTTTGCTACACATAAACCTCAACCATAATTTTTACCAAACACGTATCTAAATCCAACTAACCACACTTAACCACATTTTTTTAAAACTTATTTTTTTAAAACCAAAACTACAAAAACTACCTCAAAAACAAACACTCATAGATTCATACTATTAGTAGGTGTATGACTGAACTTGGTTTGAGGCTTGGGACCTTGGGGAATTAAACTAGTAGGCACTTTGTGTTGTCAAAGAGAAACCCCCACTCACCAAGTGCGACAAGAAAACACAAATGAATAAATTTCTAAGAATCCAAAAAATAAAATGGATTGACTTCGTATCACTTATTTCTCAGAAACCCAACAAACATGCTTTTAGTTCAAAACGCAAGTCCCAAGTATATCGAGCTGAATTTACCTTGTGCAGGCATTTGTTGGACGATGATCAGGAGCCATTCCATCATCAGGTGACCGATAATCTGTTGCCTTTTGTTCAGCTGATAGCAATCGCTCTACCTGTGTAGGAGTTTCCCAAAGAAAATTATACAAATGAGAACTTAAAAAATGAGCAGGGAACAGATTAGCAAGACATGGGACAATGAAAGCATATCCATGAATAGATCGAGTGCATTTCCCTCTGGATATGAAAATATGACTAGAGAAAATAGAATGAAGCATTAACGCAACAAATACAAATGGCGAAGAATTAAAGACCTGCAAGTTTCCATCAGAATCCATGCATTGCTAAAGTAAAAGACTAGGGGTCAAGAACAAACCTCAGCCATAACAGTTTCAATGCATTGTTGAAGCCCCTTATAAGCTGCAGCCTCTGCACTGGACATGGCTGTTGCCATTTCTTCACATGAAGCAGCATGTGCACCATCCACAGGTAGTAAGAGGCGAGATATGGAATTTGCAAAATACTGAAGATGAAAGTTAAAGCCATTTTAAGTTCTCTATATATCACAGGATTCTCCTTTTAGCCAATTTAACAAAAAGTTTAGTGTCAATGCAATCCAACATACCTGCTGCACTATAGCCACACTACTTCCACAACGTTGTACAGCAACCATGAAAGATCTGAAACTGCTCTCACCAGCAGCAGCAGCAGCTTCTGCCTGCATCTCAACATCAATCTCACTTAAGCACACTATTCTGAGTACATGTACATCGCCTTTATATGAAACTACATGATAGGTATATCTCATAAAGAAGGGGTAATGATAGAGCAAGCAAAGGTATATGATCAGGTACTTACAGCAGAGGCAGCTGCAGCAGCAACCCTTCTACTAACACTCGTTCCCAGCACAAATCGTTCCCTTAGAGCTGCAGCTTCAGTGAGGCCATCTCTAGCCCGTTCAAGACCTTCTGTTATATATTGCCCTACCTACATTTTATTGTTGAAAATTAAAATCTGAGATAACCATGGCATAAATTAACAAAGAACTGGATTTAGTAAGCAACTTACTTGATCTAGCAAGCAAGTGAACACTGCTTTCACATTGGCTGCAAGCGTAGCAGGCTGCAGAAAAGCATGTTTGGAATCAATCAATAAAATACCAGTGAAATATTTGTAGCTTTTATAAATAAAGAAAAATAACACATTCATATTTTCTTTTTCAGAGAGAAGAATAGAAATAAAAGTTCCATCAGACCCAAAATGGCTAATCCTCATTTCATTTCATTTTTTCTAACTCAACATTCTGCTTAAAACATGTATAATTCTTCTAAATTCTAACCATCCATTCTTTTGATTATGTGTTATTTGATACCATTTGATTCATTGTCTTAGACATAGGGCCGGATAACATAAACCATATCAAACTATAAGTGGATGGAAGCCTTAACACCCACAAGAAGGCCAAGACAATCCACAACTGAAGGTGGTAAAGACAATTCCAAGCATCCAAAAGAGACTATTTCAAATGTCATCTGCAAATATACATTTTAATCACATGTCCATTAGAAGATAAAACAAAGGACAATTTGACAATCTTATCCATGTACCAGGACAAATAATCAAAGTAGCCTCATGTAAATCTATGCATCTTCCAATATAGCTACAATTTCATGAATGTTTGTTAACCTTACTTTACTGGAGGAAAGAAAGAAAAAGGTTATCTATAAGAAAAAGAATTTCAGACAAGGGCACAGGATTCCCAGATGACTTGACCAAAAAGGAACATTTAATCATTCAAAAATAGAGATAGCTACTGCTTAATTACCCTTTAGATAACTGAAAAAGAGTACTCAAGCATTTTACATTAAATCCCATGATATATAGAACAGCTATACAAGAGCTCTCAGTATTAGACAAGGTATATTTGATCGCAGAATCGAATATTACCAGAGATGAAAACAAAGCACATCTTGATATTGCTTCCTCATTCCACCGCACAAATTCTGTCACAACTGTTACAGATATCTGCTGGTGGGAAGATGCTACAGAAGCCCCTTTTGAGCGCCCAATAGTCCCAGTTGATTCAGAAAGATGCTGGCTCTCAGCACGCAGTTCTTCCATCTGCATATCATGGTACAGTCTATTGTCACCAAAGAAAAATGTGTTCTGGAAATTTGATATATATTAAAAAAAATCACATGAACCTTTGCTTGATATAGCTGTCTAAGAGAGGCCTGCTCATGTTCAGGATATTCATCCTTGTGGGAAGAGAACAGAGACTCTGTGAGGCCTGTATCAACAAAGAAAGTCACTAAGACACAGAAATAAAAGAGGAAAAATTCTGCAAGATGTTGGACAAATGTTACAAGTATTGGTTGATATACACATTCATCAAGTCATGTTAACACTTTTATTCGGGAAATCAGTCACATTGTCAACTATGATTTGCAGTAACATATTTAAATACATCAAATCTCAGTGGCAATCTCTGCTACCAAGAAAAGAGAAATTTTCTGAATTGAAGAAATCCACAAGTTCATTAAAATATGCCCAAACTTTTCATAGAAGCTCGAAAATTTATTTTAATTCATTTCTACACCATTCAAACTCGTATTCTACAATAAAAGGCAAAAAAGACTAAAATTTCCAGAATTTGTCATACACTACTTGGAAGAGCTAATACTATGATTGTAGAAGGTAATGCTAGTTGAAGTTATTATAGAATATCCATATATTTGAAGTCATCAGAGACAGAATCAACAACTTAGCTCCCAAACAACTGGGAATAAGTCACCAGGAATCATCCAACATGATTATCTCTGTTTTTCTATTTCTTTTTTCATTTTGGTTGAGCAGGAGTGTGGAGGATGGGGTGGTAGGAATGATCCCACTACCCTGCAGCCCTGGTATTACCTGGGATCACATAGAGAAAAGACTACCCCTTGCAACATGACATCATTAGCTTTCCACAATATTCAAATATAGAGAAAGACAGGCCCAGTTCATCTTTCTTCATCAATTGATGATGTTCTACACTTCCATATTGCTGATGATTACACATCTAATATTCACAAAATTACCAAGAATCAAGAAAGTTAATTAATTACCCTCAACATCTAAGTCACCACATCCCATGGCTCGTAGATCTCTAGCCAGTTCCTGAGTCTTCTCATATGCCACTGCTAGCATTCTAAGATACTGAAGCCTCAAGTCAAACACAAAAAAAGTTAAGATCTGATTGTTGCTTCAGACTGAAACTAAGGAACTATAAACAGTTTGGACCAAGCAATTCTACATACCAATAAAAGTCCACCTTCTTCCATGGGAGGTAAATTCACAAGAGATGGTTTCACTAACAATTTATCCAAAAGAGCTGTAACTCGCTGCTCTAAAACTCTCTGCACGTGTATGGAAAACATCAAAAATATGAATTCACAACAAAAAAATATCATATGCCTTGTGCAATTTGAATAAGACGGCGTAAAACATGAGGTATGGTAAAAAACAAATCCTGCCCAGATACCTGAACTAAAATTGACATGACATCATTAGGAGAAGGGAATACTGCCATAATAGTAGCAGCTTCTTTACGGACAGTGTCTGCAGGAGAGAATTGAAGATTTTTAACAATCCTTGGAAGAATGTGATCTTTGCTTGAGATAAATGGCTATTTTCCAAACCTGTGATTTCTTTGAACAAGGAAGAAAGTCCACGAGCAACATTGCTTGGACTAGCATGAGAACCGTGATCACCAAGAACCAATCTAGTGTCTGCATTCATGACTTCCACATCAATGAACATTGGACGTGTTGCCACGTAATGTTGCATGGCACTTGTGCCCCTGTTGAACTGTAATGCAAAAGGAAACCCAAGAGTTAAACAGGAAAAAGAAAACATTTCAACAGATTTGCAAGATCCCCTTATAAATGGAAGATCCATCTTATTTCAAACAAGGATGAAAAAGAATCAAAAGGAAACAAAAATAACTAAAATTTATGGCTTAAACAATCTCCCTCCCGTTTTTTCACCAAAAAGGGCAGAAAGGAATAGCAAATTTGTTGGCATTCTGGACCAATTCCTGCAAGTCTGGAGGACTTTTCTGCTTATTTTCCAATCATCACTTATTCTGATGCAATTTGGACTTGAAGACTTCAGTTCAAAGAGGAAAGTAGGAAAGATTATGTCGAATCAGTCAGTTCAACCCCATATGGTAAACAATAGGACTCCCCCACACCCAGTATAATGTAGACATGTTCAGGTGATCCCCAGTCAAGGTGTTTGGCAACAAAAGTATCCTTTCCGGTCACATGTTATAAAAAATTCACCTGAGATAAAATTTTAGCACATTCTGCCATGGTCGATAATTCTCTTTTCTGTGATGCTGCATCAAACCGAGCCAACAATCTATTCTCCAGTTCTGCATGAAAAATATTAAGAGGAAAAAATCATCTCTGCAACGTTATGATAAACAAAAGAAACAAATCCACCAATCATGAACACCTTTACAATTCACTTATGTTTATTTTTATTTTATTTTATTTTGGGAGGGGAATGGACATGAGGGATGGGCTACGACCTTCCATGACCACATGGCTTTAATGCCTACTGGTAATCAACAGACTAAAAAATACAACAGGATCACAAAATTCTCAGAATTCTGAACAAGGAAATCTCCAGGCAATGAATTCATGGTGATAATTGCTTTTATCAAAATATCCTTTGAAACCCAACATTCAAAATTTGGATTCAAAGGAGATGCGTAAAAGCCAGTAATGATTTTTCTTCGAAGCATCATGATCTGCATAGCTTTTCTTCCTGCTTTGCCAATATGGAAATGAGTTTTTTTAGGGTAAAAGGAGAAAGTATTATTAGAATAAAGGAATTGCATGGTAAAAATTGTAGAAAGAAACATCTTTTGAAAAGGCAAGTAGACAACCATCTAAATGAAAATAACATAGCGCTCCAATCCATTTATTGGGAAGTGCCCCTAAAGAATCCTGCTGATGTGAGAATTCAAAGCCCAGAAGACTATCCTATATTCCACAACAACCGACTCTCTGTGAAGTGATGAGAGAAAAACCCTTCACTCCTCTCCATCAAAATGCACATACAGCATTTCTCCATAAAGAACTAAAACATTCCTCCATAAAAACCCCCAGAAGAATCCAACACTGCTTCTTCTACTGTCCTCAGGATCACCCAAGACTCACTACTAAATTGCAAACAATCTTTGAAACATATCCCAAGCTACAAGGCTATGCAGAAAGAAATCACTCCAAGATTCTTCATTATGATGGAAAATAACACAAATAATAGGAGATTAGGCCATATGGAAATGGGTATTTGTAAATTCTTTCTCATGATACCACAAGCTAGTCCTTTTCTTCAAACCTGATGATGTTTGAGCATATATGGTATAACTATTAATAATTATTAAACCATACTGTCTGTTATTTGGACCTAGTTTGTTACTATTTTTCAGTACCCACTAAATCATTGTATTGTTTGATGCACCATATATGAACTTCCTGTGGCAGTAATATCAATAATCAAAAAGAACAATATGCTGAACCCATACCGTTGCAGTAATCCTGAAGATTAGCAACTGCAACTTCTAATCCTCTGCTTGCGGTTGCATTTCCCATAACAGATGGTACGGATAAGCCTTGTCTTCCAAGATCTTCCTCAGCAAATGACCCTAAAAAACACAAAAGTACCAAAAAACTCACATGGCTGTGAAAAGCAAACAAGAGCTATTGCAAAAATCTTTAAAAGGATTCTTTGTTATTGAAGAATTTCACAATTCACAAATTATTTGTTTGTTTTTTCTACTTGTGCTTATTTAAATAAATCACATAGTTTAAAACAAATTTCACTGTGAATTCAGCACTCTAATGCCTTACTATTATCCAAAGGAATGGGTCAAATTGATTTTCCTTAATTTATGGAAAAGCTACAACATTCCAAATCTACTAAAAATTTTGTATTTCATCAGAATAGATCCAACCAAAATACCAGGAACACTTTAAGAGAAGATTTCAATGAAAATCCAAATGACAATATAGATGAATAAAACTTCTAGCAATCAAGTCGGATGAAAGGATATCACTTAATCTGGTGTGACAATAGTATTGGATGAGTTTAGAAGCATGTACTAAAACAAGAAGATATTATCACAGAAAAGAGGGGAGGGAGGGAGCGGCAGTGGATTTAAATGATTCAATGTATAAAGTTAGGATTAGGACTGAAGTAAAGCAGACTAATTAAAGGAGATGGAAAGCTACAGCTAAGCTGCAAGGGTACTCGCTACTGTCTCAAAGAAAAAACAAAAAGAAGAAGAATGCATGACTGATATAGAAAAACAATTAAGTTAGTCCAAAAGGCTCGTGCAGCATAACAAGAACTTGAGGTTGCAGAATTATGCAATTTCAAAGCTTGTAAGAACATAATGTCATCTTACGTAATTTCTGTGCAATTGAAGCAGCCTCAGCAACACGGCTGTCATCTGAAAACAGAGGTGAAAGTTCCATTAGGTCACCTGGGCTGCCATTGAATTCCATCAAATACTGCAAAAATTATGTAAACAAGGTGTTAATGCATTTTGAGCTAAGGAAAGCATAAAAATAAGTTGACAGACAGTACCTTTATGAGTTCTATTGTTAGACTAGCAGTTTCCCTTTGAGCATCTGCACTCTGATAAGATCATAATAAAAAGCGTGAAATAACTATAGACTGAATGCTTAGCAAATTATAATCGAGCATGGGAAAAATTTTACCTGCAAATGGTCTCCTATTTTGGCAGCAGTCTGTCCAACACTTGAAATACGTGAGTCAAGCCTAGCGAAACTATCAAACAAGCCATCTACACCCTGTTCCAGCTGAAAAGATAAAATACATAGCAAATGGTAACTATGTTAGATGGATCTCGGAAACAGAACAAAGAGAAACAAAATGATTGTATCTTAGAGGAGCCAAACCAACCAAATTCCCCTTGAGACCTAAAAACCTCTTGCCAAAAATGAAAGAAACCACACACCTTTCATTCTCAAATTTCTGGATTCTACATATTGCATAAACCTCTCAACTTTACTTTTCTTTCTATTTCTTTTTATTTCAAAAAGAATACATTCTTTTGATTGTCCAACTTCTATTCTGCTTTACTTTTAATCTAATCAATATATAACATTAACCACTAAAAATCAAATGGCAAGTAATTACTATATAATATCACCCAACTAAAGGAAATGGAATTAACTTACACACACATGGACGCGTGTGCACGCGTGTCTGCTGTAGAGATCTAATCTAGGATTAAAAATAAAGAAGCTTTTGCAGTTTACTTCAAAATAAAAATCAGTTTTTCATTTATTTATTGATTCGTCTTCTCCAGTATAGTTTTTACAATGATTCAAAACACATGCACCCAAACACCCAAAAACTCACCTCAGCAAGTGTTTTACGGTGCTTAGAATCTTGGACAGAAACCTCCTTCTTGAGATTGTAGAGCCTTCCATCAATCTTCAATCCAAAAACAAAATGTCAGCAGAAAAAAAAATTATGACCTCAGAAATTTCATCACATACTCCCAACAATCTACCTGTTTTCGGAGGTCTATCAACTCCGTACAAGAATCCCTAAACAAAGACAAAAGACTATCCACTTCAGGAAATAAGGGAGAAGACAACCCTTGCGCCAATTTTGCTGCGTCAGATGGGGCTCTTACATCCCCATTTGCTAACATATCACTCCCACCTATATTACCTTCAGCTGAATCTGCTTCTTCATCTTGGAAAGATGGGAGCAGATCATTTACCAGGTTGCCAAATAACGCATCAAATGAAAAATCACCCTACAAAATGAATTTGGAATATAAATTTTAACATTAATTAAGTAAAAAGAAAATAGATCCTAAATGAGGTATGATACCAAGTTTTCCTCGTAAAAACTCCACTATCTATTCCTTACCTTAAAATCATCTATATCGAGAATGAGGGGAACGGAGGCAACTGATGAAGATTTTGAATTTCTATCACTCCAGATTCCATCTCTGCTCTGTTTCATCTGCTTCTCATTATCCATATCATCGTTAATCATCACCATAAGTTAAAATTTCAAGAAAATTGATAATTATGGTGTCGATTTTTCAGAAACCTAACCAAAACTTCATAATCATCAAATGAGGAGCAAAATAGTAAGTGTGCCAAAAAGATTTATCTTAAGTGAGCTGATTTTTGTTTTGAGCAAGTTCTAAGCTGGAAATTTCATTTCAGATAAACCTAAATAACAAAAAAAGTACAGAATTTAATCCAAATTTATCTCTCGTTTTCTTCAATTTTCTCATCAACCAAACAAAAAGGAAAAACTAATCCGGCTTCCTATCCAGCAATTAATCACAGATAAATACATTAAAAAATACTCAATCGATCAAAACTATCACAAGATCACTGTAACACTCCTCCATTAAATCTGAGAAAATTCAATGAAAACCAAAGCGCGTGCAGTTTACAGATCATGAATTAGAAATGGTAAAAAGATTACCTTGTTAGTGATTGAATGAGAAGGAGCGGAACGCAGAGACGATTTCCAGAAACAGGATTTGGGTCTTAATTTCGAAGATTTTGGTTCGGTAGATCGAGCTTTTGATGAGAAACAAAGAGGGAAAGACAAGAAAACAGACTGTTCATCAACGAAAACTACAATGAAATTATTTTTGTATTTAATATAGTTACGCTTTTGCCCCTGGCGGTGTTCTCAGAGGCAATCGTGATGGTGGGTAGGGGTAGATTGGGGAATTAGGATGCGAGGTTATTAAATTAATTTTTTTATTGATATTTAAAATAAAATTTAAAAAATAAAATTTAAAAAATAAAATATATATATATATATATATAGTTTTAATATAATTCTAAATAAAATAAACACTTTAAAACACAATACCACCACTCTTTCAAACAGAATTCAAAGCTGATTTGTTTTTCCTTGCTTTTTGTTGCTGTGTTTGTTTTCATGCTTCAGAAAGGCAGGCAGGGGAGGGGTCAAAAAAGCGAACGAAAATGTTGTTTTGATAAATTAATATCCCAATTATCTCCATAGAATAATGATTTGTTATTTTACTGGTGCTATATATTCTTTTTTAATTAGAATACATTTCTCTTTTGTTTTAAATATAAAATAAAATTAATTTGAATATTTAGAACCTTGTTAATCCAGAGCTTCGAACGGTTTAGATTAAAAAAAAATTAAATAAAATTAATTAATCCGGTCAAAGCTCGACTCTTGTTAATTTTTTAAAAAATATATATTATTATTATTTTAATTTTTTAAAAAAGATTAGGGTTAATTTGTGACCAGGATTTTATTTATAATCAAGTTTTTTTATTAATATAGGTGTTCAAACCAGCTTACGCGCACCTCAACTAATCTTATGAATTCTGAAATTAATTATAATATAAATCTTTAGTAATTATGGGAGGACTCGAACTCATGATCATTAAATATTAAATTCAAAACTTAATCGGTTGAGACATTCGTGCATCTACATCCAAGATCAAGTTTTACAGCCATGTCTAACACTACTGTGTGCGTGTGTGATGGGAGATATGGAAATGATTCCTGCTGCTTCTACATGCGAGATCGAGCGTTGAAAAGTTGAAGCACTGAAAAGATTAATTGCACGGAGTTGTTCCATGAATTATCGCACCTGTCCAGCTTGCATAATAAGTTTCAAGCTCCCTTGTTTCGATGGTTCCATGAGAAACCAGATTAATATATCAAAGCAAGAAAACAAGATTCCCTTGTTCTGATTGTATGGAGTTTGGTTTGGTCACTTCCAAGTGCCAACAGCCTGAAGTAGAACGTGGACGGATCATCTATCGGAAAGCCTTATGCTGCGGACTTCACGAGAGTTATTCACAATGGTGCTGGAAAATTCATCTGTATTTTTCCAAGCCCCACTGGAAAAATTAACTCAAAGGAGGTGGAGCTACACAGGATTACTGAAGCTTTAGAAATAAGCTCCACCAATAAAAACACAACTAGCTCATCAGATTCATGAAACACAATCAAGTGGCTAAAAACTCTAGCCGCTGCTCCTTGGAAATGCAGAGGTATTCTAAATTCAAGAGCAAAGCTGAAGCAGCTCTTCAATGATTTAAATTCACCCACACAAGAAGAGGTTCAAATCACTGTGCAGAACCCCTGACAAACAAGAAGTCAACCGTGTCAGTCATCTGATAGCATGGATGTAATCTGAAAACAACTCTGTATCCTGTCTGCCACCGTTTGTTCTTCATGCCTGGTGATGCTTTCTGCATTCTATAGGTCTTCGCTGCAACACTGTTGCTCCTTGTTATTAGACTCAATCTGTTATTAGACTCGGTTTGGTTGTGAGTTTATCCGGTCAATTTAAAATAAAACAAAGCTATTTTGGTTCTTTTAAAATAAAAGGATATCATTTTAGATAAAAATAAAAACAAATAGTCATTGGATTTTATTTGATCATATCTTCCACCAGATCAACCTCCATTTAAAATAAAACCCAACATGTATGAAGCTTGAAGTTGACAAGTTTGCCTTTTTATTCATTTGCTTGTCATTTATTTATAGTCGTTAATATTTTTTATATGAAAATTTATAAAAATATTTTTTTCAGATTTTATTTTTATTTTTTTGCATTAAAATATTTTAAAAAATATTAATTTCATATTTTTTTATATTAAACACAATTTTAAAACATAAGGCAAATACAATCTAACTTTATAACACTAGATCTCTTGATTCTCGTGAAAATAAAACAGTACCTCGACTTGTCATACTCCGCACACCTCGATTCAATTGAACTTCATAGTACGCACAAATGAAACGATGTTGGACTAAGTAATCATTTTCTACAGAAAATATTAACAAAAATCACTGAAATTCCGATTTCACGTCATTTTATGATCCTCCATAATCACCACAAAAATCAAAAGGAGTAAGAATCAACCTGGTCATTAAATATAACCGCAAGGAGACAAAATCCACAGGCAGAAGATTACCAGCTGCATCTTCATGCCTCCTCAGTAAACTTCTAATGTTTGCAAGTGCCATAAAGTATAAAACATCGACGGTTATTTTGTCAGCGGCCAAACCAGCAATTTAAGAAACTGGGTTGTCACTTGTCAGTGCTCCTCCGAGAAGATGAGAAAATTAACAAATAATTTCCAGACATCTAATACAAGCCAAACTAGGCATGACTTGAAGGGAAGAGGGCTGGATGATGGTGATTCTCGGAAAGAAAATGGAAAATGCCACGCAACAGCTTCCCCAAAAGTTTTTCATAAAATAAAAACAAACTTTCCCAGAAGATTATAATAATAAAAAGAAATACCAGTGATAATTGGATTCTACGTTTACACACGCATGTACACAGCATAGCAAGCAAAGTTTTGTATGCCCAGAACTTCTACCAATCTTCTTAATTTCTTATGGTTATAAAAACAATTCAATAAAGATGCTGATTAAAACAACAACATTACGTTAAAAAAAATAAAAGAAAAGATCCAAATTAAGATTATAATCCAGTTTTCTAATTACGCTGTTGACCATGTCTCAAAGCATAATTACTACCTCGTTGTGAAATTCCAAAACCTATCAATCTTGTCCTTTTAATCAGCATAAGTTTCATGACCTTCTACTTGCAACCCGAGAAAAATCATACCCTGTATCTATCTTTCTGAAAAGAATGTTGCAATATTCTAATTTCTCTAACTGGACTAATCAAAGTTCTAACATAACCCTCAGCGCGCATCGGATACCCGCTATTTCTCTTAGGAATTGGATGCCTTAAAAGGTTGTAACATTATTACCTTTGGCTCGGCATCAGAGTTCATCTTCGACGCCTTCTTTTTCTCCGAGAGAGAATCCAGAAGCCACCTTGGACCTGGAGCTGGAGGGCAAGTGTTCAGGATAGGTATTTTGTGTTCCTCCCCAGTCGGGGTCTTGCAATCCCATGTCGTCTCTGGTATTTTATGTCTCAGCCCGGTTGGGGTTTTACAATCCATTGTCATCTCTGTTTCTTCGTCTTTGTTAACTGGACTAGTATTTACCTTTAGGGTTTCCCTTTCCAAGCTTGGTATCATCATATGATCTTCGATTCTGTAATTTTCTTTTCTTTTCTTTTTCTTCTGGTGAATTGAGTTTAGGAAAAAAGGTTAGGGTCGGGAATAGAAAAGAGAAGCAATAGAGCGTATGAAATTAGGCAGGATTTATTGGAATCACTGTTACCACTTATTGCTTATTAGAATTTGGACTGAGATAGATTTTTTAAAATATATATATATATTAAAATAATATTTTTTTATTTTTTAAAATTTATTTTTCACATCAAAATTGTTTAAAAATTATTAATTTAATTTTTTTTTAGAAATACTTGTACCTCAGTATCAAAAGGTGTCTTAGTAGACTTCAACCCTATAAAAACACTTCATTTTCTAGTTTTTTTCTTTTTAATTTCGGTTTTAAATTTCTTAGAGCCGAATAGTACATGCCAGCTCATGTGTATATCCATGTATTAATAAAATATTTTATTATATAGATTTAAATTAAATTTGTTAAGGTATTTTATTTAAAGAACTAAAAAAATATATGTCATGTGATTTGAAAATAACCTTTTCAAAATACAAGGTAATTGCTTACATGAATTGATGACCAGTATTGATAGTTAAAAATACAAAACATATAATCTTACTGTTTTGAAAATTGATGACCAGATTTTTTCTCATGTTATCAAAAATAAATAAATAAAGAATCTAGTTATGATTAATCTTCTTAAGACGCTTACTATGATTATATATAATTAAGATTATTTAATTTACTGAAGTTATATGATATGATTTACGTTCATTGAAAATATAAGGATACAGTAATCAATCCAAAAACAATAATAAAACTATTCTTTCATGTATATAATTATGGACTGAGAAGGAAACTAAATTATGATACTATAATAAGATAATTTATATAATAGCTAATAGTCTGTGTGATTATAACAAGAATTTTGAGCAATTGTTATTCGTATAGATTAATTTATACAGGATCATGAACTCGTACCTAAAATAATACGAGATGATATACCGATACATGATAATAAGACCATTCTTGAACATCAAAATGCAATACACGAGGAATAGATTACTTTTAAAAATATTTTATATACAACATAAAAGTTTTTTTTTTTAAAAATGGCACTTAAATTATCAATACACCAATAATAACATATAGTTTTCTTAATATTGCAATTGTAATTAAACGAAAAGGATAACATCATGTTTATATTTGCTTGAAAAATATTGAATTTGGATTCTAAAAGTCAAATTATCTTAAATAATTATCAAACTACATCCAAATTTTATATTTAATGTAAAATATTTTTTATTCAGAAATAATTATTTTTTAAAGTATTTTTTATTTAAAAATACATCAAAATAATATATATTTTATTTTTTAAAGGACATGAAACATGGATATATGAAAAATTAAATAATTAAAAATTTATTTCAAGGCATGTAAAAATCTAAAAGAATAATTATGTTGAATAATTATATTAAAAAAGAAAAGTCAATTTCTTTCTTTCTTTTTAAGACCAACTTATACATTAATTGGAATCAATCTCCTTCTAAATGACTTTAAAAGTACACTCCCATGTCAGCTTAATGTATTTAAAAAAAATAGCTTGATATATTTAGAAAATTTTAATATTTTTTTTTCTAATTGATAATCCGGGTTTGAATCTAAAAAGTTAAATAAATAACCATCATATAAACAGCCTGCACTGTAAAAAAAAAAAGTCGGTTTGACCAGTGGGCTCTGCGCATGATAATTAGCTCCTTATACCTGGTGATTACATCCTTCTTATCGTCGCTTAAAAGGGTAATGCCAATTGCCATCTTCTTAATTTCTATGGTTATGAAAGAAAAAGTGAATAAATTAAGATGCAGACAAAACATTAATTACTCTAGAAAATTATAAAAAGGGATCCAAAATAAAACATAATTTCGTTTTTAATTAACAATGAGAAACCTAACCAAGGTGGTGATCATATCACAACGCATAATTAAGTACTGTCTTGATGTAATAATCTAAAACCCATTGAGTTTCATGACCTTCTCCCAGCAACCTTCAATGAAGGAGAAATTATACCCTGTGTTTCTTTTCTCTTGGTGAACGATATTGCAGTCTTCTCATCTCTTCGACTGGCCACTTCAAATTTCTTACAATGTGATCCTCTAAGGCATCATCAGAAGCTCTAACATCCTCAGGCAGCATCCCAGGCGCCAGAGTGATTCGCTTGGAATAAGATACGTTAAAAGGTTGCAACATTATTACCTTTGGCTGGCACCTAGACTTCTTCTTCGACGCCTTCTTCTTCACACAGAGAGAATCCAGAAGCCACTTTGGACCTGGAGCTGGAGGGCACTCGTGCTGGATAGGTATTTTGTGTTCCTCTCCAGTTGGGGTCTTGCAATCCCAGGTGGTGTTTGCTGCTTCGCTTGTTTCAACAGGATTGATGGTTAGTTTTAGGGTCTTTCCTTCCAGTCCAGGAACTTCAAGATCGGTTGAAATCATCTTGTCTAGAAATTTGTGGTTTTTTTTCCCAGCTAGACGTGAATTTTTAGGGATGGAGAAGAGACAGAGCGAGAGCGCGTGAATGGAATGCTGAGAGGTTAGAAGTTAGAACGCTCTTTCTGCTTTGTGTATATATAGACACGGATTGTTCACCGCCTAATTTGTTTTTCCTGTTTTTTCGCTTCTATGTTATTTTGTGAATTGTTTTAAGAAAATATTTTGAAAATTAAATTTCTTTTACGGTGTATTGAAAGGTCAAATTAGACCTAGAGTTATGCAATGAAGTAGCCTGTCCTCATTTTATAATGATAAAAAAAACAATAATGAAGTCACGAGACCCAGAGTAAGTTCAGGAACCCTGTACGTTTTAGTTTCACCTGGTCATGGGGTCGCGCTGCCGTGCGGATTGAATAAATTTTTTCAGTACAAAATAAATATGTTAATTTTTTAAATTTATTTTTTAAAAAAATAATAATAAATAAAAACATATATAAAAATTATTTATATCAATAAATATAAAAAACAAAGTGTTAATACGTTTATTCAATTCGTCTGGTAGTAGGTAGAATAATTTTTTTTCCAACACATGAGAATTAATGTGTAAGTGTTACTAAGTCTTTTTTTACATCAAGTAACAAATATAACCATGAATTACAAAATCAACGCTTACATGTAATAAAATATAATAAGATCTCAAACTAATTTTTAATGTAACTGAAAAATAAAAAAATATTGTAATTATTACAGCAAAACTTTATTTTCTTAGTTTGTGTTGAATAAGTTTACAGCAACAAAAGTGTAAAGAAAAAACATCAAAAAAAATATTACAAAAGAGTAAAAAAAATGAAAAAATTAATGGTATAAATAGACAAAGTATAAATAATATTTTTTCCAAAAAGAGTATAAAGAAAAAAAAGTTAAAACATTAAAATCATGAAATTGGCATGCATGTTATAATTTGTTTATTTAAAAAATATATATATCATGTATGCAAGTTGCTCTAGTGTGTTTTTTTACATGAAAAATTAAAAGTGTCATTTGAAAAGTGTATGCAATCATCTAGTTAAATAAATCAAAATATCTATGTTAAAAAAAATGAAAAAATATCAGGAAATTTT
>Ga0307515_10006318_pt1 | contig 23737 bp, 5 predicted proteins | sample 17_EM_MG_FD_194513 | JGI IMG/M metagenome (GOLD analysis project Ga0307515, IMG submission 194513) | Populus trichocarpa ectomycorrhiza microbial communities from riparian zone in the Pacific Northwest, United States - 17_EM | ecosystem: Host-associated > Plants > Roots > Unclassified | place... | reverse complement strand
CAGCGCTGCGCGCGCTGCGACGGCTCTCTACCATCGCCTCTGCACTTGGCCATCAAGAGGAACGAATTCCAGATGATGTTTCCACCCGCGGCGACGTGGACGCGTGCAGTAGGGCTTCGCGGGCCTACTTTCTATATATATCTTTTTTTTAAATATACTTTGGATTAGTAAAATAGCAGATTTTCTATAGGCAAACTTTAGAAATAAAGAAGTTGAATAATTTAATAATAATAGCTAAAAGTTAAAGGAACTGCTTATTAGGTTACATTACTAAGGCACTATTCTCTTTTAGCTTCTTTAGTCTCTTAACCTTACCCCTACTATTATTCTTACCCTTATTACCCCCTCGGCGTAAATTATATAAAAGTATACCCCTTATAAATTATTAATAACTCGTAAGATTAGAATAAGGATAAAATCTCTATAATAATAGCGCATACTATTATATTCCCCCTTTAAGCAATAACTAGGCTTATAATTAGAATATAAAAAGGGAGCTATAAGCAGATCTAGCATTATCTTATTTAAAGCAGTTTTACCTTAAATACTCCAAACCCCACTATAGCACCATTAATTATAGCTACTTCTCTACTAAGAAATTAAGAACGCACTAATTAAGCTCCTAAATGGCAAAGCTAGCCAAATTTTTATATAAGCAGAACTCTAAAGATTTTATAGATAAAGAGCCCTAGTATTCCTTAAATAAAGAGTCTTTAAATAAAGGAAAACCCGTTAAGTTTAAAGCTAATAATAAGATTTTATACTTAGCTCTTAAGAATATTAACGCCGGATTATTAAGTAAAGATAATACCTACTTATTACTTAAACGTCTACTAGCCATTTAAGACGCACTAGGCGAAAATGATACCTACTTATTTATTAACAAACTCCTTAAGGTACCTATACTAGTCTTTATAAAACTAGCAGTTATAAGGGATTAAAGGCTTTTAGACCTAGTCAGCATTTAAATTATAGAAAGCCTTTTATAATACTAGCTAAATTAGGAACTTTTAAGGTTAATAATAGCTAACTAGGTTAAGCCTAACAAAATAGCACTTAATATTATTAGCAGAGTTATATATAAAAGGTTAAATTAACTTAATTATCTAGAGCTCCTAAAGATAGCCTTTAATTTTTATTAGCATTATTTCAAATTAGATCTTTATATATTTACTATAAGGTATTTCTTAATCCGTAAGAGAGTACATAGGTATATATTTTATCACATATTTAATCTTAATTTTAAGATATTTTTTATTATTAAAATTCTGCAGGTATTATAAATATAGGTTATTTAGCGCCTAAGAAGCGGTTTTCTATAAGAACTATAAAAATACAAACTAAAATATTATATAGGTTTCCTACTAGCTTTATTTTTAGCTATACTTCTCCTATTACTTCTAGCCTTTTTTCTTTCTTTTTTTAGTAGCGGAGGATTGTTAAAGTTCTTACCTACTGTTACTAACTATAACTACTTCTATAGATATAAATCGCAGTATAAGCAGAGAGAGATATTTAGACGTTAAAAAATTCGATTATCTATTCCATACATAGATTTTATTATACTAATTATTTTATAAAAATTATTTTATTTAGCTTAAAAAAAGGCCCCTTATTTTAACCGTATAATTATATAAATTATTAGCGACTTAGTCTATAACCAACTACTAGTACTATACCAAAAATATTACTTCATCTCTCTATAATCTAAGCGGTATAAACAAGATATGCTAGCTAGCTAATTCTCCTAACTTAAACCCAATAAAGAACGTCTAGCGTCTATAGAAACAGAGAGTAGCTAAAAGTCGCCTTATAAAAGGTACTAGTTAACCACTTTTATATAGCAGCTTACCCGCGACCCTAAGGAGTATTAATATTAATTATATAGAGTGCTTAAAGAGCTAGTAACTAAGCAATATCTCCACTAAAGGGAGGCTTATGGCGATAGATGCGGTATAAGAGGCTTTAGAGGCCTTAGCAGAATCTAAAAAATAGTTAATATTTACTATACCACGCCAAGGATTATAAAGGTAACAATAGTTATAAAAGGGTAGTCGCAAGAGCAGCCGCAAAAGAGTAGCTATTTTAATACTCTACTAAAGCCCTAGGGTATAGGGGGTACTATATACTATATTTAATATTTAGTATTAAATTAATATTAAATCAATTTAAATACGGCCTTATACTAATATTAAATATTAATAAGAGCACTACTAAAACCCTATACCGGGTACTATTGGTAAGTACTTAGTTTTAAGATTTATATTACTATTATTCTAGAAATCACGACCACAAAGCTAGCAAGAAGTTAAAGATAGAAGCTTAGCTATATTACCACAGCCTCCTAATTAGGGAGCTAGATAAGAGTCCCTATAATTTATTAGAACGTATTACAAAGGACTATAAAATAAAAGATAATTCGTATAAAGCTTTATATAAAGCTACGTACAGGCGTACAGATGTATAGATATATAGACGTATAGACGTTCGTACAGGCGATTGTAAAACCTTCCTAGTATATTAGCGCTGCGTATTAGTAGAGCTTTAGAGCTCTATATAGAGCCCTAAGCAGCCACCTAAAGCCGTCTAGGCAATAAGCGATTTTAGTAAGTAGTTAAAGACTATAAAAGACGGTTGGGTTCTAGTTAAAGAGAATATATATATATACATATATCTACAATTAGAGGAGAGGCTTAAACCTATCCGTAAAAGACTGGTATATTTAGAATTTTTTAAATATAGGCTTCTTGCTAATAATTGTAGGGAATACCCAGAGTCTATTCATTTATAGAATTTCTAGTAAACGCCTTAGGCCGATTTTATAGCTCCACTGGTTCCGCTTATATCGTTTACCCCTTATATAATACTTAGATAATTAAGGGAAAGAGTACCTATTAGTAGTTGCTTCACTACTAAGCGTAGAAAGACGGCCAATATCGCACCACAAATAGACGTTCTCTATTATAATCTTAAGTGAGCATACCTACGTTCTACATTCCTGGTATGGCAGAGAAGGTATTACCGTTAAAGGAAGTCCCAGGACCGCGACCTATTGGGGTTCTATTAGTAACTTTTTAGTATACTAATATTAATTATACTTACTGCCAATTTTAATTATACTTACTGCTAATTTTAATTGTTTGCTTAAGTTCCTTACTCTCTCTATCTTAGAATCCTAAGCAACTGTTATCTATTGACGGGATATTATCGTCTACTCTAATTGACCGATTGTTTGACTCCTGCTATTATCTCTATAAGAAGTGTTAACTGGTCACCAATTATAGTTTGACGACCGGTGTTTAAGGCTCTAACTAATTAACTAAATATATCGTTAGTTAGACAAAGCTAACGACGACTTCTTATAGTATTAAAGGCCTTTATTAGTTCCGAAAAGTAGATAAATCAATCAATTTAATTAGTCTTAGTTTAATCAAATTGGATTTATTTAATCTTAACTATATAACTTCTAGCTTCCACTCCACACCAAATAACCTCGTCTAAAAACACCGAAGTGGAAGCCGGTTTCGCGAGTAATTATAAGATAGTTAATTAGATTCTAATTAAGCGTATTTAAAAGTGATAGAAAGTTAAAAGCTGGCCAAGCTAATTCCTACCATTAAATAGCTTTTTTTATACCCACCAATTTTATTACAAGATATATTTAATATAAAAACCGGACTTTCTAGTACTTATTCGTCTTTAGGCAATAGCTTTTACATATAAATATCCAAACTATACTAATATAAATATCATATTTAAAACCCAGAAATTTCTAGAGCGCTATATTAAGAATTATTAAAAAGGATTTTATTGCCAATATCTAACATATAAAGGAAATCGAGACCGCTTCCTAAACTAGAACTTACTAAGCAATTATATTGCAAAGGAACATAAACCTAAAGAGCCAGTTATCTATCGTAGATACAGAAGGGGATTCCTAAATAGGGATATAGATTATAAATCATAATTTAACTCAAATCAAATTTATAAACAGCATTAATTAGAATTTTAGTTATATATATACTGAGCATAGACAAGTATCTTATAGTAAAAAGAAATAAAAGATGGATAATTAATAGGCAGACTAATAGTTATAAAGCATTTTTAATCAATCTAATTACTTCCTGAACTATAAGCATATAAAGTTTGCTTTTATATATATAGCGGTAACTGGGCTAAAACTTGTTCTTAACTCTCTTTACATATCTAAAGCCTAGAAAAGCATTAAAAATTCTTTTAACTCCTTAAGTAAGGCGGCTGCCTTTAAGTTTGCCATTTCTCCGTTCTTCTGCCCACTTAGTAGCCAGTTTATCAAAGATAGATTTTACCCTCTCTTTTATTTCTAATAGGTCCATATTCATACATAAGGCTAGATAAAATATAGGAGGACCTTTAGCTTTTTATCGGGAGGGATTAATCTCCAACAATAGTAGCCTATATAAAGAATTTTCTTAAGCCAAATTGGAGTCCCTATAGCCTTTATACGCCTTATTATACTATATATAGTATATATCTCTAATACTTCTAAAAGTCTAGTTACACAACTATCTTGCTTCTTAAGGATCGGTATTATAAATAGAAATACAACCTATAAGTAGCTAACGTCCCCCCCTATATGACGCAAAACCCCCTATGCCATAAAATATAAGGGGTACTTTGACTTTAAGCAACAACTCTGCGCACACGCTAATATTTACTATAATTCTATATAAGTCGTATATTGCAGCCACTTTTATACGTTTAGAACCTCTCTTAATAAAAAATTATATTTATATTATCGCCTTCGCGCCTAATATACAGAAAGCCTTAAATTTACTTATATTATCTAGTAAGCTAGGCTTATAGCTATTAAGTATATAGCTATATAAAGACTTAGCAAGAGGGCCAATCTTAGCCCTATAGCCTTATAATCTAACTCAACCTTAGCTACTACAAGCCTCCTATTAACCAACCCACTCTTATAGATTCGCCACCTCACAACCCTATAGCCGGTGCGGGTTGACCGCCCTCCCTATTAGCGGTGGCAACGGCAAGTTCTAAATCACTTAGATTACTATTAGATATTATTCGTAAGCGTACTAAGAAAAAATCCGATTTTCTCGTCTTTGCCAGCTTAATTAACGATATAATATCTTCCAGGCAATACCTAAAATACCTATAAGCTTATAACATACAAACATAGTCCTTATAAACCCTATCTTTATATTCTCCAACTACCATCTATTCAGAGCTTCAAGTAATAATACTCTTCTTCACTACTAGCCAATTACGTAGAGAGAGCAGAACCTTAACCCCAAATCATATAAATATATAATAATGCCTCCGTTTATACCCAGCTTTATTAGTACTAGTGTTAAACAGATAAGTTACTAAAAAGAACTCTATTAATTAAAGCTAGCTCTAGGAGCTCTCTATATATATAAGGTAGAAGCGAAAGACTAATAACAACACTAATAACGACTTAGTAACTATTACTCAATCGCCACTAGGTCGATATTGCCACTTAGTTAATAATAGGTAATAGAAATAAATAGTAAGATATACAATAGCAAGAAACAGAGTGTAAGTTATAAGGTAGTACCTAATAGTGACCTCAACGTTCGACAACTAGGCCTAAATAGGTGTAAATCTGTATTATATATATTTCCTTATTACCTAAAGGACTACTAAGTATCTTAGGGGCTCTATATTATGTAACCCAAATAGCTAAGCCTTATTTACGTTTTAGAGATGTTGGGGTCTTACTACCTTAGACTTTAAAGGCAGTAAATACATCTAAGTAGCCTCTAAGAGTAATTAAAATATTAGATCACGCTTATTACCTAACCTAGCCTATACTTAGCTATTTTAATTTCTAATTAAAGCTAACTACAAGCCTAAATAGAAAATAGCCCGCTTATACTAATAGTTATCTTTAATTATTCCCAGCCTTGCTCTAGCTATAGTACCTTATAAACTCGCGATAGAACTAGATATAAGCGCTTACCCGAAATCTAATCCTAGCTAGCTTCGCTTCTACGGTATAACACCCTTCTAAATAAACGCATCTCTCTTTCTATTAACACCTTCTACTTATCCATTTACTACTCCTATAAAGGCCAGATTTGTCTTAATAACAACTTACTATTAACATGCCCTTTAACTTTAGTATTCTATATAATCTCCTTAACGAGCTAGACCAAAACCGCGCTAGAGAATCATCGAAAACGCCTAATACCCTAAGTTCTAAAACCAAAATAGTTGTTTCCTGGTTTAATAAGTATGACCGTATTAAGCGGAAGTATAATAGCGAGTACTGTTAAGTGCACATCGACCTAAGTAAGGGAAGGAATTACATTAAAATCTTCTCTAAAAGCGGAAGGGACTCAACCGACAATTAGATAGGCCTATATAGTATACTATAGGATTGCCTAAGGCTTAAGTCGGCGGAGTGTAAGATCAAGAAGCAATGTATTTTAGAGGGAGAGCTACTGGTCTAGAACGATCAGGGTGAGCGTATTAAACCCTTCTATAAGATCCGCAATCATATATAACAATTAGGCCGCTTTTTTAGGACTCGCGAAGACTTACCTATAGGTCTTAATAAGCACCTTATAATTATGTTTTATAATCTGCTCTTATAGGATAATACCATCTATATTACGGAAACTTACGATATACGTCGCTAACAACTCTACTCACTAGTCTACCGCGTCCCTAGTTAAGCCGATAACGGAAGTTATAAGAACATCGATTTCTTATCTTACCGTTCCCTTAAATAGCTTCGTAACATATTCGCTCTAGCCATTATACAGCAGTAGGAAGATCTTGTGCTAAAGGGACGAGATAATCCTTACTACTCATTCTCCGGAAATAATAGATTTATTAAGTTAAAGAAAGACTATAGGTAGATCGGTAGGGTATAACTAAAGAAGATATCCTTTTACTTAACAGACTAGGATTCTTCCAAGAAGTACCTTTTACTCTCTCCACACCCGAGCTCGACGTCAAGTTAGAGCGAGGGCGGCTGCCTTAGCCGACCAACTTATTTAAACATCCCTTTATCGTGGATATAATAGGCGCTGGCTTTAACAAACCGGCGAATACCAGGTATTTTGCTTTGCGATTTCCCTAAGTACAGAAGATCCATTAAAACCGTACGTTTAAGGATATGGTTAGCTTTGACGAGCTGCAGAAATTAGCAAGGCAAAGTATAAAAGTGTTGTAGGAGATTAAAAGTAAAAACAGAAATTGGCTCAAGAAGCTAGAAAGAGTAGACCCTAAGTCTAAGCCATTAAAGCGAAAGCTCCTCTTAGAGAATTTCTAATAGGCCGTTAAGCGAGCTAAGGTATCGCCTATAGACGACAAGGGCACGCAGCCACCCCCTACTACCCTAACGTATACTACCCCTTCTCCTTTCTATAAAGACTTATCAGTTACATTGTCCGCTTACTCTTTAATAACTAAACCCGGATTTAAAATGCTTACGAGGAATAGCGACTAATAGCTAGGGTATATAGCAGCTTCGTCTACTCCCTAAGAGGTAAATAGCGAGCTAAAGCACTAAATGATTAGTCCTAACGACATATAACACACAGGCAGCTAATGCATAAACTAGTATAGCAAATGTTCTCGTTATTCCTATAAGGAATATATAGCCGATAAGGTTCGCTTTTTTACCATAACGTTCTATAAGAAACTTCCGGAAGTTAAGTATATATACAATCACCAAATCCACGACCATAGTAATAGAAGGAGGAAAGAGATAGGTAAGAGCTTTATTAGCTCTAAGTATTCCTTAATTAAAGCAGTTCTTAGTTCGAGCTAAGAATCTAAAAGATGCCATTAATTAAAATTTTCATTCTACTAGATACTTCTCTCTACCTTTAGAATATAAAGCAACTAAAATTTCTCCAGTATTACGGTACTTGGGGGCGTAAGTAGTAGGAGATAGTTATAGAAGTCAGCCCTAAGTTCTAGCTACGGGCAATCGTTATTATATCCCTCCATTAACTATTTAATAGAGTAGTCTTTGTCTTTCCAGCTATATATCTGCGCATCACAGAAAGCACACTCTATTTCATCTTTATAGTTGCTAAAAACTAAATAGTACCAGCCAGTGGCGGCGAGTTTTATTAGGGAGAGATATTAATAGGGCTAGTTAGTATATAAGCTTATACAGGAGGACGTCGTTAGGTTAATAGTAAAGGCAAAGACATTAGTAGAGGAGATATAGCTAGGCATAGCAGGAGCAGTAATTTAAGGGGGCGTAGAGTTAGAGAATAAGAAGGCTGTAAAGGAGGCTATAATAGCGGAGAGAAAGGATTTAGGTCGTCTATAAAAGAGGTCCGTCTCTTTTTCTTTTTTCTTCCCCTCTTTTCTCTTAACAGTTATCGCTCGCGTCTTTAAAGCCATTTGCAGTAAGTTCTGTATAATATATCTTTAGGGGCTATATAGCTAGCGGCGCCCCCACGACGACAGCAGAGGAGTAAAGAAAGGCAATATAAATCCCTTTATATACTATCTATTAATTTGTTTCTGCTCACCTTATAAGAAGCAATTTCGAAGTAGCTAGCTTACTATATCCAGGGTTATTAAGCCTAATTAGCTACAGTTACTTTGCTATTTTTCCTACCCTTAACTCGGTCACCAACTCGGTTATCGACTTAGTTATCGACTTGGTCAACGACCTAGTAACTACCCATTCCTTATATAGATTTCCCTTATATATATAGTCTAAAACGAAGCCATTTCATTTCATCCCTCCCACCGAAATTCGACCCCGGAAAAGGTATTTTTCAACCTTTACGTCAATTTTGATAAAAATCGTCAAAGCAAAGACTTCTACGTAAAATGTCAATCCTTAATCTCCCCACCGAACTACATTACATGATATTTAAAGGCCTAGAAAATGATTGCGATATAAATACTCTAGCTCGTACCAACCGTTATTTCTACAGTATTCTAAACGCTTGCCTTTATAAACGCAAGGGAAGCTTAGCCCTTCTCTAGGCCGCGAAACTCAGGCGGAGTAATACGGCTAAGTTAGCTCTCCCATCTATAAAGGCCGCAAATCTCAGCATTTCGTTGCTATAGGCTTTAAGTAAAGGCCACGTTTATATAGTTCGACTACTTTTAGATCACAATATACCTATTAATATATTACAAGAATATAGCGATATACTCTCCGCAGCTTCATTAAGTAGCTAGGCTAAAATAGTAAAGCTCTTACTTTAACACAGTACTGAAATAAATCCTATAAGTGAAGTACTCACGCCATTAAATGCAGCTATTCGCTATCGCAGAGAGGAAGTTATAGGGTTATTACTAAATGCTAGAGCTCGACCCCAAAAAGTAGCTATCTTCAGCCCTATCAACCGCCACGTTGTTCGGCTTTTAATAAAATATAGTGTCACCTTCGATAAAGACGACTTTGGTATACATAGACTCGGGTTAAAGCTCCCACTTAGCGAAAAAGAGGCCTGTCTAAACAAGCTTTTTAGACGACGTCCGTAAGCAACCACTTATAACTCCGTAGGTATAGGCCTATATAAAGGCCTATACTCGTCATAGATAGATTTAATAGCTTTATTTATTTATTTTATCATCATTTAGTTTATTAAAGAAAACAGAAGAATAGGTTACGTAAATTCCAAACTTTTCTACTTTTGCTAATGCTTTAAGTATTAAAACTCTATTAGAAGCTACGTTAAATACGTAGTAATTATAAAGTAATCGTAGGGATTACGTCTCTAGGATAATGGCTATTAAGAAGGAATTAAGTAATAATTTTATACATATAATAAGATGCCATCGCCTACTACCAAACCTCCTAAAGAAACTGTCTAAATAAGCGAGCGAGTACGGGCAGAACTTAGTGGAACTCTTATAGAAGTAATCACATAAGCTAAGCAAGCTCAGAAAACCCCTTAAATTCCACCTATCTATATACAATTAGAAGAGAAAGAAGACAAATTAAAAACCAGTTACCTTATATTGCAATTACAGTACCCCCCAGGTAATACCAACAGAAACCTTCTAAATTAATTGCTTGCTTAAAAGCAGGTATAATACTAACCAGTTTCGCAGAAATATCTATATAAACCGGACAATTAGTATAAGAACTCTATTTATTCTATATAGCGCTAAGGCCTATATAAGAATAGGTAGTTAACTAAGTTATTAACCAAGTCAATAACCAGGTCAATAACCGAGTCAATAACTAAGTCGGTGACTAAGTTAAGGGGTAAGTGAGATAGCAAATTAACTATAGCTAATCAGGCTTAACAAAATATTATAGCGTCTTCGCTACCAGCTTCGGTTCCGAACTAGTATACAAAAAGTCAATCTAATAATTATTAACGACTTAGTCAATCGAGGCACAAGTACGGTAAGATGAACGCGTAAGCCTATATAATTGGATTGTCTATAAACGAGAATCTAAAGTTGGGAGAAAAGAAAGGAAAGGACAAGTAACTATATAAGGAGTTATATACACTCTCTAGTTACGTAAGGGTCACGTAAGCTCCACGTCTACTATAACGTCTACTATAACTACCGCTTTCTGCCAGTTCTATAACAATAATTCTCTAAGCTAGAACGTAGTTTAGCTAATTTATAGAACTTAGTAGAACTTTACAGTCACGTAATAAGAGGACCGCATAAAAGAACCCTACTTTGACCGGCGCCACTCTTCTTCTTCTTTCCTTTCTCTAGCTTTAGATTCTCGTTTATAAACAATCCAATTATATAGGCTTACGCGACCCCTTTTACTATACTTACGTCTTAATTAACTAAGTCACTAATATAAATAAGACAGCGCTTAAAAGTATAGGGGTTATATAACGCTAGCAGGGGTTTAATAAAGCTAGTAGGGGTATTTTTAGTACTAGTGAGATTTATCTCATTTGCTATCTAAGTCGCTTACTAAGATAAGGCCTGCCTTACGCGCACGACGGCTCCTACGTTTTATAACTTCACATAATATAAAGAGAGTATTAAACGGTATTAATTAGGGATAGTTTAAAGTGTCAATCTATTAAACTATAAAGTTATACTAGTTGTGGTTAGACGACCGGTATTTACATCGTCTTGTAATATTAAAGACCTTTACTAGTTCCAAAGAATAGATAGTCTTAAGTTCAATCTACGTAATTATTTCGAAAATTTAAAGTATTCTCGAGAAGCGAATATCTCTTATAAGAGTCTGTAATAAATACGCCATCTAGTAGGTCCCTCATATTCGTCCCTACTAACTAGTGCAGCGCGACAGCTGCCTTCCTTAAAAATATAGTAGTCTTTAGCGCCATTAGGAAGCGTAAAATTAATACTACATATAGGAAGAAGATTTTTCCGTTCCGTAATTGGCCCTTTTATGCCGATAAAAGCCGAAGATTAAAAAGTTCCTATTTTAAAATCTATAGCTTCCCAAAAAGAGTAAAATAGCTATAGCTCCTCCTGTCTATATATGAAGAGCCCTTTTATATTCTTTAGGGTATATTCTACTCAACAAAATAAAACATCTTAAATATCTAACACAATTCCTGACTTAAAAACTAACTCCTTATTACCCTCTTTATATTTATAAGGTTGCAGATATTAAAAAAAAAGATTTTTCTTAAACCGGAGATCTCCTTTCATATCTTTAGCAATAAGCATTATATAAGGTTTATGTGGTCGACTAATAATAGGATTATAGAAGAAATCTAAACAAAATCTAATAAGGAGAGGATGTGTATTAAATTTTATAATAGCTTATTTAAGCCATTTTGGGGATCTAAAGATATACGCCTATACAGTTACGTGCAAAGTAAGGGGATCTTTTGTACTATTATTTGTTATAGGTCCGTTAATACATTACGGTACGCAGGATACTTAAACAATATATAGAGTGAAAATATCTTAGCTGCTAGAATAAGTAGTAAGTACTGAAAATGGGGGTATAAAGAAATATAACTGGAGAGAAGCACATAATAGAGGCTCTAAAGTCCTTAGCGTATTAAGGTAGTTAATTCAAAGGCCTTTTATTAGGCAGTTTAATCAACTATATTAACTCTAATAGAGGCTTAACTACACCCTAATTAACAAGCTTAAATATTAATCTTACTAGCTATAATAAAGCGGGAGAGGACGAATAGGAGGATATCTAGATTTATTAAATATTAACAATAGTTCTAGAAGAGTCCTCCACGTTCATTTCCTGCTTACATAAGCAGATTCCTTTGGTTCCTTTTTAGACGACGTCTATAAGCAACTACTTATAACTCCGTAGGTATAGGCCTATATAAAGGCCTATACTCGTTATAGATAGATTGATAAATTCATTCATTCATTTATTCTATCATCATTTAGTTTATCAAAATACTCCTCCCCAAGCACCCTCTTTCTCGTCTCCATCATAAATATTTAAATAATTACCTATACTGACGATGGTTCTAGAGTCCTCTATATACATTTCCTGCTTATATAAGCACACACCCTTTCCCATTCAATCTCCGCAGCAACTACTTTAGTATCCGTAGTAGTTACCCTGGACCCCGTAGATATAGGCCTATATTAAGGCCTATATTCCTTATAGTTAGATTTAATAAAGCTTTATTTATTTATTCCATTATTATTTAGTTTATTATATACTATTATCTCTAACCGTACAAGTGTCTACACGTCTGTATACCTACATGTAGCTTTGCACAAAGCTCTACTTAAAGCTCTTTAAAGCTTTGCCTAAAGCTATAAAGCAAATCTATACCTGCTATTATTTTAATACAGCTAGTAAAAAGGAACTAGTTTTAAAAATGCGTCTTTAAGGCTATATCTCGCTCCCTAATGCAAATTAAACCACTCTACATCTACTTGAAATCGCCATTAGTATTAAACGGATAATTAAGTATAAGAAACCCTCTATTGATTAAAGCTGGCTCTAGGAGCTTTCTATATACATAAGGTAGGGGCAAAAGACTAACGACAACACTAACGACGACACTAATAACGACTTAGAAACTGTTACTTAATCGCCACTAGATCGATATTGCCACTTAGTCGGTAATAGGTAATAGAAATAGATAGTAAGATATAAGGTGGCAAGAAACAGGGTATAAGTTATAAGGTAGTAGTGACCTTAATATTTAACAGTTAGACTTGCAAATAGTGCCATATAAAACGCAGAAAATACTACTCCCAAGTATAATCCAGCAATATCCCCAGTTTCAACTAATATAAGGCCGAGCTAAGTAAGCGGCGAAGTATACAGAATATATAATATAAGAAGGAAAAGTATATACTGCCCTGAATAAAACTCCGTATATTATATAGACAACAAGAAATAAATTTTATAAACCAACTCTAAGCTATCTATATCGTGAAGCGGTAAAAAAAACCGTAAGAATAAACTATAAAAAAACACCAAGCACTAAACCAATTATTAAGCAGCCTGCTATTGTCTTATAACTAAGTCTAGCTAAGATATAATCTAAATCAATAAGTATAGCAGGATAGGTTAGTGCTAATAAATATTAAAATATAGTTCTATAACCTCTCTAAATACATAAGGAACGATAGGCAATTAACGACTTTAGTAAACAAACGTAGACCAAACTATAGACTAAGTTATAGACCGAGTTGTAGACTGGGTCATAGACCGGGTCATATACTGGGTCGTTAACTGGGTCGGTAACCGAGACGGTAGTAAAACGGTAGTAAGGACATCCAATATTCAACAAATCCTATATCTATTTAAGGAGTTCAAAACGGGGATACTTCGCTAAAATTAGGAGGTTTTATTACAATATCGCAGATAAGAGCACTGCTTTTTCTAACTTATATACGCCTAAACATCTACCATTGCTATAGAGGTATCCTTCCTACTAAGTCCTAGTTTGGTATTGATTTTCTAGTTCTATACCAGCTAGCCTTACACTAAATTGGTTCGCCTTTATAAATAACTATATCTGGCCCAACGATGCCATATTATAGAGGTTCTACTTTAATAACCTTAAATTTAACTACCTGTATACCGCAATAAGCTATAAAGCTATCTCCTTTATATACTGGCCGGAAGGCTTCTTAAAAGTATAGAGTAAGAAATTTATTAAATAGTAAACTAGTAATGCCTTAAATAGTATCTATAAAAGGGCAAATAGCAATACACTGGACCTTTAAAAAAATAAGTTAGCAGTTAGTTTTTAAGGAAGAGATAGACATACAAATCTAATATTTAAGCATAGTTAAACGGAAATATACTTGTCTAGCCTAATTTAAAGATTGTATCAGATAACCTGATTTACCTTAGCGCTGCTATCCTCTAGATTATTGTCCTCTAGTATAACTAAAAGGGTATGTTTTCCTTTTTCCCCTTTAACTAATACTATACTGCCACGGCACAACTAGAGATCTCTTACAGTATTACTTAATAGGGTGATAATGGAACTGTCATTACTAAAAGTATCAGCAACGCTGTAGAATTCTTTCCTTAGAATTAAACCTTTATAATATAGCTTAAGCACTTACACTAAAGAATTCGGCCTTATTTCCTCCGCCATCTTATTAGCCTGCGAGAAATGTTAGACTTAAGTCAGATATAGGAAAAATTAACCTTACATTAAGAGAGGGGATCTTTTAATATCTCCTATAACGAAAATTTCCTTTAATCTACATTTTTAGTATCAATAATAGATCTAAGTAATAAGAGGTAGGAAGTTATTAGACGTAAGTTTAGGTATTCTTATTAGAAAATAAGCCTACAACAATATTACATAATAAGACTTGCGGGAGAACCTCTTGGCAGGAATCTGACCAATTAAATAACTTCGACTATACACTACCTCTTTACATCTCGTTATAAGTGCTTATTGATCTTAGCAACTAAACTAGCTATTTTAGTCATAATTCTATACAGAAAGGGTATAAATCCGCGCAGTTTAATCGGCAGAGTTTTATAAAGGCTTAGTCAAAAGAATAGAATCTATTAGTAGCCAGTAACTAGAATTCCAAGACAACGACTTAAAGAGGTCAAGGAAAGGAGGGACGTTTTAATTACAATAGCGGGCAAGGTTACGGCGATTCTTCATCAAAAATCACATAGGTAAGGCAAGATCAAAAATTTTTTTTTTAATAAGCTAGTTTATTAAGGACGTCAGACTTTACAATATCAAGTCTAGCCTTTATATTGCCTCCATAGAGTCTAGCTTCGTGAATTAATCTAAAATACTCTTCCTAGCCAATATCGTTAAAGTGGACGTAATTCAAAGAGAAATGATCCCAAATGTGATCAATAAGCTCGATTAAGGAGTTATCCTCAATATATACCCTTTTTAAGATTAATTTCTTTAAAGAAGTTTAAAAAGGCTGTAGAATTTTTTTAACCGTTTTATAGGAAGCAAAAAATCCCTTAATAGTTAGGCTTTCCAATTCTCTTAAATAGAGGCTTGCTATAATATCCAAGACGGTAGTTTGGTAGAGTAGCCTATCGTTATTAATGCTAATAAATAACTCTTTAAGACTTAATAAGAGGGATAAAGGTGTTCGAATTTTCTAGATTAGTATACGTCCTATACTATCCTCATCGGTAATTCTAAGCTTTATACAATATATAAGACTAAGAAATGTTATCTAGTTATTTAGGAAATCTAAATCTTATAGATTTAAATTTTCTAGCCGGACTTTTATCGACCTATTTTACCTAGTTGAAATTTCTTCTACTATACTTATAGGAATACTAAGTATTAGGGCATTAGTACACCCATTACTTAAGGAGTTAGGATCTTAGTAATATATAATAGTTTTAAACCTTAGCGAGACCCAAAGTGCCTTTATAAGGATAAAGTCGAGATAGTTATAAATTTCTTCAAAACTATCTCTATATTGACGCGAAGACGCTTTAAAGCAAATAGTACGGATATAAAGGGCGTTTGCATCATTTAATATCTCCTTAGTATTATATAGTCTTCCACAAAAAAGTTCAGTTGGTAAAATACAAAAGTATTCCCTATTAAAAGCGTCTATGCCTTACTTATAAACGAGATTAGAGGTTTCTAAAAGTTTTCTTATATACTCCCTACGTAAATAATAGATAAGGGAGTCGAAAAGCTCTTATAGTAGGGAGAGTAAACAGGAAGTCATTATATAGTAGGTTAAAATGGAGAATAGAAGGACGCTTATATAGGCTAATAGAAAGCCCTTTAAAAAGAATAGGCAAAGCGAGCTCCCTAAACCAGAAGTAGCAGCAGAAGGACTAGCGCCACGCTTATAGACCTTATCCTAGTCCTATAAACTCCTAGACCAATCATATCACACTAAGAGGAATTTCTCCCTAAGGGTCTGAAAACTTATAGGCGTCGTTTTAGTGGCGTCAAAATGCACTAAAAATCACCTTTTTCACTACTATATCTTAATTAGCATTCCTTAACTATCGAAGATTAAGATATATATACTCTAATTCTATCCACCTACCCCTTTCTACCGATCTCCTTAAGCAGCCACATTAACGCCTTCTTTACTCCTTTTTACTTGCCAATCCTATCCTCTAGAGCTAGCTATCCTTTCCCACGATTTTTTGCACTTGTTTGTTATAACAAGATTCAGTTTCTATATATTCGTCTTTATTGCGGAGTATATTATATATTAGCCACTAAGGTAGCTTACCTACAGAGGTAAGACGGGTGCTATTCCACCATAGAATTAGGTTGTATTACCCTAGTCTTAACCTATATCATCACCCCTATAAGGGGTCAATTCCTTATATATATTAGGGCTCTTAGAGCCACCTTAAATCAAGTAAATCAATTGTTCAATTCTGTGTCTCTATATTAATTAGCTAGCTATATATCATTTATAATACTTACCTAGCTGAAATTATATATATAAGTGTATTATATATATAGCCGCGGAGATTATATATTAATAAAGCCTATAGGGTGTTTTATATAGGGGGCTAAGGGAATACAGAACGCGGAATAAGGAGGTGTAAGCTTTATAGTATATAGGAATTGCATAAGCGACTTAATTGTAAATCTATAGAAATCAAGAGGTATATATATATAAAATAGTAGCTAAAATAGGAGCAGTAATCTATAAGCAATATTGATCTGCGATCAATATATAGGGTAGCGTTAACGCCGTCTTAGAGTCTTTTAAGTAACGATCTTAAGTCTTAATATAGTGTTAGTAGTCGGTTACAGGAGGGCTTCGTATAATCGCGGAGGAATTTATTAATTAAGGCAAGCTCTAAATAAGGTTAATATGGATAGCCGGAAATTACCAGCGGTAAAGGTTTCTTCCGCGCTTCCGCAGTCTTATACCGCAAGTTAAAAAATAAAGACAAAGTACCACGTACCTACCATAAAGAGATATCCCTAGGTAGGAGCATTCAATTTTATAAAATAAAAGAGGAGTAGGGTATAGAAGTTCTTATAGTCTAGGTAATATAATCGCTTTACGCAAGATATATAATAGGAGAGCGGGCATATTATATAAGTAAAATTTTATTTATTAGAACCTCTATTATATACCTACCTCTAGTTATATTTCTACACCCCTATTTTCAGCACTCCTTATTATATCTTCTAGCAGCTAAGATATATTCACTCTATATATTGTTTAAGCATCCTATATACTATAATATATTAACAGAGCTATGGCAAATAATAGTGTAAAAGGTCCCCTTACTTTGCACGCAGCTATATAGGCGCATGTCTTTAGATCCCTAGAATAGCTTAAACAAGCTATTACAAAATTTAACATACATCCTCTCCTTATCAGATCTTGTTTAAATTTATACTACAATCCTACTATTAGTCGACCACATAACCCTTATATAATGCTCATTACTAAAGATATAAAAGGAGATCTTTAATTTAAGAAAGATCTTTTTTTTTAATATCTGCAACCTTATAAGTGTTACAGACGCTTTAAGTACAATGTTACGACTACTTGGAGAAGAGTTGGAAGAAGCTAGTTGGTTAATACAGGCACGGTCCAGGATGGAGCCGGTAGAACCATGTGACGAGGAATGGTAACCGAGGTCATATAATGTAATACGCGAGATACGCGAAGTACGGGAGGAACGTCACGTACATCACGTACATCACGTACATCACGTATAAGAAGGATTTTATAGGAGTACGGTTGTGTATTTAAGGACCCTCAGTCCCTACCTAGATAGTTTCTTCCTTATAGTAATTCTCAGAATATAATTAGAGTTAATCTGTTGGGCAACTACTCTACTAGTTGTTATTACGTTGTTAACTTTACGCATCACCTACACACCTAGCCTATTAATAGGACCCACCGTAGTACTTACTACAAGGTTCCGTTACACAATTACTACCTAGTTACGGTATTAAAAGTCGAACAATATGCTACCAAAAGCAGCCACTATAACGCCATTGACGGCGGCAACAACTTCAAGGTCTAAAGGCGACACCAGTATAGCAGATACTAACTCGCAACAACCTATAACGGTCGGACAACTACAAGCAATAGTTAACTAGTTAACAGAAAATAATATAACGCTTAAATAACGGATCAACGGGATAGGCGTAGTAAAGGTTAAGTTACCATTAATCGAAAGATTCTTAGGAGAGAGATTAAAGCTCAAAGGATTCCTTACGTAAATGCACTTTAAGGTTGCGCAAGAGGGAGCAAAGCTGGCAATACCTATAGATTAAATAGCTTACGCAGGATTATTCTTGTTAGGAAGAGCACTTAAATGGTTTAAGCCTTACCTTATAGAAATATAGATAAGTGGAATAACGACCACTAATTAGGAGGTGCGGTTCATATTCTTAAGTTAGGAAGGATTCGTAAAGCGACTTATATAAATGTTCGGAGACCCAAAGGCGGTGACTATAGCGGAAAGAAAACTCCAAGATATTACACAACGAACCTTAGCAATTAAGTACACAATACAGTTCCAAACGCTAGCTATACAAGTTAAGTGGAATAATAGGGCGCTTATGGCACAGTATAAACAGGGACTTAAGGATAAAGTCTAGGACGCAATTATTCTAATAGAAGATGCGGACACCCTAAGGGAATTAATAGATTAAGCGATAAAGATCAATAATAGGATCTTCTAAAGGGAACAGACCAAGAGGGGTTAGGACAGAGTTCTATAGTTATATAAGGCGCAAAGTACGCAACAACAAAAGCTAAGTTAGAAACTATAATATGGCGCAGAGCCAATGGACCTAAGTAGTACTAAAGAAGCCTATAAGAGATGGAGCAAGAAACTATAGAAACCTAGAGGTTAAGGATCTAGTGATTACAGGACTAAAGAGCAGAGGCTAAACCAGGGATCTTATTAGCAGAAGACGTTTAGGCGGACTCTATAGCAAAGTTAATAGTTTAAAGACGGAGCTTATATAAATTGCGGGAAATAGGGTTATTTCGTGAGGGATTGCAAAGATGGTTAAAGTTACTATGCAATAAAGGGAACCTAACTAGTAGAAGACACACACGTATAGAGGGACAATAGTGTACTGCGAGGAACAAAAGAATGTTTAATTAGAAGTTTCGCGTTTTATTACAATAACGCATACCGAATTTATAAAGACGCTAAGTACGGTGCAAGCTATTGGCCATAAGAGCCAGAGTTAAGAGGACTTAAAGGAACCAAAGAGTTAGATAAAGAATAAGATCGACTCTATAAGCTAGATTAAGATGTTACAGTAACGTACAGACAACGATTAGTAACAATAACAATAGAGTTAGAGTACTTATTAATTAATAGCGATGAGGACAGTAAAGGAACCAACTAGGGGTATCCGAACCTTAATGACGCAATAGAAGCAGAGACTAAGACCGCCACAGAGCAAGGTTCAGTAACGGGTATTATAACACCGTTAAATACGGCATCCATCGCTTTATAAGACGGCAGGAGCAGTATTTAAAAAAGATTAAGCAAGCAGACGACTGCTAGTGCTAGCTCACTACTTAATAAAGGCAAAAAGCTAAAGGCTTAAAATTCTTAAGACGAGATAAGAGAGATCTAAAATTCTAAAACTAGGATAAGGACAACTTAAGGACCTATAACGGACAGAAACCGATAGAGTAGGGCAGCGGCTCAGTTTAAAAGCATATGAATAAGCAAGGGACAGAGTTTCCCACAGGCATTAGACTCTTAAGATAAGATAGATAAGATTTAAGACTCTTAAGATGAGATAAGAACACCACAGACGCCTAGTTAAACTAAGGCAGGAGCTAAACTTAAGTTAGAAACAAGCTCGAAGTTAGTTATTTTAGGTAAACAAAGTATTCAGCCTAAAGATCGAAAAGTTAATACATTGGTTAAGAAGTACAAGGATATTAAGGATCTATTAAAAAGACGACAACTATAAGAAAGCATAGAAGAATTTAGAAGACGAATCTTCGCATAGCAAAAGCAATCTATAGAGCTAAGAATGCTAGATCGCTTTAGGAAAAAGACACCTATACGGAAGGTTACTAATAGGCCAAAGGTAGGTACACCTAGAGCTAAGTGGCTCACGGAACTAGAAGAAGAAGAGAATCTAGGGATTCTAACCAGGTTCTAAGAACGACATATAAAAGGCTGTTATAAAGTAGCAATAAAAAGATACTTCCTTACGGACAGATTGTACACACTTAGTAAGCTATACCAAAAATGGTTCAGGCAACGACATAATAATAAGTGGGAAGACTTTTACATGTGGTTAGACAAAAAGGTTATACCAGATCAGGCAATATCTAAAAGACAGATAAGCTATATTAAAGGAGCCTTAATTATGACGTCAAAGGACCTAGAGGAATAAGCTGTAGACTAGAAAGAAATAATACAAATATTAATACTAGCAAACAAGACAGTAACGTTTAGATTAGCGCGACAGAGGTTTAAACTTAAAGATAAAAACAAATCAAGAGTTAACCTAAGACACCCAGTGCACCACACATTGGCATGGATTGTATGCGTGGATGATATATACAATATGCATAAAAACCCAAAAGAAAAAAACCGAAAATACCCTATGAGAATATATTGGGCACTAGATAAGAAATGGTTTAGGAATGCCAAGTATATACATGGATAGCATCCCACGGAAGTTTAAGAATAAGGGGACTTAACACTTTAACCAGAAAGATTCCTTACGGAAGAATGCCTAGATGGACGGCAATGGTAGGAATATCTAGAGAATACCTGTCTATAGCATATTAAAGATAAAAAGCGAACTAAGTATTGGCTTAAGTTAGACTAAGTATAAATAGGATCAAGCAGCCATCAGTTAGGAAAAGTAGAGGCCTACAGGACTAGAGGAAACCAGTAGTAGAGCCTTAGACCCTTAAAGGAATTTAAGGACAACACCTAAATTTACGAGTTAAGTGGTAAGATTAACAGTTTAAGGCACTAATAGATAGTGGAGTAATAAGGAACCACATCTCGCCAGCAGTAGTTAAAAGAATAGGATTACCACACAAGAAAAAGGAGCATCCTTACCCATTAGTAACAATTTTAGGAGATCCGATAGCCTACGGAGAAAGCATCATTAATCTTAAAACAGGACCTATTCAGTTAACTATTAAAGGGAGATAGATCAAGATGTCTTTCAACATATTACCATTGGGGAATAATAAGGTAATACTAGGAATGCCTTAGTTATAGGAATACAATCCAAAGATCAATTAGATTATAGGCCAGGTCGATATTAGGGATACTCAACGCCATAAGATATAACAACAAGCTAAGTTAGTATAGTACCAAGTAGGAGCAACCTACAAAGAAATAGAAAAAGGGCTAAGCCATATACTAAAAAGATACCACAAGTACGGCAAAAAACTATGGTCACCGGAAAGTAAAAAGCTGTTAGAGTATACAGCATAGGACTATAAGATAGAATTAGAACTAGGAATAAGTCTAAGGTTCTTTCCAATCTATAAGCTTACTAAAGAAGAAGGTAGAGCATTAAAAGAGTTTATCTAGGAGAACTTATAAAAGGGATATATTAAACCATTATAATTATTAGCGGGTTATCTAGTATTGTTCGTCCTAAAGAAAAATGGCAAGCTAAGGCTGTGTATTAACTACAGACAGTTAAACAGCATTACCAGAAAGGATAGGTATCCTTTACCCTTAATTAGCAAAATCTAAAATAGAATAGGCAATGCGCAAATCTTTACAAAGATAGATCTAAGGTAGGCGTACTATTAAATTAGAATTAAGGAAGGCGACAAATAGAAGGCAGCCTTTAGGTTAAAGGAAGGACTATACAAACCATTAGTTATATAATTTAGACTTATAAACGCACCAGCAACATTCTAAAAGCGAATTAACAATATGTTAGGAGAACACTTAGATAAGTTTATTATAGTATATCTTAACAATATTATTATCTACTTAATAACTAAGGAAGAACACAAGAAACACGTTAAATGGGTTTTAGAGAAACTATAAGAAGAACAAATGCTAGTAGCAATCAAGAAATGCAAGTTCTTCACAAGGAAAACCAATTTTGTTAGATTTATCATTAAACCAGGCAAATTAAGCATAGACCTAAAAAAGATTAAAGCCATAGTAAATTGGCAAGAACTAGAGAACGTTACGCAGTTAAGGTCGTTTCTAGGGTTTTATAATTACTATAGGAGGTTCATAGCACAATAGTTAAAGAATATTAAGCCGTTCACTCAATTAACAAAGAAAGAGGAACTATAGGTATAGGCAAAGGAGCAAAAGAAGTTGTTTAAGGAACTTAAGGAGTTATTCACCTAGGAACCAATCCTTAAAATCTATTAACTAGGACTAGAGACAGTCGTTAAAACGGATATATTGGACTTTATACTAGGAGCATGCTTTATATAGAGATATAAAGATAAATGGCACCTAGTGGCATACTACAGTCGGAAAATAACACTACCAGAGTTAAACTATAACATCTACAACAAGGGGTTATTAGGTATAGTTACAGCACTAAGGGAATGGAGAGCATTCTTACAAGGCATAGAAAAACCATTTATAGTTAAGACAGATCACAAGAACCTAACAGGATTCCTAATGACGAAGGAACTCAACTAAAGACAGGTTAGATAGGCAGAAACGCTTACAGATTACTATTTCAAGATTTAGCATACTAAGGGTACAGACAATGTAAGAGCAGATGCGCTAAGCAGAAAGGCTAAACTATAAAATAACGAGAAGCCATTAGGGGCTTTACTGCAAAAAGATACAGATGGATTGATTAGGTATAATTATCCAAAAATCGCAGCAACTCAAAAAGATAAGTTAGAGAGAGTCTACAAGACACCAGAAAGCTTTTGGGCACAAAGAATTCTAAAAGCACAGCTAAAAAATCCACAGACGGATATATACGAAAATTAAGAAGCAAAGTACATCCTAAAAAGTATAGCAGAGCACTTTGTGGAAGACTTCTATAAAGGACTAACTTAAGAACACAATAGAGCCACGGGCTTAGTATCAAGACTTTAGGAGGAGTATATTATTAACGGAATCTAAAGAATAGCTAGAAAGGTCACTAAAGAGTGTCTAGATTACCAAAAGAATAAACCAACGAGGCATAAGCTATATAGAGGGCTACAACCTATTAAAATACTAAAAAGACCATAGGAGGTTATATTATAGGACTTTATTATTAAGTTGCCAAAATTAAGAGATCCTATTACCGGATAAGATTATAACGCGATCTTAGTAATAGTAGACAAGCTTATAAAGTAGGAATACTTTATAGCGTGTACAGAAGAAATATCAGTAGAAGATATCGCTAGAATCTATATTAAAGAAGTATTTACAAGACATAGA
>Ga0307515_10006317_pt1 | contig 23739 bp, 6 predicted proteins | sample 17_EM_MG_FD_194513 | JGI IMG/M metagenome (GOLD analysis project Ga0307515, IMG submission 194513) | Populus trichocarpa ectomycorrhiza microbial communities from riparian zone in the Pacific Northwest, United States - 17_EM | ecosystem: Host-associated > Plants > Roots > Unclassified | place... | reverse complement strand
CCTTAGTATACTACAAGTACGGGGTACAGGCCGTCCCATTTATCGTCCTATTTCTTCTTAGGTCTATTTATTTTTATATTTTCTAAGCTAACTATAACTATATCGCCTTCGTAGAATAACGAGCTCTCGTCCCTATAGGTATTAGTATTGTCTTTATAGCGTTACTATGAAATCCAGGCTAAGGCCTTAAGCTATATTAATATCCGCTCGAAGCGGTTAGCTATAAAGTCTACGCGGAAGAACTCCTTCTTTACTTATACTGATAGTGTTAGTAGGCAGGGGCTAGCAGGCTCGATTCTAAGGCGGGGGTTAAAGCCATAGTTTACAAAAAATGGGGAGATGCCTATGCTCTTATTAACTTAATTATTTGCAGTAAACTTAGTAAGCGGCAGGTAGTTAACCTAGTCGTCCTATATAAAGCTAATAAAAGTATAAAGGTACTTATTTACGGCAGCGTTAATAATTTTAGTTTGGCCGTCCGTTTTTAGGTATTAGGCTAAGCTTAATTATAAGGTTGTTTTAAGGCGTTCGCTTAGTTGTTGCTAGAAGTCGCTAATAAATTATATACTGTAATTAGAGATAATTATATCCGGTACGCCGTGGAGTTTATATATATTGTTAATAAAACTATTAACTAGCTCCTCTATTAAGAGTCCTGTTACTAGAATAAGGTATTATATTTTAGTTAGGCGGTCTATAATAATAAGGATATATTTATATATTTTACCGTAGCGTTAGTATGCCGGAAGTGTTGTAATATAGTTAATTAAAATGTCAATCTATAGGTAAGTAGGTAGTTTTAGTAGCTTTAGGAAACCAGGCGGAGCGAAATAGGGGGTCTTAATGTAAAAATATAGGGTATAGTCTTTAACAAAGGTAGCTATAAACTTAGAGATTCCCGGCCACTAGTATATTTAGTTTAAGAGGTTAAGAGTCTTAACCCGGCTAGGGTAACTAGCGGGGCCGCTGCTATAAGAGTAATAGATAACTTCTAGGCGGAGGTCTAGGGCGTTAGGGACAAAAAGACGTTAGCGGAAGTAGATTTATCCGTTAATAATACTATATTCTGATTTATTGCAATAAAGTAGTTTCCTAATCTTCTTTGGCTAGCGGCGAGCTTTTTAATTACGTAGGGCCGCTACTATATCTTTTATAAGTTCGTTTTCCTGGTATCCCGACCAAATTAGCTCTTTTAGTGACTTTTTAGCTATTTTAGGGTCTAAGGCGGCTATAAACTCCGCGTTATTAAAGTTACGGGACTTGTGTAGTAATTCTTCTAAGATTATAGGGTTAACTTTTTGGGGTGGTATAACGACTTAGGCTTAGTAGCGGAGGCGTTTATTATTAGCGTCCTTAGGTTTCGTTTCTAGTAGCTAGCTTAGGGCGTTAAGGAGTATAGCTTTACTGCTAGGTCTGTATATAATTACGAAGTTAAACTATAAAAGGAACTCTGCCTACCAGACTTAGCGCTAGTTTAGTTACTTAATAGTTATAAACGTCTATAGGTTTTTATAGTTGGTAATAATTTTAAATAGCTCCTTAGTCCCTTATAGCTTAGGACGCTATTCCTCTAAAGCCTTAATAATAGCTAAGAGTTCTTTATTATAGATCTTATAGTTATACTCTGGCGTAAAGTGCTTTGCGAAGAAGAATGTAACTAGTTTTAGTTTACCGTTATTATTATACTAAGAAAGGACTCCGCTAGAAGCCTAATTTAATACGTCTATCTCTACTACTATTTTCTTTATATAGTTGTAGTATACTAGTACTAGTGCTGAAGTAAAGGCTCTCTTAAGGGCCTTAAATGACTTAGCTTATTCTAGTCCCTATAACTATCCGATGTCTTTTCTTAGGAGTTTTATTATAGGTATAGTAATAGCAGAATAGCCTTGGATAAACCTATAGTAAAAATTTATAAATCTAAGAAACTGCTGTAATTCCTTAACTAAGGTTAGGTTCTTCTATGCTTGTAAGGCTTAGACCTTTTTAGGGTCCATACTTATTCCTTTTATTAAGATAATTAAGCTAAGGTACTTTTTCTTTATTGTATAGAACTCTAACTTGCTAATATTAATTTGGAGACTAGCAGCTCTAAGGCGGCGAATTACCTCTTTAACGTGTCTGGTATGCTTAGCTTAAGTTTTAGAAAATATAAGGATGTTATTAAGGTATGCTGTGCAATAGTTGTCTAATGCGTTATAAAGAATGTGGTTAATATAGTTTTAGAATATAGCTGGGGTATTATAAAGGCTAAATAGGGTTATTAGTATCTTATAGAGCCTAAAGCGGGTAATAAATGCTATAAGCTACTTATAGCCTTTAGTAATACGGATCCTATTAAACGCGGCAATAACATTAAGCTTAGTATAGAATTTGGCGCCGTATAGGGTATTAAGTGTCTTATAAATAAGCGGGAGCGGGTATTGGTTTTTAATGGTGACGTTATTAAGTCCTTTATAGTTATAGTAGATCCTTATCCCTCCTTCTAGCTTAGCGGCGAGTAGGAGCGGGGCTGTAGTGGGGGACGTTGATTCTTGGATAAAGCCTTTATTAAGTATCTTATTAATCTATTTCTTAACGTATTAGAGCTTAGTAGGGGAGAGTAGGCGGTTTTTATAGTATAGGGGCTGCTTTTCTGGTATAATTTTAATTTTATGGTCCTATAGGCGATATAGTAGGAGCTTATTAGTATTCTTTAGGAGAAACCCCTTAATATAGTGCCTGTGTCCCCTTAGGAGGCGTTATATAATATTATCCCTAGTTAGAGTAGACTTACCTTTTATAAACTTCTTAATATCTATATCTATAACTTTACGGCGGAGGAACTTAGTATTTATAGTCCGGAGGTTTTTCTTAAGGAAGCGGTAAAAATAATTAGGGAAGACCTTATAGGCTTCTTCTATTATATAGTTACTATTAACTAAGCAGCGAAAGGATTCCTCTATTAGGTCTGGTATCTTAACTAGTTTAGTAGAGAGTTTATCTATTAATTATTTCCGTTCTTCTTATTCTACCAATTCTACTAGCTCCGCTATATAGATCCTTATTACTTTTACGCCTTTTTATTTATAAAACTGGGCGAAATTTACGGCGTATACGTTTATAATATCGTCTAGATTAGGGCGTATTTAGTCTCTTCCTAATGTCGCGGCGGGGCTGGCTTGTCTTAGTCGGCTCTTAGGAGCGGTTTTTAGGCGGCGGCCTTATATAAGGCGTGCGGGGAGTAGGTATAAGGTTAGGCGTTATAGTAGCGCGGTTTCTATTATCCGGGTTTTAGTGGTTTTATAACCAGTCCTTACTATAACGCGGGCTGTAGTGTGTGTATATAGTATATGGCTTAGTTCCGGGTATTAGGCTAGGCGGCTAGGGTTTAAAGGGTATTTAGGTTGGCGTTAGATTCTTAGTAGTAGTAGCGCGAAGTAGACCTTCTTCCTTAGTCTCGGTAAGGCTAGCTAGCTTATTATTTTAGTCTTAAGTACTAGAGTAGTCTAGTCTTCTGCTGTCTTATTACTTTATAGCTATATAGGTTCCCCTTTATTAGGAATATCTTCTACTATTAGGGCTTTATATATAGTCCTAGGCACTAGGCTTAGTAGTGCCAAGTATTTACGCGGGGCGTCCCTGCTACCGTTGGCTATCCCCTATGGGAGGTAGTTCCTAAAGTAGTAGTTTAAGTTAAAGCGAATCTTAAGCTCCCTAAAGCTGGGACGGGGCTTATACTTCTAGAGCTAAGGCATACCTAGGATAATTAGGGTAGTAGGTGAAAGTTTAGTAATAAGAAAGAGTATGGCTTTAGTATAGAGGCTAATTAATATTTAGGCGGTGAAGTAGTCCGTAATAAGCGAGGTTAGGATACTATCTGTAAGGTATAGTAGCCTAGGCGCTAATAGTTTCTTAGTTATAATATTATACTTTCTTATAATAGACTCTTTATTAGTAAATACTATCGCCGTACTACCGGAGTCTATTAGGCTTACTATATTAATATAAACTTAGGGGTATAGGTTATGTAATAAGGAGAGCTGGGTTTAAATAAGGATTAATTTCTTATTACTGTTTACTAATCTAAAATTAAATAGTAGCTTACTAATAGAAAGGACTAATTAGTCTAGTAATAGGGACCTAATCTTCTTGTCTTTCTCCTTATATGGTTTAGACCCTTAAACGCGACTTAGTTTAAGGGTTTGCCTTTTAACGACTGGGGTATAGGGCTGTCTTAGCGGGGCGGTTTAGTATTAATTTGGCTGGCGGTGTTGGTCTTAGTTAGGGTATAGGAAAATAGCACCTCGCTAATAATATGGCTGTGTTTATATTCGCTAGCACGGAGTTACTAATATTAGGCGCCGTTGACGGTTTGGGCTCCTATATTGGGTATTATTTAAAGTGGCTAAGCCGTAGGGCTAAAGGGGGGGGGTCGTCCGCTGCGGCTATAATAGACTCCGCGGTTGCCGCGTTTATAATAGGCTCTACAGTTACCGCGTTTATAATGGACTCTACAGTCGCCGTATCCGCGGTTATTAGTTTACGTTATTTAACGGGCCGGTATTAGGACTAGGTTTATTATCTTATTAGGGTTATAGGCGTCCTTTTAGTGGCCGGGCAGGCTATAGGTAAGGCACAGTCTATTATTAAAGCAGCATTTACGCTCTGTGTCTAAGATTCTATTAAGGTTTATAGGTTCTTTAGTTGCTGCTAAGGTCGGGGTCGGCGTAGGGGTAGAGGCTTAAGTAGGTGGGCGGTGGTTAGTGTTCTTAAGGTTGGCTCGGTGTGTATAGTTTGCGAGGTTCTTAGTAAATATATCTATCTACTTGCCCTAACCTATATAGTCGCTATCATTAATTTTATAGGTAAGTTTAAGTACTAGCTCTTCTATCTTTAGAGAGATAAACTTTTAAAGTAGGTCCACCTTCTATTTATCTATCTTCTTAGTACGGATTATTAACTTATCTAGCTCTCCCTTCTAGGACTAGTAATTACGCTTGCCCTAGGGGAAATAGTTAAGCTTATTTTTTGCGACCTGGGTTATATTAATAACCTTATAGTAGGTAGTAAGCTCTTTAAGCATATTTTCCTTAGCGGGCCATTTCTATATAGATATATTGTTTGGGTTCTTGTGTATAAGCTCTAAGCCCTACTTAATAAACTTATAGGCCTTGCCTTCTAGTATATCCGAGATATAAAGGATTTAAGATTGGACTGTATTAAAGTAGTCCTGGTTATAGTTAAAGACTCCTTTAATCTTAATGTACTAGGTCTTAAAGTTAGCTTATTATTCTAATGGGGTGCCTTTTCTACTAAATATTAGTAGGTCTTTAGACTTCCGTTTTTTTTGCTAAGTTGCTGCTATTGTTATAGGGGTTAATTGTTTTAGAATGGCGATAGTCTCTGCCTAGGAGTTAATAGTTCCTATCTGGGAAGTAATAAGGGTATTAAGGCTTTTGTTGGCTTTTTTATTAGCGGTATTTGTATTATATATAAACTATAGTCCCGCTTTAATGTTGCTGAGGAACTTATTAGTATAGTTAATAAGGGTATAGTAAACTTTATCGGCCTTAAAGGTTTTAGGGTATAGTGGGGAGCGGCGGATTGTCTATGCGATATTGGGGTATATCTATATAAAGAAGTCTGTAAAAACTTTGCGGGGGTTCTAGGTTTCGGCTATTTTGGTATTATTAATATTGCCTATCTTAGTAGGCGCTAGGAAAAACTAAGGATTGTTTTAGGACTAGGGTTATAGCTTAGGGGCGCATTAGTTTTAACGGAGGCGCGTATAGGTCGCGATTGCTCTAGGGCGGAGATTAATTAACTAGGGTACGGGGACGGAGAATTAGTGATCGCGATAGGGCGCAATTAATGATAGTATAAACTGTTATAGTGCTGTAATAAAGTAGACTAAATAACTATGTTGTGCTATAAAGAAGAGAAGAAGGTAAAAGGGGGTATTGTATATAGATAGTAGGGCCAGCTGCTAAGGCGCTAGTGGTGGGCTAGCCAATAGTAGGAAACAGTATGCGTTAGGTTAGTGCCGTGACATATAGTTAGGACGTTGCTTATAAAAATATACAAAATTTGATTTTTAAAACATTTAATTCTTACTAAAGCGACGCCTATAAGCTCTTAGACGCTCTATAGAAGATTTTATTAGGTAACAGGGGTGCGTAGGGGGCTGAAATTAGTGCGCTGTTCTAATTGGTCCAGAAGAGGGTCTATACATTATCCTATGTCACGGAACAAATCTTCTGCGAAGCGTCTAATTTATGAGATAAGCCCTAGCTTACTATCTCTTGCAAAAGATCGGGAACTCGCTTAGGACGCGAAAGAGCCGCATCGCCCCCCACCAAAATTTGTATGCGGGGTAATTCTTTCGATTTTAACCACTTATAATACGTTAACCACCTGTTGTAAGTGCCCAAATATTGAAGCTGGCGCGTTACCTAGTTAAGTCGATTATATAGAAATCTTAGTGTTGCATCTTATGGCGCCCCAACAGCAGCAGCAGCCTACTTAATCGTCGGGTTGTCCTCAAAAGCCTTCCAAACGAAAGCGGGCTCAATCTATGCCTGCTTCTGCTATCTTACAGCCGCCTAAGAAGAAGGCGAAGAGGAAGGCGAAGGTAGCGAAGAAGAGGTAGAAGACAATACCAGTACCGTCACCGTCACTATCACTATCACCGTCACCGTCACCATTATCGTCACCGTCACCGTCGCCGTCGTCAGCAACGCCCGCAGAGCCTATATCTGCAGATAAGGTTAATAAGGGCAAGAATAAGAATACTAAGGAGCCTATAGAGGTGGAAGATGAGGATATAGACTCGCCACCGCCGCCGCCGCCTATACGCTTTACAAGTGTTTAGAAGGCAGTTATAAGCAGTAAAAATAAGTCTCTTCCTAGCACAAAGTTAGCTATATTTAACACCAAAAATATATACTACTTTAAGCTAGATCTATGGCAGGAAGAAACCATATAACGTCTATTACTACGGAAGTTTAAGATCACTTAGCTCTAAGCTGTCGCCTCCTATAAGAAGGCCCGGCAAGCCAACTACTGCCCTTAAGATATTCAGTTAAGTAAGGATCTAAATTAAGCTCTCGCTATAATTAGGGAGTGGTATAAGCGCTGGCCGTTAAGGTCTCTATCCTTAAACTTTACCTTATATTTAGTTAAGGAGAAGGAGCTAAAGATTTAGGCTCCTACCGTGACTCCAAGTTAGCAAGTAGTTATTAGGCCCATGGGCAGAAGGACAGCTATATAAGCTTAACTTACCAATCTACCTAACGTACTTACTGCTGAGGATACTTCTAGTAATAGAATGCCGGCGATTGTAGATAGGTGGCCTTATATAAATATACATTGCCGTAATAAAGGCAAGACGTGCTAGCAGGATAAGAAGTCGCCTAACTTACCTAATACTGCAATTAACCATTATCCTATCAGTACAGAAAACTTCCAGCGGTAGAACAATAAGCTTCTCTCTAGTGACTCTACTATTAAGCAGCCGTCGCAACATTTTATCGTTAACTTGGTTAACTACAAGGAGAGGAGTTAGAAGAGCCGGAAGGAGCTAGTAGTAAAGAAGGAAGATTCTACTATGTCGCATCTTAAGAAGCTGGCGTCAGTTATGCTTGTAAAGGAGCTTAAATCTATAGGTTAAAATCCTTACCTTCCTTAATATCCTCCGCCATATTCGAATATCGAAGCACCCCAAAACTTAAGCCCCGTTTAGTCGGAAACAGATCTAGTTAAGCTACTTAGCCAGTTCTTTAAGTAGCTGGCTAACTAGCTAAAGTTTAATAGCAAGAGGTAGAGGGCTATTTTAGAGCTAATTAAGGATAAGTTAGTAGAGGAAGAATGGAATATTAACTTACTAAAGTTACAGAAGCTAGGTAAAGGCATAACGTTAGATTAATAGGAGAACTATAGCTTTAAGATTGGAACGCTATATAGAATTAGGCCTCTAATCTTAAAGTTTAAGCGATTAAGATAGTGTCTATCTATTAATCTATAATATATCCTGCTTCTTGAAAGTAAGCTCCTATATATGTACTATATACTTAACTAATAGCAAAATATAAGAAGCTCTTAAAGCTCTTAAAGTTATTAACTAGCCGCTAGTTCCTTCTAATCCAAGCCTTAATATTATTAAAGGTAGCCTTAATAGGATTATAATCTAGTGAGTATGGTGGTAGGAATTTTAGTAAGACGCCGTATTGCTTACAAAGCTCTTAAAGCCGTGTTAATTTATAGATTGCGGCGTTGTTAAGAATAAGGACTAATTATAGCCCCGGATATAGCGTATAATAAGGTAGTACCTAATCCTCTATAAAGGCTTTAAATATCGTAGAGGTAATAGAGCCTTAAAAGATAAGGTAGCTAAGATATCCGTTAACTACTAACGCTAGTAGAATGCTCTACCTCTCTAACCTCTTGAGTACGCGTGCTATACTATATATAGTCCCTTCTAGTGACCAGCCGTACTTCCTATTACCAGTCCTTTTATTTACTGCTAACTCATTAAGAAATATAAGCTGCTCTGCTACCTAGCTCTTCTATATACCAATCTAGGCGTTATAGAGGGGAGCGCTCCTTTAAGCCGCCCGAGCTGTAACCGCCTTCCGTAACTAGGAAGCTCTCTTAAGAGTACGGTAGGTAGTTGCAGTAGAGACTTAAATATCAAATTCGTTAAATAGGAAAGTCTGTATCTTATCTAGATACGCTATTAGCTGATCTTTAAGGAAGTCAAAAAGGCGCTGTATAAGTAGTTAGTAAAAAGCTTAACACCACAGCTGTATATATTACCATTTCTTAGTAAGGTAGCAGAGCTCTCGGCCGACCTTAAACCACAGTAGGAGGCGCGTACGGTTTGCCCCAAATATTAAGGTTTAATCGTATCTTCTATCTATCGCAGTTACGTAAGGGGATATTGATTTTAACCGTATAATTGGGAGACGTAGGGCTATAAGGTCACTCTAGGGCTAGTTCTTAGCAGTTTTGCTAGTACCTAGCACTTAAATCTGCTAAGGATTTGCCCTAAAGTAACCAGATGTCCCTGACCGCAAGCCTATAGCTGCAAGACTATCTAACTATAGTAGTCGCACTAAGGCGGGTTCTTAGCGGTTTTGCTAGTTCCTAGCACCTGCTAAAGAATTGCCTTAAAGCGCTATCTATATATAATGCATACTAAGTATAAGGGATAGCGGGTAGGAAAAGCGAATTAGCTATATAGTGACTGTGTTTAATATTCGCGAATATTGTAGAAGGTCTTAGTATTATGCGTTGCTAAGATAGACACTGCTAAGTAACATATAGACGCTAGTATCTATCTATCGCAGTCACGTAAGGGGATATTAATTTTAACCGTATAATTGGGAGATGTAGGGCTATAAGGTCACTCTAGGGCTAGTTCTTAACAGTTTTACTAGTACCTAGCACTTAAATCTACTAAGGATTTGCCCTAAAGTAACTAGATATCCCTAAGCGAAGCTCCTGCGCCCAATAAGACATTACCGCATTTTGCTGTATTCTGCCATATTCTGCCACATTGCCGCATTCTACCATATTCTGCCACATTGCCGCATTCTACTATATTCTGCTATATTGCCGCATTCTATTATATTCTGCCACATTATCGCATTCTGCTATATTCTGTTAACCCTAACTTATAAGCTAACTAATTAAGATTTTCTATGCCTAGTATAGAAAATCGCTATTAGCTTACTTACTACTAGCGCCTTAGCGGCAATCTTAATATCTAGCTAGCAATCCTTACGCTAAAAGTAGTATACTACGCTAGAAGTAAGAGTTAAGGCAATAGAGGTTAGTGGTTTTAGTCCTAATATATAGGCGAAAGGCTTCTAATAATTACTAACCTAGTTGCTAAATTTGCTAATATAAACACCCTAAATCTTTAGCGAACTGGGCAGCGCCCTAGTAAAAAGAGTGGTTTAAGTAGCTACTTAGGTTAATTCTAGCGGTTACTAGGTGGAAGGAAAGGATCTTGCGAACCCCTAGAGAGGCAAAGGATTTTCTATTAAAACTAAATAAGGGGGAGTTAAGGGATTAGGAGTCCCTATTAAACAGCTTTATTATAGTAGTAATTAGGTATAATAGGCCGCCTACCGCCGTAATAGCGATATTAACGCCCTAGTGTTACTTATTAGCTTTACTTTATTTAAGGCGGAATATTATCCCACTAGGCGTAAAGGTGATATCGCGTTAAGTAGCCTTTTTTACTAAAAAAGTTATTCGGTTCTTAAATTCCGCCGTAATATATATAATCTTACCTATTTATAGAAATCTAGTAAATGTGAGGGTAAATGCGGTATTAGTGTTAATATCTAGTAGCAATAGGCTGTATGTTACTACCTAGGCTAAAATATCCCTAGTAATGGGCTACTTATCCTTCTTTACTAAGGGAGAAATAGCGGCTGCTTTAGTAAGTAATTGGTGTACTATAGGATCCTTAAATGCCGTAATTAAGATACTATAATCTACGTAACGTAAGCGAATTACGGAGACGTAGGCTTGTAAGGTTTTGGCCTTAAGCCTACCTATCTATAGCTAGGAGGTACTAAACGCGTAGCGGGTAATCTATTCGCCTAGTTTACGTAGCTTAGCTAGGTAGAGAGAGACTTCTTTAAGTGTATAGTATAACTCCTAGCTGTTAACTGCTAAGAAATAGTTCCTACGGGTCGCTAGCGTAAGGCCGTACTAGAGAAGGAGCGCATAGAGGTTAAATAGCGCGTTAACGTTATCTTTAAAGTTTATAGGCGGTTATAAGTAGTTTATTAGGTTTCCGGCACCTAATTAAAAACTTATTAGCTTTAGTAGTAGTAAATTAAGGGCCTAGTATAGGTAGAACTAATAGATAGCCGCGGCCTAGAATTAAGATAGTATATTAGCTAAGCTATTTAAATTACCTAGGATCTACTTCGTAGATAGTGTAATATTATAAGCTATAGTAGCTAGTAAGATCTTATAGAGTGATTTGTTTGCTACGCCGCGGACAATAGTCTTTTTAATACTATAGTAAACCACCATACTATTAGTATAAATAGATAGCGCGCTATACTACCAGTTAGTAGACTATAAATTAAATATATAAGTAATAGCATATATCTCCTTTGGATTAATATAGTCTACTTATTAACTAGGCTTAGGTAATATACTAAACGCCTAAGATTAAGGGAGGTTAGTAGTATACTACTACCAGTTATCCTTATATTTAAGTTCCTTAAAGAAGTAAAAGCCGCTATACCTAAACCGGGTAGAGGTGTTAGTAAAGAGATAAATATAGGCACGCTTAACGTCGTTAAAGAATAATACCCTATTACTTATAGTAAGTAGGTTAAGCCAGATATATAAGTTACTTCGTAACTTAGTGCTAAATTACCTAAGTTTATACTTATTTACTAGAGTTTTTAGCTAAGTAGTAATAAAGATCTAAAGGGATTTAGAGTAAAATTAACTAAGCCTAATTACGTGGGCATACTATATAAGGTAGCCCGCGAGCTGCTAGGCTTAAAGGAACAACAGTAAGCCGTATTAAAGTGCGGTAGTAACCTCCTTAATAGCGCATAATTATTTCTATAGTAATAATTAAGTTTATATTTATATAGTGTTAATAATATATCCTAGAACCTTAATAACAGTTCCTATTATATCCTTAGAGTTATTTTAAGGGATACCTAGGGAGTTAGTAACAGAGATATAGGTCTAGGTAATAGCTGCTAAGTTATTTAGGTTAGTAAGGATAAAGATAAAGTTATCTAGGTAGTATTCTACCTTATAAGGTAGTTGTAAATAGAGTATCTAGTATAGGCCTTCCGCAAAGAGGTTAAATATAAGTGGCGTAGTTTAAAGACTAAAGGATAGGTAGTATTCCTAGTAGGTAATACCTTCTTAGGAGAAGCCTATTAATATTCTTGCCCTATAGGATAGGGGGACTATATAGAACGCATCTTTAATATCTTTCTTAAGCAGCAGATATCTACGGCCTATAGAAATAACGTAGGCCTAAATAGCGGTAACTATAGTGTATACTAGTGCTCTATATTCTTCTAGGATTACGTTATTAACTAAAAATGCTAGTAAGAAGAAGAGATTATAAATTTAGCGGTATCCTCCGTCCAATTTTAGTACTAGGCTAAAAGGTAAGACTATAATAGGTTCTATCGCGATTCTAATATATCCTTTTATAAGGTCTAATGCTATTTTCTTAAAAATAAGGTCGGCGTTATTCTAAAAGGAGTTATAGTTCCTATAAGATCTTATAGTAGGAATAGATTTAGCTCCTATCTTATAGCTATAGGTTAAAATGCCTATTAAAATAGCTAGTAGATTGCCCGGGTAGTTAGATAAAAGGGAGTACTATACTAAGATCCTTAGGGGTAATAGAGAGTAGTAAAGAGCCTTTACCTTTATAAAGGTAGGGAATAATAGTAATATATTAGGCCTAGGTCCTAGGCGTATAATTAAAGTTAATATTATAGTTAGGCTAGACCCTACTTTATAAGGTTCGCCTTATTATTCCTAGGCATAAGATTTAAATAATGCGGTATAATCTTTATTATACTTTAAGCACTTATACGGGTATCTATAAGGTATATTATCGCAGCCTCTAGTATTAAACCTATAGTAGGTATTAGAGGTATAAAAGGTATCTAACCTAGGTCTCTTTAAGGCGGCGAAGCTAATGGTACTAGATATTATAAGGTATAGCGCTATATACTAGGCTAGCATTTGCTAATTAACGGGCTTTAGTTAGCTATTAGTTATTATAAAGGTATAATAGTTAAGTGCTAGATTAAGTATATAACTTACCTAGATATACTAGGTTAATAAGGTACGAATTATATTTATTTAGAGAAGTATACTAGTAATAAGGTCCGGTGGGTATATATAGAGGGTGCTAGTAATAACTATATAGTTTATAAAGCCTTTAAACTAGACGCCTTTCTTTATAAATAGCTTCCTATTTACCTTTATCTTCCTTATAACTAGAGTACTATTCTTAATCTATATCTTATTAGCGATCTTAATCCGAGTAGTATAGACTTAAAGATAGGCGAGGTTTACTAGATTAAAGGTACCCTTAAAAATATCTAGGTAATCCCTTTTTATAACGCCAAAAAGGCGGAATTTAAGCAACTTTATACTAGGAGGGAGAGGCTTACTAAGGTTATTAGCTATAGTAGCTATTATAGTAGCTTATAAGGCTAAAGCGGCTAAGCCTAACTATAATTAAGCCATTTAAGCCTGGTGGTATTCGTACTAGCGAGCCTCCTTTACTTAACGGGCTTTACGCTCTTCCTTATACTTCTAAATCTCCCTTTTATCTTAGGCTTATTCCCTTTACTCTTTAGTAATTTTACGCTCTTCTATAGTAGTAGCGTATATATTAGCTTTAGACGGCATTATAGGACTAATAGAGGAGGGTGTAACGGTTATAGACGATGGTGTAGTTAAGGTAGGTTATCCGGATGGGTTTACTCATTGGGATTATATACGCGTACGGATATCCTAATTAGTTATAAGCAGTTATAAAATAATTCTTAAACGAATAAATAATAAATATTAATGATAACGATATTAAAAAGCGAATTAGCCACGTAGTGACTGCGTTCGATATTCGCGAATATTGCAGGAGGTCTCAGCATTGTGCGTTGCTGAGATGGACACTGCCAAGCAATATATAGACGCTAGTATATAAATCGTCTTCTTGCCCACCTTTACAGCCTCCGCGATAGCTGGTACCGCCTCACTAGCTTCATTTCGAATCCTAATTCTATGAACAACTTCATCAGGAAGGCGGCGGCCCATAATAACTTTAATTGTGGTGGTTAAAATCGAAAGAATTACCTCGCATACAAATTTTGGTGGGGCGATGCGGCTCTTTCGCGTCCTAAGCGAGTTCCCGATCTTTTGCAAGAGATAGTATATTCTCGCTTGCAGATCAACCCGGATTTTTCTGTGGCTTGGCGCCTACCAAAAATAAAATCAAATTCGACTAATTTACAGCTTACCACCTAGAATAAGCCACCATGCCTATATTACGCTCTAATAAAGTATCGCAGAACTTAAATAAGCTTAAATCTTAAATATCTAAAAGTCAGAATAACGGCAAAGCGTCAGTACAGAAGGTGGTAAAGCCTTTAGCGGATCAGCCCCCCCCCAGCAGCCCACTAGATATTACCTCTTATAATACTACCAAACGGCCCCCTATAGGCTTTGCCTACACTTTGTTACTTATATAAACACCTACCTGCCGAAAGAGTGCCCGCTAATTAATTCTACGGCCAAACTCCCTTACTGATGCAAATAAGAAGGCTTCAAACTTCTCCATATATCGATCCTCTCCATATATAGGCGATATAGAGGCACGGCGGCGTTGCCACTGCTTTAACAAGTGGAAAGACGGCTCAATTGGATTATAATCAGGTGAGTAGGGGGGGAGGTATAGAAGAAGGACTTTAAACTCATTACAAGCTTTAAGGACGCCCTAAGTATAATTAGGTAAAGCTCTATAGAGACTAAATTATGCTTACCGCGACGTGGTGCGTACGGCAGTTATTCATTACTATAACTAATCGGGGCCCTGGAAAAGGTGTACACTGAGGAAGAACTACCTCCCTAAGCCACCGTAGGAAGATGTCGCCGGTAACTAAGCCTTAAACAATAAGCGTCCCATTTAGGTAGCCCGTAATAGCAAGCGCTGGTAGTATACTCCAGCGGGTGCTGCGCCTGAGTAGCTGTATGTCGATTACTGGTAGGCCTCTTAGTGCAAAGCCGTACTTCCTTAATAAGGTCCTTTCGTTTGCGGCGCTCTCGTCTATATATACCAGCTAGTCCTCAGTAAAAGCTGCTATATTAAGATAGTACTATAAGCGCTTTCCTTCGTCGCGCTGGCTAGCAACTCGCTGAGTAACCTTTCGGGTAAACTCCCTACGCTTAATTATACGACAGACAGTTGATTCTAATATCTATATATTGTAATTCATAAGGATCTAGTGTCGTATTTTATCAAGATAGTGGGTAGGCGCCCGTATAAGTAGCTCAACAATGTTATCCTCTATAGTAGGTGTAATTAATCAACGCCTGCCAATTGGCGGAAGCTCTGTGTGTAAAATCGGATACGCAGCTCCGTGCTCTTTTAGGTTCTTGCAAATCAAATACACCGTAGTTCTAGCTACTTCTGGGTGCCTAGTAATGATATTTTTAGGTAATATATAGCCAAAGTAGTCGCTCTTAATACTTTGGATAATATAGGCGGGAGCACGTGGGTACATAACGGCGGCGGTAAGGAACGGTAAAATTAGGCTTACAACACTATATAATTAGTAAATACTACCTAACTAGGCAGTATTCGGGCTTACCAAAGGCTTCGTTGCTGCTATATAGGTAGTAAGCTTCAAATTGGTCGAATTTGATGTTCCGACTGATACCGGTACATACGATGTTCCGGAACATTTCTGCCTCATTCTAGAACAAGTCGTCCTTGTTCTAGAATAAGTCGTGTATTGCTTTAATCGGCTCTATTCCGGATTGCTTGCCTTATTTCGGAAAAGATCTTGCCTTATTCTGGAAAAGATTTGAAGCTATATTAAGATTTAAAGCTATATTGAGATTTGATAGAGCTTTTTTAACTTCTTGATAAATATATGGATTTTGCCTATTTCTTGATGATTATAAATAAGGACCAATATATAATTAATTTGATTTTGGCTGCAAAATAAGTAGTTATATATCTTAGATATTATAATCTATCATTTAGTAGAGCATAGTCGCGATATCTGGTATAAAAATATAAGATTTTAATTTTCTAATAAGATTTTCTATTGCTTTAGAGATTAAATTTTACCACCCCCCCCCAAACCACCACAACACTATTAGATTCCATCTAAACTAGGTTACGCTGTAATTTATAGGTGTATTTAAAGGCCTTTCCACGTTATAGATATAGTCTATAAGTAGTAGAAACCAATTAGGTAGGGGGTAGTTAATTGTATTCCCTAACACCAAAATTTATAAATCGCGTAAAGCTTTAAACCTACTAAGATCTGTCAAAAGCTGGGCCCTTTAACGTTCTGCTAGCCATAGACTAATTACCTAATTAGGTTTAGCGTAATTGCGGTTTAGATTTCTCCTAGCTACGCCAACCTTACTTACTCTATCGTTTTCCTTTCCTTTAGCTTACGCAGCCTCGCTAGTAGGCTTAATTAGTTGCCTTCCTCATCTACTGTTATTAATTAAGGTTGTGTAGAACTTTGTAGTAGAGTCCCCTATTAGGCTCGCTTTATTTAAAAGCTAATCTAAGTACTAGCAAGCCTTCTATAAGCTCTTACTGGAGGCTCGCCTAAGGAGTCCTCCGTCAGCCAATTTATACAAGGCTTTCCTCTATAGTAGTAAAAAGAACACTCTATATTTCCTTTTTAATAGCTATATTATTGGTTGTTACATCCTTGCCTATATCTATAGTAGGTAGGCCGCGTAGTTGTTAAATGGGCTTTAACTACTGCAGAGAGCGGTAGGATTATACTGACGCTTATATTAAGGCGAGCATTATAAGTCTCTAGCGGCTTAACAAGCTCGCTGCCTAAGAAGAGCTCCTTAACGATTCCGTACTAAGTATAAACCTTAAAGTAGCTATAATTTCGAATCTTATACATACGGCCAGGTATGCGGGAGACTTTAGTACTGCGTTAAAGCTTTCTAGGAATTCTAAAAAGGACGACATCACCTATATTGAATTTGGTAACGTGGTGCTACTTACTATACTTCTTCTTTATTTGTTCACGGGAGTAAGTAGCTTGCTATTAAACTCTTTTATATAAATCTAATAAATTATAAGTAGAGGAATCTAAACGTTATAAGGGACTTTACAGCTGCTGTAATTGTAATTCCTTCTAATATTCTTTAAGTTTTTTACGTACCTGCCGTATAAGCTCTCACTATAGTGGTATAGAGTAAATAGGGTAATTAGAGTCCTTTGCCGCCCAAATTAACTTACGCCAGTAAGAAGGCATGGCGACGTTATAGTACTTATTAAAATCTATAGGTGGCAGGCCTACTCCACCAGCTGCGTGGTAAAGCTGTGCGCGTATATCTTTAACCCTTATAGCAAAATTATCTATAAAGGAGCCTCTAGGTGTATAAAAAGGATCCTCTAGATCTTTAATCCAGTTATCTAGATATAACTCCTCCTGCTAATAGATAAATCGCTACCTTTTTTTAATATTATAATTGAACTTAGCTTGCTATAGAGCTCTAGCAGCAGCGTCGGCTATAATCTGTCTATTTGATTTAGTAAACTCTTCTCTTATTAATTGCATCTAGGCGTCTTAGCTTGGTGTAGGAAAGCCTTCTAGTAGAGGCGGAGGCTGTTTAAATCCACTTAATCCTGACAACTGCATAGCCTCCATAATCTCGCGAGTTCGACTTAAGATTGGTAAGCAGCCTTTAAAGGTTTAATCGTCGTTAGATAAAGTAGGGTTTAAAGAAGTCCTCGGCCTTTGTATATTAACTTTAATTAGAAAATAAGGAGAATAAGGATTAATTAGACCCTTATTCTCCTTATCTTTTAATTAACTCTTATTCTCCTTATCTTCTAATTAACCCTTATTCTCCTTATCTTCTAATTAATCCTTATTCTCCTTATCTTTATATTCGGCCGCGATTGAGCTCTAGCTGCCGTTAGGTTCCTTATTAGAATATTTATTATTCTTACGCTCTTGCTTAGCTGCCTATTGCCTATTACTATCCTTATCTAGTAGAGGACCGAGAACTTCCTTATTACTATTAAGATCCTCTTCCTCCTTAGCTTTAGAGGCGTCGGTAACTTCTAGTAAAGGCTTTGCAGTAGCCCAGTAGCTAGGCGCCACTAAAGTAGATAGCCAAGGATCTCTCCCATAGAGGCAGTAGAAAGGTATACAGCCGATTAATTTATAGTAGGTGCGATTAATTAAGGCTGCAATAATTGGGCAAGCCGCCACCTATTATAAAGTTCCTAAGAGTCGCTTTGCTATATAAAGCTTCTTCTTTATATAACCGTTAGCTTGCTCTATAAGGCCTTACAACTAAGGGTATTATAGCCGGCTGTTAATTACCTTAATTCCATAACGCCGAAGTAGTATAAGAAGGGCGCCTTTAAATTCTAAGCTGTTATCGCTCTGCTAAATACACGGGTGAATATAATAATATATCTATTAGAGCATAGCTACGGCGACTTGCTTAGCGGTCTTCTGCTTAAGGGGGTAAAGGGTATAGTATTTACTAAAGTGATCGCGTATCTATAGGATCTATTTGTATTTACCGTTGGCCTTATTACGTATATTAATAAGATCGCCCTAGATACGATTAAAAGGAGCCCTAGAGATAATTATATTAAGTAGTAGCCGTATAGCGTTAGGAGCGCTCCTATAAGAATATTAGTACGATTAACAATTTTATAAAAAGTTAAACTTACTTAATGTATACCTAGCAGTGTTCTAGAAGCCAAATAACTTCCACTAGCCGTATACCGTATTAATTGGCCGCAAGCGTACTATATATCTTCCTCTGCCCTATATAGTAAAGCTCCTTATAGCACCAAACGATAGTATTATATATTTCTAGCTCAGGAACAACCTTTAAGCTACGGTTAAATAAGCGAATTAACCGCCTCTAAAGGCCGCGTATATGCTCTTTACCTTATTCCTATATAAACTAGCGGCTCTTAGCCTTTAATTTAGCGTTACGTTTAGTCTATAAGAGAGCTTTATAACCTAGATTAGTTAGCCAGGAAATAATATCGTTATATTTTTCCTGTATAACACGCTTTATTAAGGCGTTCTAGGTTTCTTCTAGATACTTAGTAAAGGTAGGCTTTACTATAACTAAGAAGGAAACAACTACTTGGCTAGCGTTGTAGTCTTTATTCGCGGTAGGAGTATTAGTAGGAGGTAAGGAAGCTATATTGAGTGCAGGCGTAGAGGTAGGCGCGGAGGTAGATGCGGAGGACGATATTACTGTCACTAGTATTAGATTTAAGCTAGCAGTAGAGTTAAATATATATTTAGAACTTATAGAAAAGGTGCGCATATTATTAAGGGTCTAATTAAGTCGTGCGTAGAGGCTATAGGTAAGAAAGGATTAATAAAAAAAATTTAAAGTTCGCGATAGCCCCTACGCTAAGCCTAATTGGGCGATTTTTAAGCAAAATTAATACCACAAAGGAGCTTACGAGAGCCCTGTAAAATGCCTTACGCTTAATTATAAAATATTATTCGACCACCAAATATACACTTATTAAGTGGATCTTTTGGCGACGTTATATAGGCATAGTTAGTGTAATTTAAGGTTATTCTAGACCCCATGCGATAACTATTTACCAATTAAATCTAGAAATGAAGAAAAATAAAGGCATAAAATGCATCTATTTTGAAGAACTTCACGACTCGTGGTATGCGTGTGGGCGTTGGCGAGCCTCTACCTACTATACCACCTAGTAATTAGCCTAACCTTCAAAGATCTTTTCCGGAATGAGGCAAGTAATCCGGAATGGAGCCAATCAAAGCGATACACGACTCATTCTGGAACAAGGACGACTCGTTCCAGAATGAGGCAGAAATGTTCCGGAACATCGTATGTACCGGTATCAGTCGGAACATTCGATTTTATTTTTGGTGGGCGCCGAGCCACAGAAAAATCCGGGTTGATCTGCAAGCGAGAATAAGACGTCAGTTTAAAGTCTCTAAAAGAGCTACGTCTTACAAAGATCGTACGCAATCTCTTAGCAAGGCCTTGGTCGCTCCAAGAGCTCCAGCTTGCATCAAGAGCTATAGCTTGCCCAAAAGATATGGCAGCAGCTCAAAGATCCTACGCGATCATCTCTGCAAAGCTTTGGTTACTCTAAGAGCTCCAGCTTGCTTCAAAGGCTCATAAGACCCTATTGCGGTTAAATACCGACATCTCTCCGAACCCCTTCCGGGACGAGCCCTCTATAATCTCCCGCTACCGTAAGGTAATAGAGGGGGCTAACCGCAAGAAGGGGGGGGGGGGCGATGTAAGGGATGTTCTTGCGATCAAGCCGGCTCCAAGTAGAGACTATCTAGCTGTCAGCCATAGAGCTGTCGAGACTTAATCGCAGGCAATTGTCTCTAAGACTAATCGTATACGATTAAGTCTTACCCCACCAGCAGACGCTCTTTTCCTACCTAAAATAGGCCCTTTTTCCTACTAGGTTTTGGCTATAGGTTAAGGTTTTTATTAAGGCTGCTTAGCTAGTCCTTTTCCCCTATTTCTTTATTCCCCTATACAAGCAAGGCTTCTACACTGCTTACCTTTCTGTATATAGAATTAATCTATTAAGATATGGGCTGGGGGCCAGCCCTAACCAAGGGGGGGGCAATGTAAGGGTACTTTTAGCAGTGATCTATTTGGATTGGCGTGGCGTGGATCTGAGGTCGGATCCACTCCACGTCCTCAATATTTGATTTGACGCCAGGCGCGCCGCAGCGCTCCATTGCAAATATATACTATTTATAGTAAGTCTTAGTATATATTTGGTGGTGATATAGAACGGTAGAGGAAGTTTAAACTTACTAAAATCATCGTTAAATCGACTCCTAGATCTCCTTAAAGGCCTCCTCTATAGCCTTATCCTCATTAATAACTTCCACCTTACCGTCTTCCACAGGATCTTCCCGAAAGCCCTTAATAGCAGCAAACTCTTGCTCGAAGCCCTTACCCTAAGTCTCTTTAATTGGTAGTAGTGGCTATGGTAGTTTCTTAATAGCTGCCCGAGTAGCTGCAGCCTCTGCTAGTAATACAATTGGAGCTTAAGGCTCTCCCTTTACTCTACTAACTTCCTAATCATTAAATGTTCCTTTCTGTGGAGGCCCGTAAGAGTGCCGAAGACACTTATTTACCTTAATTATATCCATTTGTAATTGTGAGCGACGATCCTCTAATAGAATTTTATAGCTGCTGAATAGCCGCTCGCACTTATCTGATATAAAAGGTACCGCGAGAATATTAAGGGCAAAGCGAGTAAGATTTAGTTGGCTCTTAGAGTGATCTATCTAGTATTGTATAACGTTAAAGTATTCGCTCTCGCTTATAGGCTTGTAATTGGTTTCTAAATATTCTTATAGACAATCCTTCGGCGGTGGTTAAGAGGGCTCTACTTAATTAAAGACTTTAAGACGTTTATAAGCTTGGGTAGAGGTGTAGATCTTCTTGCCTTGTGACTCTGGAGAAGCTCTTCTAGATAGATTTAATAAAGTAGAAATGTAGTTGCCTTTGTATTTGAGCTAAAGCTCTCTTATAAAAGCCTTAACTATAGTAATCTACTTATCTTTCTAAGCTTTGTCCTCCTATTGCTGCTTAAACCATAATATCTTAAGCGTTAGATTAAGGACGATTGCTATATAGTAAGCTGCAGTGTTATTAGCTTTCTTATAGTACTTCTTATACTTTGCTTAAGCTGCCTCTAAGTAGCCAGCTAAGTACTTATAACTCTATAACTCCACGTAATTAACCTTTTATATTTTAGTAGAGAGCTTAAAAAACTTCTACTTAGTAGAATTAAGCGTTTAAAAGTGGTTAGCAAGCCCGGTAGAGTTGCCTTTTACTATAAGTATAGCCTTATAGAAAGTCTCTAGATGATTATATAGATGCTTAAGCTCCTTTTAGTGGTAATTTTGGAGTATATTATCCTTTAAGAGAGGCTTTAAGCTAGAGGAGGGAGTATAGTTATGGCAGAACTATTAGATACGTCCTTTATAATTTAGGAAGTGAGTAATAGCTATAAAGAGAGAGTTCTATTATGTTTGGTTATTTTAAATAAGCTTATAAAAGATTAGTATTAATTTAAGAATTAAATTAAATATCGTAACTGGTAGAAAATTTAAAACTGAGCCAATTAAACCCTTAACTTATAACGTTAGAAGGAAAATTAAAGCTTAAATCTTAATACTAAATGCTTATATAAAATCTCAGTACTTACTTCTAAGCTATTAAATTTAGCTAATAAGCCTCCTAAGTAAATCCTCCTAAAGACGCTGTAACGCTAGGGTGTTTGCCTAATAAAACGGATAATATTATAAAGCAATCTAACTGCTCCGCGCTTTCTTTAAAGCTTCTCTACTTTGTTAAAGTTAAGGTTGCGATAGGCAGTAGCTAGTGCCTTATAAATCTTTTTTGAATCCTTTCCTATAATAAAGGCCTAGGCGTAGAGGTTAGTAATATAGCTAAAGTAATGTAGTTAATAGGCCTTTCGTTTCTTTACTAATATATTTAGATAGAGAGCTTAAAGAATTACTTTAATATATATATTATTTAACTCCGCATTATCGGCCATAAAATACCTAATATTTCTATAGATATTATACTCCTTAAATAATACGATAAGTACGGCTGCTTAATTCTTACTACTGTGCTTACTAAGCACCTCTTAAAGGCCTAAAACAGCCTACTAACGCCTCCCTCTCTTGTTAATAAAATGAGCAACTATACTAAGAACTGTATGCGTATTTAGTGACGTCTATAAGTTAAAGGATATTAATATCGCGCTTTAAGCTTCCTTAAGCTCTCTCCTTAATTACGCCTTCCGATTCTTATATTCTTGTACTACCCAACTACAAATTATATTTACTGCCTTTGGAAGCAACCTCTTAAGGCCTAGGTATAGGAAGTTAAGGAGTTAACGGAAATACTTATTCTTAAATTAGAAGAAGGTAATATAGTAGCAAACGATCTACTGAATTAGAAGCTGTTTAAAGCTCTTAAAGTTGCGATTAAGTTTAAGCGATCGCTGTACTGGATACTCGTTAATTGTTGGCTGATTTAACTTAGAAGGAAGCCTCTATTTAAGCTCGCCGGTAGATCTATCTATATTATAGTTGTCTTATAGATAATCTAAAGCTATATACCTTCCTTTTAATATATATATTAGTTTTTGCCTTTAGCTCTACTTCTTATAAAGCTAGTAGTAGAAGAAGGTAGTAGATTTAGTAGCTCCTTTTAAAATAATATCCTTACCCTACTTCTATATCGGCGAGGTCCTTTACTTAGTGGCCTTTAGCTTCTTCGTTAAAGCTTTATATTAAATGTATTGCTTACTATAGAGCTTAAACTCGTTAAATTCCTTTAAATTATTAGCTTTTAGATTAATGGATTTTAGGCTAAGGATAACATCGTTAGTGGGTAGGCCTAATCGCGAAGGAAACACCTACTGCATCGCGATCAAAAACATCAAAAAGTTAATGTAGATTAAGGTGAGTAATAATAGTGGTAGGGGAATAACTAGAGCCCCTAAATTCTATAGTAACTACTTATACTGCAGGTGGTTAAGTCATTATAGAAGCACCTGATTGGCTTCCTCGTACGCTTTAACAACTTACCGCTCCTTCCTCCTTAGCCTCCTCCTTGAATTGGGTATAGATCCGGCGCTCCAAGCGCTCCACAGCCTCAAATCCACGCCACGCCGGCTGCAAAATCGGCGGATCCACAGCCAATGCAAAGAGCCGCCAGCCGGCCGCTCCAAATAGGCGCCAATCCAAATAGATCACTGACTTTTAGTCCCTTACTCGTGTCAGAATTAAGCGAGAGATGCTGACTAAGCTCTGGACACATTGCGAGGACGTTACCTCAGCGAGCTCAGACCAAGAAATCGATTGTGCGGATATAGGAATATCCGCACCGTCCGCTAAGCTGATTTAGGACGGCAATCGTTTTCGTGGTCTGAGAGACTTTGGCGAGATT
>Ga0307515_10006316_pt1 | contig 23740 bp, 20 predicted proteins | sample 17_EM_MG_FD_194513 | JGI IMG/M metagenome (GOLD analysis project Ga0307515, IMG submission 194513) | Populus trichocarpa ectomycorrhiza microbial communities from riparian zone in the Pacific Northwest, United States - 17_EM | ecosystem: Host-associated > Plants > Roots > Unclassified | place... | reverse complement strand
ATACTGGCTTTGGCAGCCCAGGAGGTCTGCGCCTAGAGAGGGGGATAATGTAACGGCGACACGTGACCCGAGGCCGGGTAAGCGCCATTGTATATAGATCGCCCGGTACGACACTTAGATCAGTATCAAATATCTTACCACTATACTCTCCATCTATACTCACTCGCTCTCGTGTGCAACCGTATACCATCTCATACGTCAGCGGCGAGACGTAGGCGTACGCGTCCTTACACCCATCATGAAAATGAGCGTCAATGGAGCGTCAAAAATTTTTGGTCATGTATCTTGGGAACTCACACCTCTGATAGGTCGTAGTATGTCATAAACTAATTTTTGGCTGCCTTTATAGGCAAAACAGATTGCAATACCCTCCCTGCCCCATCATGAAAATGAGCGTCAACGGAGCGTCTATGATTTTTGGTCATGCGTCCTGGGAAATCACACCTCCGATAGGTCATACTCAGTCATAAAGGTATTTTGGCCGGCCTTTATAGGCCAAACAGATAGTAATACCCTCCCTGCCCCATTAGGAAAATGAGCGTCCATGGAGCGTCAACGATTTTGGATCATGCATCTTGGGAAATCACCCCTCCGATAGGTTGTAGTAAGTCATAAACTAATTTTTGGCTGCCTTTTTAGGCACAAAAGAAAGCAATACCCTCCCTGCCCCATCATGAAAATAAGTGTCAACGGAGAGTCAACGATGTATGGTCATGCGTCCTGCGAAATCACACCTCGCATACGTTATAGCCAGTCTTAAATCAATTTCTGGCTGCCTTTATACGCAAAACAGAGTGCAATACCCTCCCGGCCCCATCACAACAATGAGTGTCAACGGAGCGTCAACAATTGTTGGTAAGGTATGATGGGTAATCTGCGGGGTGACAGGTTGCACATTGTTATAAACTGATTATTGGCTGCCTGTATTGGCAAAAATGGTCGTGAAACGGTTCCTGCCCCATCTTCAAAATGCGCATCGACAGAGTGTCAACGATTGTTGGTCTTCCATCAGGGTTAATTACAGAGCGATGTGGCGGTTATTATCTGTATACATTGTTTTGAATGTTACTATTCACTAAATGGGTCAAGAATAGTTAGTGGTAGCTCTGTAAACGAAATATGTTGTTACTTTCCCGGAGGATGTGCGCAGAATATACTGTACATATCTGCCTATACAGGCTGCCAAATCCTTCTTTATGGATGCTTGTGATCAACCTCCACTCATATTACCGAAGATGCAAGACCAAATATTGTTGACACTCTGTTGATGCTCATTTTCAGGATGTAGTTGGGCAAGTGAGTATGCTTCTTTTGCACATCAAGGCGGCTAATACGTTGAAAATGAAGCGTGCAGTACCAATATCAATATTTTACGATTCACAGTAGGATATCTGAATGCGACCATTAATGTTGAACCCGAAACGCAGATCCGGAGATTAGAACCGATGGGGCTAGCCAAACCCGGTGAAACCCGTGTGTTGATGGGTATGGGTCCGGGTTTAGACCGCCAAGTGTGAGCAGGTCGGGTTTTTGGCCGGGTCTGGAACCGAACCGACCCGTTTTTGCGGTCCAAACCCGGACCGCTGGCGGTGTGGTGGGAAAACGGCTCCCACCACTACAAAGCCACGCATTTGAGTGAGTACGTGACTGGGTTAGGGTTATCGCGGCTCTGCATCACGCCATCGACAAGGTTGAAAAACCTTCGCTGGACGGCATCCGCCACCACGATCCAGACAGACCTCACCAATCACGTACCAATCATCATCTCATCTCTTTCCTTCTTCTGTCTTTTGTTTCTTAGTCCTAGCCAATCAACTATCTCGCTGCGGCTACTCCCTCCCTACGCTCCTCGAAACGAAACCTCCATTTTCGTAGCTTCCTACGGAAGCTGCCGTGTGCGATCTCCTGATCCGGGATTTCCGCCACAGCGGGTTACCCGGACCCGTTGCTAACACTAATGATATCGATAGCAATTGCCCAACCCGCAACTTGATGAAGACGTTGCTGTAATACAAGTGGGTTGGTTCAGATAGCTCAAAAGCCAAGTCCAGGTGCTGTAGTGAGGACAACACTATCGGAGGTGTGCCAACCGGTTAAACAGCGAGTGGACAGCTTGCTGTGTAACAGGCCGTACAGGAGGCCAACAGATAGTGCGAAAGTGAGTTGGAGAGTCTCTCACAATCGGATCCTGACGTGGAAAACAGCAAAGTAAGTTTGTAGCTGCAGATTTACCTCCCCTAAATGTACCATGATGTAAGCTATAGTCAAAATAGGATGTGAAATTGTACCTGGATTGTCCATTGAAGTGATTGTCCCAAAACCACCTTCGGAATGTAACTCCGCTTGAAGTTTGTGTGGTCGACCTACTGAGAAGCAAATGCAGAATATGATAGCAGACTACATGACGATGATGGGGAAGCAACAATTTGGGAGTGCTGAAGGACAAAGCCACATCAGAGATCAATATTGAGTTGATGTTCCTTGGAAAATAATCACACCCAGAGGCCACCCGGAGTAAACAAGACACAGAATGAACGAGTGTGAAGATGGGCAATGTCAATGCTGAGAATTGTGTAGAGAAATACCAATACGCCAAATTGAAGCTGGAACTTGGTGAGGCTTATGGCTATAAAGTTGGAGTTATGGTCTATGATGTCTACAACTTTGATATTGTGTTAAGCAAGAACTGAATGGGCAGAATAAGCCACCAATATCAAATTGTCAATTGCAGCAATGCAATGTGGATTGCCAACAGCATCTTGGTGGAAAGAGTGGAAGGCCTAAGGCACAACGAACCTGGTAATCCCCCCTGGGATATCGACAAAGGAGTAGTGGACCATGACAACTTGATAAATATCAACAATATATGGAACGCGGAAATTAAAAGCATATTTGTCTGCACGTGGATATCAGCCTGCTTGCACGACTGTCAACTACTCAAGGATGGGTGCATATTTTTGACAAGTACATATGCCGGTGAGTAAGAAAAGTTGTTGTTCAACGTCCAGTGCCTATTCGATACCCCAACTGATGCAATGTTGCAGACACACTGTGCAGTCAATAGTGAAATTCATAGTTACCCGAATCACCAAATACCGTGCAACTCACCATGCTGCGTTTCTCCACAGGAAGTTGTTGAGGTTCAACCCAGATTGACAACACGATGCGCCACAGTTCGATTCAGCGCTCGAGAAGCTTATTTGGCTCACCAGCGTTATGTGTACCACATCTGATCATATGCTTTGATTGTACTTATAGTATTGTGCAGTAAATGCCATAACTGCTGTGGATCAATATCGTCTTCCATATATCACAGACTTACTCATCTCCATGCATGGATTCTTCTGGTTCATACAATTGGACATGGGGGCTGCTTACCATCAAATTCGCATCACTACAGCTACCAGGCAAAGCATGGCACTAATCACACCCAGTGGTTAGTATGACTGAAAAGAACTGCCGATTGGCATGGTGAACACACCCTGCTTGTCTATGGCCATGGATGGCATTTTGCAGCCCATGACATCCAAATTCAATGTGGTATACCAGAATCATATTGTCATTCACATCCATACCGTGGCACAACATGTCATACATGTCTTAGATGTTCTTCCATTACTGACAGTATATGGTCTCAAGGCCAAATATTCAAAATGCACCTGGACATGTCAGATAGTTGACTATGAAAGCTTTGCCATTGACCAGGCTGGCATTATCACCCAGGAACATAAGCCCTATGCGGTAATGGATTGTGTTCACCCTGAATACAGTGCCCATGTCAGAGGATTCCTGAGCCTCACCAGTTAGTATATAAGATTCATTCAACACTCTACTCACATTGCCATGCTGTTGAACACCATTAGCACACTACTGATTGCAAAAGAGGGCATTGGGCAGCGACATGGATAGCCGACAAAAATCTAATGCACCCCAATCACCTGGGACCGAGAATACCGGCATGATTTCAACATCCTCCAAAAGGCGCCCCGCAATAGATAGATAGTATTTCTGGATTTACCGAATGCGAGACACTCTCTATGCTCACAACACGGGCTAAGTTCGTCCTAAGTACATTAAACAGCCTTTAGAAACTGCCTAGCCACTCTCAAGTAGTCTTCCAGCTCGGTAAACATACTCCGGCAGCGAGGGCACTCAATATCTGTTAGGCCTAGTCTTTATAGAGTCCGTCATCACGTGGCTTGTAGGGCTGGCAGCCACTATATAGGCTGATGTCACCATAAACTTAGACTCAATCAATCGTCTCGACTGATTCGTCACAACAATATCAACCATAATTGGTTCAGAAATCGACTGAGGTAAAAGGCCTTCCTCCTCCTACCTCTCTAACCCCCACCCGTATATCTCCTCCAATTCTTAGTCAACTTTGAAGCCTTTAGCTGTAGGGTAGCTCTACTTTATGTAGATAGATTCCGCCTTATCCGGTGTCAGCATCTGACCATCGATAAAGCGGAATCTATGTGCTTATGGTAGAGACACTCTGTGCCTAAGGGCTTCAAATTCGAGCGAGAATTGGTGGAGCAATGGGAAGTGTGCGGAGGAGGCGCAGGGAGACTACACTCCCCTCTCCATAGCTCCATCAATTCTGCATCATATTCTTTCTACTGGATTACGTATGCTTTGAGGATCGGAGATGTCCAAAAACGCGTCCGTGGGAGTCTCGCGAAGTAGAGTCTCAGCAGCTAACATACAAGATATCAAGGAATTCTGTAATTCTAACAAGTCCCGATTTGGTGAGTGAACCGGTTCATCGAGTGCGGTTGGTATGAATTAATAATACCAAACTGGGCAGCGTTCTTAAGCGTCTAGTCTGTGGGATTACTCAGGAGACACGAAACGATAGGACGGGATGAACGGCTGCGGATCCTGTTTTTTCATCCCCGTGAACAGCGCCCAATCTCAGCAAGTATTTTTAGAAAGAGCTTTATAACTTAAACTATGGGGCGAAATCACATTATCCAGATTAGACAAGGAATGTGGTTGATGGCAGATATCGGAAGAATCGCTGTGCTAAGCCGGTCCCCGTTGGACTGCCATCAATCACAACCGAGAAAAAAATGCACAGCATTAGAACCGTCCCACCTATCCCTGTGGAATCTAGGGCGGTATACTAGCCCCAGCTGTCCAACGAAACTGTTAGAGAACACTGAAGTCTGATCTGGTTCGCAAAGTATAGAACTGGCCTCAAAGCTGCTTCAAGTGATCTCAACCGTCCCGTCCGACGGCCGGGGACGGCCGTTGTCTGCCGATGACGGCGTTTTCGTCGTCTCCGGCCGACATCCACCGTCCCCGGCCGTCATTGGGCGGTTACAAAATATACAAAATATATTTAGTGTTGGCACGGGATTTGGCCCGATGGCTTTTGTGGCGTATGGGGGCTTACAGCCCCCAACGGCCCCCATTGGCCTCGCCTGCCCCCACCAGCCTCGCCTACCCCCATGCTGAGGAGTAGGGCTAGCCCCGGCAGTGGTACCCGGCATTGGTCTCCGGATGTGATACTCGGCTTCGCCGAGTATGCCCTCTTCCTTCCCATATATATTCGCCTGTCTTTCTCTCTCTTTGCTCTTTAGACAATCACTTTTGTACAATAGTCAATTCAATATCTCTATTCGTACTCGATTGATCTCAACATTTAGATGATTCACAATTATGATTGATAATCAAGTCCTGATTGCGCGCGGCAAGAGTTATTAATGGATGTTTTTATGGATAGTTCTTATCTCAATTGTACTATAGTTCTCAAAGGCAAGTAGAGGCAAAAGTCATGCATATAAAGGCCGAGCCTCGACCTGATTATCCATATTCCTCTTTATCTACCATCCAGTCGTGGATACAGCAGGGCTTGGTCTTTGGAGCAACGGAATCGGACATGGTACGAATGGAGCAGATGCTACAGGATCTTGCTTCAAGGTCAGGATAATTGTAATGAATTTAATATGATTATGTTTTATGTACACTGAGAAATCAACATCCATGGATGTCGGCAGTTGACGGCCAGGGACGGTGAAAGCTTCGTTATCGGCCGTCCTAACCGTCCGTCACCGTCCTGTTCCAGAAAGACGGTGCCGTTTCCGTCCTGCCCTGGGACGGGCGGCGTTTCGCCGTCCCGTCCCCGTCCTAGGTCAGGACGGACGGACGGGACGGTTGAGAACACTGGCTGCTTCCTGGTGTTCACTGCAATGTTGAGGCGCCGGTGCTACATCAAGTCCACCACCTACTAGTGTGAGGTCAACTTATAATAATCCACGAGGTAGCCGTACGTGTGACCTATAGACATGATGAAGGGGAATTGTCTCCGCGGTTACCCATACGAACTCCACCAATTAGGGTCGGATTAAGATGGTTGTTAGACGCTATTCTGATACTATTTAACCATTCCAGAACGGTAACCAGTATGATAACAGTGTCGGCACAATTCAGATTCAAGAAACGGTCTAAACTGCGCCCACAAACACCGATAACCTATGTTAAGTCATGAGGATGCATCGGAATATTTGGGTACGATAGTGAATTCTTGGGTCTATGTCTCACAAACGCTAATCTTAACCTCTCTACAGTTTTATTGTTCAGCCTTATAACATGAGATAATCGACAAATAAAGGTAATAAACGCATAATACGATCATCGGTTCTCAATCTCATTCCCTTCCATAGATAATCGCTACCCCGTCTCCACTTATCCAGTTCTTTACTTTTCCATCGGGGCAGGGTTATACACAGGTGGAGAAGAAATCTACCCCTCATCGTTAGCAGTTACTAACTCCTCGATTAGGACCTGAATCACTTACCAGTCCAGCGAAACTCTGAACGGATTTATTCAATGGACTGTAACAATCATTAGCATCACTCATTTCATGGTAAAGTGCCATTACGTACAAGAAAGCCCAGCTCTTGCGTTTGTCATGTGTTGTTGTAGCGCAGACAATTTCAAATCCATTGAGCAACGAGACACCCGCCTGCTCAAGGAGGAACCCACAGTTGTGCACAATCTTCCAGTTCGACTCCGCATCCAGTTCGAGGTTCCACAGCTCTTCTTCTACAACGTAACAAGTAGCCGTCCAGACATTGACACTACCGTCTGGTCCTCCTCGGTAAAGTATCCGCGACCGTTCGTGTCGCATATATGCCCCTGTAAGTCTGTTCTTGATGACGAAGGTTTTGATCCCTGCTTTATGATCTCCGAAAGCTGATGCATGTGCGAAAGCCCACTGCGTTGCCCAGGACTCGTGATGTTTCGAGAAGGCAGAAGCTGTGGCAGTAGCTGGGATTGCCAGCAGCGGCCATGAAGGGTAGGTTTGGCTAAGGAGGTGACGTGTGTGAATGTTTTGAATTTGGAGCCATCCAGCAGGGACCGAGACCACGGGTTTTAGGAGCTCCCATACTTGTTTCTTGGATTGTGTGATCGGTTGCTTGGTACAGCATTTGACGTCTAGCGCATGGTTAGATAAAGCACTGATTATGTTGTAGTATTCTCTGAATCGCAAAGTTAGTAAGTTGCAAATTGGTATTTAGGACAAACATGCAGTCGCGAAAGAAATTCTGCCTCGAATGACTGGCTTATGTGCCTCCAGGCATTTATCAAACTTTATACAAAGCTTACACTGAGGGATCTGAGATGAAATTTTAATAAATACAGCTTACCCATCGGTATAAGGTGTCGGCCTTCTGAACTCCCATAGCTGCCGAGGTGCACCATGAGTTTTGAAAACGATAACAGGAGTTTCGCCATCCACTTTATGCATGTGCTCGGCAAGCGATAAATCTTTTGCGATGTTGGTGATTCGGTAAAAGGGGCCTACTTTAGCCTTTTCGCCACAGTTGTTCGGGTCTTCGAATCCAGCATCAGCTTCGATCCACCATATCTGCCGGTCACGGTGACGCTCCTCGTCACGCGTGGAAGTCGATACCTGTTCACCATCCCTGTAGCTGTGGGCATGAAGAACAGCAGAGGAATCGCGGTTACGGATGACGTACGCTCCTGGGGATATAGTCTGTGCCATGGTTGTGAGGTGGGGAAAGCGGGGTTAGAGGCTCTGATGATTGTGAAACAGGTTACCCCGCACATATGGTCGACAGATTTTACTATTTAGCAGAAGAAAACCCTAACCTCACTGAAGGGATGGGGATTGAGGATGTACCAGGAGTCCCCACTAATGGGTACCAGAGCACGAGTTGAGTTATGGACGAAGAATAGAAAATGGTCGAGGTCAATTATAGATGGGGTAGGAACTTTTCACTGGTCTGAATTCTACTGACGGCGATGAGTGCGATGGAGATCACGCACCGTTTTCAGAGATAATAGGGTTTCATGCTGCGTATAGTGCTGGTACTAATGATTTTCGTCCATTTATTTGGGATGAAAGTTTGCGCCATACTTCTGTCCATCATTCAAGCGCTGTAAATCATCATATAGATCTAGAGAGAAAGGCTCTTTCGCAACGACGGTCGACCGGAATGACTTCTATGCAGACTGCACAGGTGATTTATTGTTCGATAGCTGCAGCTCGAGAGAGTCCCCACATTTAGTTGTAGAAAGAGTGTGGGACGTATATGAAGCCCATACTCGAATATTCCTAAAAGCAAAGGAGTCTTGGATAGACTCCTGGAAGTTGCCGGAAGTCTTACAACACGAACTAGCTCCCACACGGTGCAATCCGGTTTGTAGAATATGCTGCAAAGAGGACTTTCTACATTCTGCAAGATATGGTTTGAAGTCTTAATGTACTATTTTAATTTAACCTAGTGGCTTAGGTAGCGTGTACCTCCTGGGTTGCTGCAGCACATTCGGAGTGGTTGAATCGAAGCTTCTAGGCTGGTAATGGTTGGCGCTATGTTGCTATTAACTCTGATCATTGATAGCCTAAATCCATGTTCCTACGGTGTAGAACCTTACCAATGATACACAATCGAAACCGGACTTTGTCGTGAGCTTAACCACCCTTTATCTCACTTTCCAACAATCCTAGATTAGTAAATATATTGCTGTCACGATTTTGAGGTTATAAATCTAGGGGCATCACCCGCTATCACTCGCCTGATTGCATATTTCGTTCCAATTACGATTACTTTGTAATATTTCCTCCTATATGGCAAATCTGTGTAATACCTATTGCATTAATAGAGGGGTATTTTTTAGGACATCGGACCTTAGTACATCACATATATCTCGCAGTCACCGGATATTTGAGTTACATTATTCCATGGTGCATGCGTAACAGCTTGTGTATGTTCTCCTCCGCGATCCTAACACGAAAATAAAACTTTGATTCTGCATACACTCTTAAACCTGCCTACAAACGCAAAGAATGTTCTACATATGTGAGAACCATTGCTATGGTTATAGACCCCCGTGGGCATTATCCCTATTATTGCGTTGTTCCAAACGCGTGAGGTTATTACAATTAGCAAATATTCTACACAAATCACTAAAGAAAATTCTTCATCAAATACGACACTTTTGACTATACCACTACTCCATCGGGATTTAACTACTGTAATTGCATACAAACCAAGGAAGCGTATATTTCTGTTATTTTCTCTTATATAGAACATTTGATATAATTTTGACTATGGGAAGGGTGCTAACGACAGCAATATGTTCATGATCGCCAGGACGATCATAACTCGTTACATGCTATGGGATACATCTAATAACACGAAGCTAAAGGCCGATGTCCTCACATCTCCGCCCTCGCGGCCGGATATCTGAAAGTGAGTGCGGCAAGGTCATGTTGGACTGATTTGAGTACGGATATCATGTGGTATTAGGCTAGGGTTCGTGAGGATCGCTAGCGTGGAAATTCTTGTTGACAAGAGTACGTGGATTCATTGACTTAGACTTCGAATTAATCAATCAACGGACACATATACCACAATTGATTCAACAGGTCAAAAGGCTCAGAATCTGTGACTGCTCGACCAACGTTACGACTTCAAATCAGTACCTATAATCGGGGAGCTTCTTAGAAGGCATATAGAGTACAGCTCTCTCTAAACCCACTGCCTGAGAGCATAATAAAGTGAGCCTCTAATATACCTAGCACCAAAAGACATTATGGTCGACTGCTATGATGAATATGAGGCCAGTGACCCGAATCTTAAGCGGCTCGGCAGGCTGGCGGGCTTTTTATATTTCTGCAGGTAGGACAAGCCCGGCCACGATATCGCCGGCCACCCTTGGTGCAGGCCAGGCCGGGCTGTCATATTAAAAGCTTACGCTGAAAAGTCGCCCGCAGGCATTCAGATATCTGAGGTCCCCCACAGATCCAGTTCGGCTTAGTGCAGCCCGCGCCGCTGAGGAAACACTTTATGTGGTACCCTGGTGAGATATTAGGCGGTAGATATGAAGATTGGCAGTATAGGTGATTTATACCCCTCGCTATATGAAGCTGTTAAGCCCCATTCACGGACCCATCCTATCTACTGATGGAGCAAATCCGTGGATGGGGACCCTGTTCACGGAATCCGTAAATACAGTGAAACTTCGGTATAGTGCAACCGTTGTGACTTCCACCAACCACACTCCAAAAACCACTCATTCAAATTAATCCTCCATCACCATCTCCATAGGGGTTTTGTTTTGTAGTTAGGCCTATAAATTAGATCACTGTTGCCATCATACCACCATCAGCAGTACCACCGCTTATATTTTTATTTATTTTATTTTAGCATTAAGTTCGGGCTTGCTACCGGTGATAGGAGGTGTACGGACAATAACTGTGGTGGTGGTGGTGGTGGTGATGGTAGGTAGTGGTGGTGGTGGTGGTGGTGGTGGTAGTTAGCAGAGGAAGTACCTCTTGTGGTCGCGGATACAACCCTGTTGGCGGATTCCGTGGATGGGGTGTCCCACTTAGGGATCACACCAAGCGCCACCTTATCCGCGGATGGGGTGGATCCATGAATGGGGCTTACTTAACAAAGCAACAGTCAAAGGGCGGCGGGTATACAGGTTTAAATCAACCCCATGTACCATCGAAAGTCACTTATACTGGTGCGCTTCTCCCAGAACAGTCCTTGTCAACAGGCGACAGGGAAATGGGAGTTATTGTTCGACACTATTAAAACAGGGTTGGCTAACAACATGAATGAACACCCGTATTGATACTGCGAATCACGGGATGGTAATGGGAGGGGATTCAAGTTCTATGATTCCATCCCGCATGAAATCCCGGGCGGTTTTGGACGGGATTCCGTGTCGTTTTGTGTTAATTCGGCAACTATGACCGGCGCGCAAGGATGGTTGGGGCTATGCAAGATCGGGCACAACACGCTGATAGGGCTCATTGAGTCGATCATTTGAGTCGATCATTTGAAGTCTAACAATCGTAGTTATGGGATACATATTCATGGAGATGGCATGGGTGGATGATGGGGGGTTACCGGAGGGGATTCCATCAACTACACCATCCGCCCATGCAAACTTCACGAATATTTATTCGACCGAGATAATTTGAGTCTTCAAGTTGTCTACTCAATGAGCCCTATCAGCCCGTCGTGTCCGATCGTGCATAGACCCAACCATTCTTGCGCGCCAACCACTTTTGTGTTACTAGTGCGGTAGAGAGTGTCCCGCCCAATTAACATGATTTGGCCAGCACCGAAGAAATCCCGCCTTGACACAAGCACAAGGAGGTTTTGCACCGGATTTTCGCCCTGTTTCGGTCCCGTGGTTCATACTACGCATGGTTCCCACTACGCATTGAGTGTGAGCAGGGTGTACAGTGGTAGCGCGTGCGGGTGAACAACGGAAGCAGTGACGGAAGCGTAAAATGGGCTGTGGGAACGACGACGACGGTGGGTATGAATGATAATCTAGATAAAGGGTGGGAGCAAAATAATTCAAATGGCGAGAGAGAATTAGTAACGAGACGGAAGTGGTAGCGATACTATTGTCCAATGCACATGCACGTGTTCTCGCAGCTAGGCATCCTGTGCTAGATACGGTAACCGAGATGCTCCAGCAGTTTTTGATTGACATGCTAACAAGAACCGACCCCACGTACATAAAAGCAAATGTCACTGTCGGGAGAGAATTATATCCGCTAACGTTTTCCGCCCAAAAAGATATGTCTGGCTAGTCCCCGAGTGCACGAAGGTGGCCAAGGATGCCTGCTCCGGTTTCGACGTGATCGTCCGGGACAACGGACACTGCCAGATTTAGCCAGGGGGCGGGGGCAAATTCCGGTTCCTATATCCGATCAAAGCCGCAACCACTTACCCCTACTACACTTATCTTGAAGTTTCGCTTCTCAGGCCCCCTTCTCTTAAATACTACTGATTTTGATCTGATTCTGTTTGATTCGTAGTTCAAGCATTTAGCTGTACTGATCTCGGTACACTCTCTTCAGCTCGTAAGCACGGCTAGATTGCAGTGAGAGCGAGGTCTGGAAGAGTCCCAGGCATTTACTTATCGATGTGACTATTACCACGATGTTATATATCTATTGTGGCATATTACCGGTGCTTTATGTCTGCGGGAATCTTATATCTACTTTGTTATTCCAATTATAAACCCTAAGTGTTTTTTAAAGGCTGTTACGCTACATTTAATGCCCTCAGTAACGGCGACGTTAAGTGAAAGTAGAAATAAAGTTAACAACTCGACACGTGGGATGCGCGTGGAGCTAGGTGATGCAATTAGGATGACGCATGTATGTTTATAGGGCGCAAGCGGAGAGCTTAATGGGACATAGATTGTATCACATTCAACCTGAACACTCTAAGAGTGGATTTGAGGTTCATATCTGCCATTTTGCCTAGAAACTTGTAAAATTATATTTATACGTGCAGTGGCGCGAACTTCTAGTTAATTAAGAGGGGAACTGCAGATGAGAGATTTCAAGTTTTTAAGGCTCAGGTTTAGTGGGTGTCACACAAAATCACTCGTATAAATTAAGGCATCGATTGTTAAAATGATAGAAACTTCATTCCATTATCCAAAGAGGCTATAAAGGCCAGCTATATATACGGTATTTCATGTACAAATACGTACGTGCTCATCTATATATAGAGACGGCTGAACGCCGTCAGCCCGTATGAATACTAGTCTAGTAAATCGTACGAAGGCTGAGATCTATTTATGTAATATCGATTGTTAAATCTGATGATTGATTGTATCTATCTAATCAAGGCCCAAAGGACTGTATATGTACGATCTCCTATATGCATATGCATACACACTTATCTGAGACGCATCACCTTGCATCATGATATAGGTCTCAATCTTTATATAAGTCATACTCTTATATACGTTAATAAGCTTATAATGACCCATGTATATATGCAACATCGATTGTTGAATATCCGAGTGGCAATGGTAGCAAAAAGTGGTACCTGCATACCCAAGCTATACCCAAAGATTCTCTACATATGCCAATCTTTCTCCGGTTCTTTTCTCTCTGTATCGTAAGTCTATACACTAACGGTTCTCCCCTACATCTTCGGATATATAGAGCTGACCGTAAATTAAACTAATAGTAAGGTACATACCGGTAGGCACAGGTACACAACTGTGTTGTATATAGCTCAAGCCATTTCTCCTTCTCTCCTCGCTATGTACTTTAATTTCTACACATACAGCTCTCTCCTTCATATTGGATTAATTGACTTAACATTAGCAGTTCCTCGCTCCGGGCTGCCGTACGTACTAGTTCCATATATCACCAAACTTTGACCGAAATCTAGCATAAAGCTTCCCCGATAGATAGACAATCATTAACCACATTCAGCAGCCTCTAGTCAGTGGCTATCGAGTGTTGGTGGGTGATCGACATATAGCTGCACAGAATTGCTGCTAAATCCTATGGCCGTCACTGCGGTACACGACCCGTACACATAGTAAGTTCTAATTAGAACGAGTACAGCTGAATTCGATCCCTCTAGATTAGCAGAACGTGGGAACGTCTATGCGAGCCATCGTGAAATCGGCTGCTACCTGGAGCTTGACTAGAATGTTGCATTTAGAACAAGTACTCATCGATATCAAAATTATCCGGATACGTCAATTAAGCGCCTTGGCAAGTCATTAACGTTACAATGACTACCCACCAAAATGTAATGTTGCCATCCGTACTCCTGAATTGCTTGCTATACACGATCACCACAATGCCCGCAATCTCTATATATGGTAATTGTTACCACCATTTACTTCAATACTGCGTTGCATATTGCTAGGTAGCATTGCAATTTCAGCGTCATTTTCTCTCTCTTTGTATTGACAGACAATTCGTCGTTTTCTCTCTTCTCTGTTGTCAACAGATGAATCATGATTTTCGGTCTGACCTCGAGTTGGACTGGTCTTTCTGATCCCTACCTGAGACCGGGTCCGTCCGGACTGGTGAAAACATTGATCCTCGTTCCAGTACTCCATTTTGTCTCTCCATACAAGAGATACCCCGTATGTACCGCCCGCCTCAATACATATCTCGTCTGTACATCCTTAGTGTGCCCACTCCTTATCCACAGTCCATTCCTTACTTGAATTACACCATATCTAACAATACTGTTCATAGTACATGGTGTTGAACGTAAAAAGAGTACTTTCCGCTCACACTTCGTTATTCTCCGCCGTAAGAATTAACTTTAACTCCTCCACATATGCTTTGATACCCCATTCATGTAATGTTTTGAGTACGCTGGTACCGTATCTTTACTAACATGACCAAGACCGGCTTCTCATTACAATTGGAGTCATATGTCGGGTTTACCAGTCTCTTGACTGTTGCTACCAGATGATTCATTTCATATTCAGATAATACACATAGTAGCCCTGGTCGCCCATGGGACTTAAGACAGTTTGCAGTAAGAAGCTTATGCAGTGGTATTTCCTCCAGTGATACTGCGCACACTACTAACTCCTCACCCAAGCTCTCTTTCGGTTGTATCCCTTGCTATACTCTGTTGCCGCTATCTATACCAGTAGTGTGTTGGGCAGGGTATACTTGCTATTATTGGTATTGGGATTATCCCCGCTGCCCTCCTTGCAGTTGCATTTTGTACCGCGTGTTGAACCACATCAGAGCAGGTAGACTTCGGAATATTTAGTAGGGAACTAATCTCTTGGTTTTTGTTTTGTTTTATTCATACTGTATGCACTCTAATTAGAGTATGACAGGACCTGATATCCCCTCTGCCTCCGGGCTAGCCGGCTAGATGGCGGAGCTCCCCCCCCGCTACCCTTCATCCCCGCTGACAAAGGAAAGCTTAAAGACAGACCAGAACAGAAAGGAAAAGAATGGAAAAGAAAGGAAAACACAGAGATCTCTGCCCGCTGCCGCCACTCCCCGCACCTGAGTCAGCCTTTGTGCCTGCTCCATCCCTCCCTTCATTCATTTGGGTGGGAACTTCCTGACTTCAGTAGCCGCCAGGAAGTCCATCACCGCTGGATCACACTTGTCCCTAGAAAACAGCCCAGAGACCTGCACGTGTCGGCATCTGCCCGCTTTCCAGCCTGTCCCCTTTCCCACCGCCTTCCATTGTGTTTTCTGCTGGTCTCTCCACCGGCTGCAGTGGCGGAAGAGGTGTTCCCGCGTCTGGGCCGCCGTCCTGCCTCCACCGCCGCACCACCAGCATTTGTCGTCCTCACGATGGCCGAACCGTTTTAGGTAGACTCTAGTGGGTGCATGCCCGGACTTTAGTCTGTAGAACCTGGCGGCCAGCGATTTCACGCTTGTTATTGGGATAGGTCTCTTGGTCCCCGCCTTGCCCTTGAGTCTGTAGCCGAAGTGCTGGCCGCACTTGTCGGCTTCCCACTTCGCTTTTGCTGCTGACTGTCTCTCGGAGATCCATCTGGCCGTATTCGCGGCCGAGGTGTATGGCCGCTCTGTCGCCGTGTCCCCCTTGACTCCCGGGCTATGTTCGCCTGGCGGTCTGCTTCTTCGTTCCCGGGGTTACCGGAGTGTCCCGGAACCCAGTGAATCTCCGTTTTCATGCTGTGGGCAAGGAGAACCTGCGCCTTTCGATTGATCCGTCTTGCTAGCCGCTGTCCGGGGCCTGGCTCCATATGTGCCGCCCGCTGAATGGCTGCTTGTGAATCGCTAAAGCCCGCCACCATCTTCACCCCGTTTCTTTGCAGTAATTCTCTCTTCTCGATCGTCTCCTCGAGCGCAAGTCCGAACGCCCACATTTCGGCGTTGAAGACCTCCATTCGTCCAGTGCCCAGATTGCTGCAGCGGGACCCCCGCTTGTCTCTGTGTTTGCATACTGCTGCGGCTCCCACTCGGCCGTCATCTGAGCGCGATCCATCTCTCCACCACATCCAGACTCCCGCTCCTACGTTGGCCTCTTTCTCTCTTGCCCATCGCTGCGCGGCTCTCTTGGCTGCGGAGGCATCGTCCAGTATGACGGTTCTGACCACTGACTCTTCGCCCGGGGGCGGACTAATCTCTCGGTACTAGTAGAAGAGTTGCTATAATAAACTAAGATACAGAGAGAATGAGAAGAGAGAGTGAGAAAAACTCGGCATATATACAGGAAACCTCGGGTATATTATTCGTATTGCTCCTTCTGTTCTCTTTGTAGTATTGGAGTACTTACCTTTAAGGACTTCTGTACACGCCAGTGGGCTTGTTCTTTTAGTGGTGTCGGTGTTACATAAAAAGGGCGGAAGCGAACAAGCTCAATTGGAAGGGATGCTTGCTATCTCCTATCAATCAATCTAAGCGCCGATCCTGTGTCCGGATACTTTTAATATCCGCGAATAGAGTAATTGCAGCACCACGCAAATTTCAGCCTCATACCCCGCACTTGAATGGTATATGATTTAATCCAAGGCAAAGGAGGTGAGTTTGGATAATATATCTCGAACGACTTCTCGCCTTACGTACCTGTCGGTATACTTGATACGATATTCAATATCGACGCGGTATAGGCATTAATATTAGTATCCGAGTTTCTCATTACCTATTTCGCAGTCATGATCACAGTCCCTCTTGAAGGCGTCTTCTGCTGGAAGCTCGTTTTCGACTACGACAACTCCAGCAACACCGGATCTATAACCCACACATACCGCTACAAAACCATCAGAAAGTTCAGCCACAACACCTTTCTCGAGAAAGCAAGACAGAGTATATCTGAAACACAAAAGCATTTATCTCAGAAGCAGCGACAGCAGTTGGATGTAAACTGCAAATCCGAAACCGGTGCAGCCTACAAATTCTCCTCCGCAAACGTCGACTACCGGGATGAGGAGATCCATCACTTCTTCTCAACCACCGCCAAAGCTCAGGTCGATACTAGCGAGGAGACTACTTCTGAGGTAGAGCGGAAATGTGTGTACCCACCTCTCTTGTGGTACGGTGATGGGCTAAAAGTTGCAGATGTGATTGGACCGCACTCCAAGCTATCGCTGTACCAGCATTACTTTGTCGCACCGGGTATCACTATCGCCTGGGATGTCCACAGTACGACCAAGCGACCTAACCAGCCCGTGAGAATTGAAGTCAAAATGCAGCCGGTGGAGTTTGTTTCGGGAATCCGGGTAGGAGATTTTAGCCACTGCTTACTCGCCAACAGAAGGTGACCGCAGCGGCTATATCGTCAGGTTGTATACGGTGGCTCAGTATTTGAAAAGCCTGGTGACTGCCTCAAAGACCTGAAGGGCGGAAGCTCCTCCATTAATGCAGGGTTTGGAGGAAAGTAAGTACCAATATCGGGAGGGAATAATATACGCTGATGTTTCCGCCCAAAAAGGTATGTCTGGCTAGTCCCTGAGTGGACAACAGTGGCCAAGGATGCCTGCACCAGTTTCGACGTGATCATCCGGAACGACGGACATCCGAGCTCGCCGCCCGATTTAGCCAAAGGGGCTGGGGGCGGGTTCCGGTTCTTGTATCCCATCAAAGATACCAGGAATGCAGAGAAGGTTGTGGGTATTGCCCTGCTTCGGTCGCCTAATTCCGGATCGCTTGAGCAAGCGAAGGGATACAATAGATTATCGGATGATCTGAATCGAAACCGTGGGGGGCGTTTTTTACATGTCGTATATGAAGTTGCTGCATACAATGTTTGAGAGCTGTTGCTAAAATGAAAATGAAGACTTGTACTGGGCATATTGCACTTAGTGAAACTTCTATATGAGTTCTTACTCATAGCCACAAACTATCATATATATTGAATATCCGGTGGTGGAAAAGGTTGCAAAGGCCGCGAAGCGGTCGTCGAGTCTTTCTCCTTCTACATCTCCCTTCTTTGTACCATAGGGTTGAGAACAATCAAGAAGAGAGACGAACCTGCATTGTCTACCGAACAACGGGGCAGAAATAGGCAGGCTTATAAAAAAAGAAAACACCACACTCGAGGATGCCGAGTATCATAACCGAGGTTAGGCCTCTTCCTCGGCGTGACCGATGGGAGCTGTAATCCACCGGCTTCATGCCCGCAAGCCTCCGGCCTCATGCCCAAGAGCCTTCAGCTCCAGCCATCCTGCTCCGGATGCCAAGGCAGGCACCAGGCCAAACTCCAAGTCAACACATAGTGTATGCTCACGGTTCTCCCCAACATAACTATCGGAACAATATATGTTGGATATATATAAGATTTAAGACGTTGAAGACCTCATACAAGCTCAGTATAACCGGGGCTGATGGTAAGTGTTTCGAATGTAAAGCGGAAGAAGTCTATTATACTATTTAATGGAATAGCTCTGGCTGGATATACATGAGAACCTGGAACTCTGTGGAAGTCTATGGAAGCTCACGATTGCAAATACTAGTGGCGGAGCCGGTGGCGAGTGAAAACTCGTGTATGAGTCTACGACTACGAGTCCAGTCTGTGAGTCAATTCGGCGATCTCAGTGTATCGGCGACTTCCCTTCAGACCATATAGCAACAGTAAGGTACGCAACTCTACTGTATATATCTCAAACCTTTCTCCTTCTCTCTTCTCTTTGCACCATAGTCTATCACACGGTTCTCTCCGTACCGCAGTAATATAAATCTTGCTCGATAGCTCGAGTTTCTTTGCGTTAGAAGACAACTGCCGGCATTTACTATGAAATGGGGCTTGTGTCTCGGTTTGGACACATATTCAGGGACTCCGGGGGTGTCGAGATTACTTGAGGATCCTGACTCACCTTGACACTAACGTCAATAGTTCGGACTAGTCTCGGTTCTGAGGGTAAGCGAAACATCTGGTGCGGTTCATATGTAGAACGGCTCAAACCCTGAGCTCATTACAGAACAGGATTCAACAACGGTTCCTAGAGTTCGAGGGTGATATGACTCTGAATGATATAGCCAGACAACGACATTGAGATCCCATTTGGGAATCATTGGAAATGCTTGGAAATGCTTGCGTTCGGGTACTCAAGCGTCAATTTCAGGCACTCGCAGCACGTTTGTATTGTTTTGTTGGATAAATAACTACATGAGATGCATAAAGAGAGTAGTAAATGCGTAGCATGCTCATCGGTTCTCATCTTTCATCACTTCAAAAGTAAACCATCTCTCACTTTTCTCCCTCGGGGCATTGGTGTTCACAGGTGGAGGAGAAATCTGCTTCTCATCATTAGTATTTATTATTGTCTAATTAAGGTCTGAACCAAGTACCAGTCCAGCAAACCTTTCAAAGGAGTTATTCGGAGGACTGCAATTATCATTAGCAGCTTTACTCATCGGATGGCGAAGTACCCTTACACACATGAAAGCCCAGCTGATCTTGTGTTTGTTAAGAGTCTTCGTAGTGCAGACAATTTCATATCCATGAAGCAACGGCACATCCGCCTCTTCAAGGAGAAATCCACTGTTGTGCACTATCTTCCAGTTCGACTCTGCATCCAGCTCGAGGTTCCACATCTCGCCCTTGCCGCAGCAGGAACGTTCCCAAGCATTAACACTACCCTCTGCTTCCTCTCTGTGGATTAACTTCGACGGTTGACAACGCAAATATGTCCCTGTGAGTCGGTTCTTGATGTTATAGGTCTTAACATCTGGTGCTTGCGTGAAAGCCCATTGCGTCGCCCAGGATTCATGGTGTGTTAAAGAGGAGGAAGTCAGTGCAGTAATTGAGATTGCCAGTGGCGGCAGTGACGGACTAGTTTGACTCAAAAAGTGACCTGAGGAAATGTTTTTGAGTCGGAGCCATCCAGCCGGGACCGAGACTACGGGTTTCAGCAGCTCCCAGGCTTGTTCCTCGGAGTTTGTATCCAGTTTGTGTTTACAGCATCGGTCTTTGCCGGGATGTAGCGCAGCGCCGGAGTGGGCACTGACAATGTTGTAGTATTCTCTAAAACATAAGGTTAGAGAGTAGGACTTTAGACATTGATAAGATAATGTAGAATGCCGTTGTGAAGAACAGCTGCCCGGGATCATTTTTCTCGCCGTTGGTGCCATACGGGAGTAAAAGCTTGAATATGCATCGCGGAATTTGAAATGAATACGGCTTACCCATCATCATATGATGCCAGTCTCTTGAAATGCCAAAGGTGCCATGGCGCACCATGATTTTTGTGAACGATAACTGGAGTTCCTCCATCCCGATTACCACCATGCTCGTCAAGTGATATGTCTTTTGAGATGATCGAAACCCGGTAGACACATCCTCTGTTAGCCGTATTACCGACACGGTTGTTGAGTTCGTCAAATCCGGGGTCAGCTTCGATCCACCATATCTGTCGGTCACGATGACGCTCCTCATCACGCTCAGAAGTCGATACATGTGAATCATTCGGGTGGCCGTCGGCATGAAGAACAGTAGAGGTCTTGCGATTGCGGATGACGTAGGCTCCTGGCGATATCGTTTGTGCCATCGTTGCGTAGTGATGGGAATGCGGGGTGCAAAGGTTCCGGTTTTGTGAAATAGGTTACCCCGCTCTCTGGTCAGCTGATTCAAGGGTACATAGAACCCTAACCTTCACTGAGGGTCAGCGTGGGTGAGGATTCACTAAGATTTCCAAATATTGGGTACCCGTCGGATTTTCAAGTTTCCGGATAAGCGCCCTTGGCAACACATCAAGAATTTGGTGACTACACATCAAATTTGAATGACTATGGGATAAGATATAATCTTATCGGAGTCATCTAATTATTGATTAGTGTATCTAGAGATTTGAAATCCGACGAATACCAGAGTGCAAGTTGATCTATGGGAGAAGAATGAGAATTGAGTGATGTCATTTACAGATAGGGTATGAACTGTTCGCAGGATCAAATCCCAACGACGACGATAAGTTCGTGAAGTCGGAGGTCCCCGGTCGTTATCAAAATCGTTAGTGTAGGATGTTCCTGTATACTATGCAAGTCCTATACATCCGACCAAAATGGTAACTCGCCGCAGAAAAACCGGGAATACTTGTTACTATCCTTTAACCACCGGAAATCATCAACTAGACATGTGAGTGAGAGGGGCGACCGAAAGGGGCCAGAATAAGTCAAACAGTCAATACAATCATTCAGTGTTCCTAAGTGGTGAAACGAGCTGGGCTTTGACAAAGCCGCGCCGGTTTGCATAATTTGGAGCGAGCGCCGAGCCCATTTATATGTTGCCGGCTTTTGGTTTGCAGTTTACAGCGTTTATAAACACCACCCGGTGCCATTTTAGGGGGTCAAGCAGGGCCGGTTCATGAAGCCGGCTAGGTCCCACTATAAATACTGTATAGCTAGATAAATTTTCCATGGCTTCCTAAGGTGGGACTATATCAAAAATACTGGCACCCACACCGTCACAGTGATAGTAAATACCTGGAGGCACCGCTGGGATTTACAAATAATGCCGGCATTTGTAACTATTCAATGGCATTTACAAATACTTGCAGGCACCGCCGGCATTCATAAATATCTACAGGCCATAAATAGCGGGCGACTTCGACACATATTTCCAACTTTTGAAATGGAAACTTGGCCACTGCTGGCTATTTTGAGCACCCGTCGGAATTTGCCCGTTTGTGGCAGGTAGATCACCGGGCGGCCTGCCAGGCAGCTTGATATCATTGATAGTTGAAGCTTTAGAAGACCGCTGCACTCTGCGTTAGTTGCAACGTTGAGTGCACATCAAAATACACACTTTTGACGTACGACTGATCAACATCATAGCAGGAGATTAGGCAGGAATGGGCAGCTGGGAGTTTTACCACCAAGACTGGCACCAATATTACACAAACGACGTTGAAAATGCATAAATACGGATGACTATATTTTGTAAGGTATTACTCGGGGCTAGGGAGAGAAAAACGTATGAAATTTCATACACATACTGTAAATTGATGGTGAGTGGTTGAGGAGTCTAAAGTGGCTTGCCTTATACTACTTGAAAAGACTTGTAGATGATGGAAGCGAAACGTCCATATTGGCGGAAGCGGCAGCAACTAGTCAAAAGGTTGGGAATATATAGGCTAAGATCAACGCATATACCGTCAAAAGTCAATTATATGCGTAGCCCTTCTCCCAATCTGTCCTTATCTGCTGTGGGTATGGAAGTGGGAGTAATGGTTCTATGTAATCCCAAGTTACATTAATACAGGTTTCGACCCTAGTAGGCTAACACCATGAATGAATGTTGGCATTGAACGGGAGCAAACGTGTATATGTTGACGTAGGGGAGGACTTTTGCCCAAGATTACATGATCGGTTACTTTATCTCCTTTTCTCTTTCTCTAGATCTTTGTATGTACGAGAACTTAGACGATTGACGAGTTTACACCCATACAACTACACGTACGTATCAATAGTACAGGTAATCCTGGTGGGTGAAGAGCGGAAACAGTGACGGTAGCGTGATAGCAGGTAGCGAGAACGACGATAGTGGGTAAAAACGATATTGATGATAGGAGGCAGAGGGAGTGACATAATTGGACGCCACCGAGGGCGGCAAAAGGAAAGTGGTAGAGGTACATACAATGTATTAATATTGTCCAATACAGTATGCACGTGTTCTTGAAGCTAGAGTCAAAGAACTAGATGGCTCAACCGAGAAGCTCTCGCAACTTTGTGACATGCTAACTAGAATCAACCCCACGTGCATAGAATTGAGGGCCCTTTCCAGCTACTTAGCCGGCAATGCGCCTCACACTGTTTTGGATTAGGAAAGAGGGCTGTCCGCCAAGTACCTCGCTTGGCGTAATTCTCCGGTTATCAACGTCGGAAATCCTTGTTGATACCTCAGTAGCACGGGTGAAATTGTAACTGGATGATGACAACATGCCAAAGTCGTTTTGTTACCTGTACCGAGCTCTAGGTTGCTTATTTCAGCTATCCTGGTACGCTTGAATAACTTAAGACCTCGCCACTGGTGTAGGTTGCTGTCCGGGACAAATGAACTGGTTAATTAAACAAGTCTCTAATTTTGAACAAAGAAAAGATAATATCAGTACATGACCGCAACTAGAATGCAAATTAGTAACTGCGGCGGAGAATGATTTGCGTGGCTTAATAGACCACCAATTTCTAGTGTTCCGAATCGGTCAGTCCGACAGATACTACCACGGCCGGGCCGGTCTATGCCATGGGCGGCTTTCTTAAAATCACATCTGATCCGGGCCGCAATAGTCCGTCCGCCCGCCAGTCTTTCAGGTCCCCATGTCGTCGTCCAGATTCGGCAAGATATTGCAAGACTAGGGCCCAATCAGGGCGACTAGGGGTGACGCCTAGGGCTGGGGTTACTGATCCACCTGTAATTATGCTGTTGTTTCGATCAAGACACAGTGATGTGGGCGCTCCAAATCTGTGGGCGATCGACTGGATAGGTTAAATGCAAATTATGTAGCCTAGACACGGTTGGGAGGCATATTGGAT